>Ga0335394_10003769_pt1 | contig 17245 bp, 17 predicted proteins | sample MAT03_FD_205741 | JGI IMG/M metagenome (GOLD analysis project Ga0335394, IMG submission 205741) | Freshwater microbial communities from Lake Fryxell liftoff mats and glacier meltwater in Antarctica - MAT-03 (spades assembly) (version 2) ... | reverse complement strand
TGTCAACACTCAATATAATCCGCAACAAGCTGGTAAGCAGAGTATTCGCTGCGGTGCATAGAAACGAGCCATACATTGACATTCACAAGTTCGCAGCCTGACTTGCATAAGTCTTAGAATACAGGCATGGTTGAGGGTTTCTATCTGCCGATCTGGCGGGGTGAAAGCTGCACACTCTTCAAAATTCAACTTCCTCATTTTCAATCTTTTAACGAATCTAATCAGCGCAACTTTTCCATCATTCCATGGAAATGAACATGCTTTTGGGCGAAATCCACGTGCTATGATCTGAAAAGGCGGCACTGAATAGGCAACCTTCGCCAATGGTGCTCGTCTCCAAAGGAGGAACCACACACGGACTGCAATCCGTGGAAACACTAAACCAGCTTGCCATGCACTACTTAATGGAACTTCACGATTTCTTCTATCACAAAATGGGCAACGCCCTGTACTATGCGCTGATCTTCTTGGCGATCATCGGCATAGTGGGCCAGTGGCGGCTCTATGAAAAGGCCGGCCAACCGGGCATTGCGGCGATCGTGCCTTTCTGGAACGTGATCGTCTTCCTGAAGATCGTGGGACGACCAGCCAGCCATGCTTGGCTGTTCCTTGTGCCTATCTGGGGCCAATTCTACTTCATGCCCAAAGTGTGGATCGAGATCTGCCGTGCTTTCGGAAAGAACTCGTTGCTGGACCATGTACTCGTGATCATGCTCAATGGCCTGTATATCCTCAACATCGGCTTGAGCTACGAGGCCAAGTATCGCGGACCGGTCTATGGCAACCATGTGCCCACGCCTGCTCGTCCGTTGGCGCATCGCACGGCGGTGGCCTAAGCGCATCCTACTTCCGAATTCGAGAAAAGCCCCGATGCGTCGGGGCTTTTCATTTCTCAAATCTCAATGTTCCCTCGGTCTATCGACGATCTTGATCATTCAACTCTACAAGGCCCTTCAACCTAAAAGTTCCATTGCTTTCTTCAATGCTTCTGCCATTCCACTCGGTTCCTTACCTCCAGCTGTTGCAAAATCGGGCTGGCCACCACCACCGCCTTTTATCATGGGGCTGATCTGCTTGATGATGTCCACGGCCTTCAAGCCACTTTTCTCCATGGCGCCTTTCCCCAACGATACTGCCAAAATGGGCTTTCCGTCCAACACTGATCCAGCAACGAACGCGAGGTCCGGGTGCTGTTCTCGCACCTGATAGCCGAGGTCCTTCAGGCTCTGTGCATCCAGGTCCAAGCGCTCAACGAGGAATTTTACACCCTTTGAATTGGTCTTTGCCTTTACCGGAAGTTCGATGGCCAAGGCACGTACTTTTTCCTTGCTCGCTTTTTCCAATTCCTTGGTAAGCATCGCGTTCTGCTCTAGCAGTTTCTGCACGGCCTGCACAGGATCCGCAGGGTTCTTCAAGAGTGCGCTGATCGCTTCCAATTGTTCCAATTTCCCGTTGATCAGGCGTTCGGCCTCCACACTTGTTACAGCCTCGATCCTCCGAATACCAGCTGCCAAAGCTCCTTCACTCACAATGCGGAAAGGCCCGATCACACCAGTCCTTGGCACGTGGGTTCCGCCGCACAATTCCACGCTCGGCCCGAACTTCACCACGCGTACTTCGTTGCCGTACTTCTCACCGAAGAGGGCCATGGCACCCATCTTCTTGGCTTCTTCAATGGGTACGTTGCGCTTGTCATCGAAGGTGATGTCTTCCGCGATCATCGCATTCACTTCGCGTTCGAGGTTCACTAATTCCTCTGGTGTCACTTTGGCGAAATGACTGATGTCGAAACGCAAACGGTCCGGTGCAACGAGCGATCCCTTCTGCTCCACGTGCGTGCCCAATTGCTTGCGCAACACATGGTGCAAAAGGTGTGTGGCCGTGTGGTTGCGCATGGTGAGGTTGCGCCGTGTGCCATCCACCTGCGCAGTGATCGGTGCGCTCGGATCCTTCGGCAGAGACTTCGTGAAATGCACGATCAATTGGTTCTCGCGCTTGGTGTCGAGCACTTCGATCTTCTCTTCACCCTGAATAAACCAACCTTGGTCACCGACTTGTCCGCCACCTTCGGGATAGAACGGAGTGCAATCCAACACGAGTTGGTATTGATCGCCGCCTTTTCCGGAAATTTTTCGATAGCGCAGGATCTTGGCAGGTGAAGTGAGTGCATCGTAACCCACGAATTCCGTTTCGCCTTTTGCGAGTTCGGTCCAATCTCCAGTTGTCACCGTGGTGGCTGCACGGGAACGATCCTTCTGCTTCTGAAGAAGTCGTTGGAACTCGTCCATGTCAACCCACAGCCCTTTCTCTTTCGCCAGAAGCTGCGTAAGATCGATCGGGAAGCCGAATGTGTCAAAGAGCTCAAACGCAAATGATCCAGAAATGGGTCCGAGATCCTTCCAAACATCGGACCCAGAACTCAGAGTGAATTTCTGACTCACATCACGAGCATGTGCCTCGAACCGTTTGATGCCTTGCTCCAGGGTGCGCAGGAACGCCTTCTCTTCTTCGTGCATCACGCTTTCGATGATGCCTTGCTGCTTCTTCAACTCGGGAAATTGCCCGCCCATCTGCTTCACGAGCTCGGGCACGAGCGCATGCATGAAGGGTTCATTGAAGTCAAGGAAACTATAGCCGTATCGCACAGCGCGACGCAAGATCCGTCGGATCACATAGCCTGCTCCTGTGTTGCTCGGCAGTTGCCCATCGGCAATGGCGAAGCTGATCGCACGTAAATGGTCAGCGATCACGCGCATGGCGATATCGCTCTTCTCCTCCCGGCCGTAATCCTTCCCTGCGGCTTTCGCGATCGCTTGGATGATCGGCTGGAACACATCGGTGTCGTAATTGCTGCGCTTGCCTTGCAGTACCATACAGAGCCGCTCGAAGCCCATTCCGGTATCCACGTGTTGCGCAGGCAATGTGTTCAACGACCCATCGCTCTTTCGCTCGAATTGCATGAACACGTTGTTCCAGATCTCGATCACGTGCGGGTTGTCGCTGTTCACCAATTCGGCCCCCGGCTTCAATTCTTTTTCATCTTCACCGCGCACGTCCACATGGATCTCGGTGCAGGGTCCACAGGGTCCAGTGTCACCCATTTCCCAAAAGTTGTCCTTCCGCCCGAAAGGCAAGATGCGTTCATCAGGCAGGTACTTCCGCCATAGGTCACGCGTTTCGCCATCGGCGGCGAGCCCATCCTTTTCATCTCCTCCAAAGTAGGTAACGTACAGTTTGGCGGGATCGATCTTGTAGGTGTCCACGAGCAACTCCCACGCCCATTGGATCGCTTCCTTCTTGAAGTAATCGCCGAAGCTCCAGTTGCCGAGCATCTCGAACATGGTGTGGTGGTAGGTGTCCATGCCCACTTCTTCCAAGTCGTTGTGCTTGCCACTTACACGGAGACATTTCTGCGTGTCGGCGATACGCTTGTCCACAGCCGGGCGGTTGCCCAAGAACAGGTCCTTGAACTGGTTCATGCCCGCGTTCGTGAACATGAGCGTGGGGTCGTCCTTCACCACCATGGGGGCGCTGGGAACGATGGCATGGCCGTGCTTCTTGAAGTGGTCGAGAAAAGCTTGGCGTACTTGAGTGCTGGTAAGCATGGGTAACTGCGAATTCGCGGCAAAGGTCGTGGGGAAAAGTGGAAATGTGAGCATGGGATAATGCGGAAATTGCCGCTCTCGCTATATTCGCCAACCTTCCACCCGATGCCGGAACAGAAATACCGCTTCAACCCCAAGACGCTCAATTTCGAGCGGATCCGGCTTAGTGCGTGGCAGAAGTCGAAGCGCACGCTTCTTATGTTGACGCCCGGCCTGCTGGTCGGCATTGTGGGCATCTTCCTGGTCTATCAATTCGTGGATTCACCGAAGGAAGCAGCCTTCCGCAGGGAGAACCAACAATTGGTGTTGCAGTATGAAATGCTGAACAAGCAGCTGGGCGAAGTGGAACGCGTTATGGGTGATGTGCGCCGCCGTGATGACAATATCTATCGCGTGATCTTCGAGGCCGACCCCTTGCCCGAGACCATGCGACAAGCCGGTGCCGGTGGTGTTGATCGCTATAAGGACCTCAGCAGTTTCGCCAATAGCGACCTGGTGATCGACACCAAGAAAAGACTGGACAAGTTGACCCGGCAATTGGTGGTGCAGTCACGTTCGTTGGATGAAGTGGCCTCCTTGGCCATGCGCAAGCAGGAAATGCTCGCGTGCATACCGGCGGTACAGCCAATTCCCATCGAAGACCTCTCCTACATCGCATCCGGATATGGCATGCGGATCCATCCGATCCACAAGATCCCGAAGTTCCACGCCGGCATGGATTTCACTTCCAAGATCGGCACTCCGATCCACGCCACCGGCGATGGCACTGTATCCTTTGCCGATTACAGCACCAACGGTTACGGTATGCATGTGATCGTGGACCACGGCTTCGATTATGAAACATTGTACGGTCACCTGAGCGAGCTGAAGGTGCGCAACGGCCAAAAGGTGAAACGTGGTGATGTGATCGGCCTGGTGGGCAACAGCGGACTGAGTTCGGGTCCACACCTTCATTACGAAGTACACAAAAGCGGCGAAGCCGTTGACCCAGCGAACTACTACTTCAACGATCTAAGCCCCGCAGAATACGCGAGAATGCTGGAGATCTCGCGGAACGCTGGGCAATCCCTGGATTGATCGGTACATTCGCAGCGCATGCCGTACAAGGAAAGAACCGTGGAGAAATTGTATTGGACAATTGGGGAAGTTGCGGGGCAATTGGGCGTGAATACCTCGCTGATCCGCTACTGGGAGAAGGAGTTCGGCAGCTTGCGACCAAAACGATCCGGCAAAGGTGATCGCCTGTTCACCAAGAAGGAGATCGAACAACTGCAACACATCCAACACTTGGTGAAGGAGAAGGGTTTCACGCTGCAAGGAGCGAAGGAACAATTGCGGAACGAATCTCCAACTGAGCAAGCACCTGCGTTGGACGTTGCAGCGCTAAAGGACCGCTTGCTGCATGTCCGAAGATTGGCCATCGCTCTCGCTGAGGAGGTGCAGGTCACATCCATGCAGGAATGACGCGTTGAAAAAGGGTCATGCGAACAGTAGCATCTCTCGCTGTTCTTTGGACCTTGATGGTGTTCCGGCCTACCGACCGGTCCACAGTAAGCCAACGAGAACTCAGCTGTAGGCCTTCTTCAGCAGGTAGTTGGTGACGTAATCCTTTACGCCTTCTTCCAATGGGGTGAAGGGCAGATCGTAGCCGATCCCTTTCAGCCTCTCCATCTTCGCTTCGGTGAAGTACTGGTACTTGTCACGGATATCCAATGGCGTGTCGATGAAGGTGATGTTCTCCGGCTTGCCCAGAGCGGCGAAGGTGGCCCGGGCCAAGGCCAAGAACGTACGCGCCTGGCCGGTGCCCAAGTTGTACAGGCCGCTGTGTTTTCGGTATTGCATCAGGAAAAGGCAGACCTTGCATACGTCCTTCACGTAAACGAAATCGCGCAGTTGCTCCCCATCCTTGTAGTCCGGGTGGTGGCTGCGGAAGAGCTTCATGCCGCCGGTCGCTTCGATCTGGTTGAAGGCGTGCAAGATCACGCTCGCCATACGGCCCTTGTGATACTCGTTGGGCCCATATACATTGAAGAATTTCAAACCCGCCCAGAAGAAGGGTTTGCGCGTTTCGGCCAAGGCCCAAATATCGAAGTCGTTCTTGCTTTCTCCGTAAGGGTTCAAAGGCTGCAAGCGCTGCGGAAGCGAGTCGTCGGTATCGCCATAACCCAATTCGCCATTGCCGTAGGTGGCCCCGGATGAAGCATAGACCAGCGGGATCCCGTAGTCAACGCAGGCGTTCCACACGTTCTGACTGTAGTGCAGGTTGAGATCGTCGAAGATGGCCCGGTCGAATTCGGTGGTATCCGTACGCGCACCCATGTGGAAAATGAACTGCACCAACTTCTCATTGGTGGCCAACCAGGTGAAGAACTCCTTGCGATCCACGCGGGCTGTGAGCTTCTTGCCCTCCAAATTCGCCAGCTTATCAGCACGTGAAAAGTCGTCCACCGCCACGATATCCTGCCATCCGTCGCGAAGCAATTCACCCACCAACGCACTGCCGATGAAACCTGCTGCTCCCGTTACCACGATCATGCCGCGAAGGTAGTTGGCAAGGGTGCAAGACTCAATTCACAAGACACAAGTAGGGCTAGGGCAGGGGCAAGGGCAGGAGCAAGGGCAGGGGCAGGGGCAGGAGGCAAGGGCAAAGGCAAAGTGGCAGGGGCAAGGGCAAGGGCAAGGGCAAGGGCAAAGTGGCAAAGGCAGGTAGCAATTGGCAAGGGCAAGTGGCAAAGGCAGGTTGCAAAGGCAATTGGCAGGTGGCAAGAGCAGGTGGCAAAGGGTGTGGTCCAGCGTTGCCTCCTGCCAATTGCTTTTGCCTCCTGCCAACCTGGCCCTACCTTTGCGGCCCATTTCACGCCACGATGCCCCTAGTAGAGATCACCAGACGCGAACGCTTCAGTGCCGCACATAAACTGAGCCGCCCTGAATGGTCCGCCGAAAAGAACATGGAGGTGTTCGGTAAGTGCAGTAATCCCAACTGGCATGGGCACAACTATGAGCTTTGGGTAACGGTAAAGGGGGAACCCAGCCTCGAGACCGGTTTCGTGGTGGATCTGAGCGAACTCGGACGGATCATCCACGATCGGATCATCCGCCACGTGGACCACAAGAACATCGACATGGATGTACCTTTCATGAAGGGCCGTTTGAGCAGCACGGAGAACCTGGCCATCGCTTTTTGGGAGCAAGTGAAAGAACCAATTGAGGCCCTCGGTTGTTCCTTGCATTGCGTTAAGATCAAGGAGACCGAGAACAACCACGTTGAATATCATGGTCAGTAGAGAACACGAAATACAAGGCGAGGGATACGAGCGCATCGACCAATACGATCCCGTATCGATCAAGCGGATCGGCGATCACTATACGGACATCCTACGCACCATCGGCGAGGACCCGGAACGTGAAGGATTGAAGCGCACGCCGGAACGCGTTGCCAAGGCCATGCAATACCTCACTCACGGCTACGATCTTGATCCCGCAGCGATCCTGAAAAGCGCCATGTTCACCGAGGACTATTCGCAGATGGTGTTGGTGAAGGACATCGAGGTGTACAGCATGTGCGAGCACCATATGTTGCCCTTCTTCGGAAAAGCGCACGTGGCCTATATCCCGAACAAATGCATCGTTGGCCTCAGCAAGATCCCTCGTGTTGTGGACGCCTTCGCACGGCGACTTCAAGTGCAAGAACGACTCACCAATGAGATCCGCGATTGTATCCAAGATACCATGAAACCGCACGGAGTTGCGGTGGTGATCGAGGCCCAACACCTGTGCATGCAGATGCGTGGTATCCAGAAACAGAATTCCGTAACGACCACCTCCGCGTTCACTGGTGCCTTCTTGGATGATAGTCGTACGCGTGAGGAGTTCATCAAGTTGATCGGGAGCAGGTTGCATTGAGGGGTTGTTGTTGAAGAGTGTTGCGGGTTGAAGGGAGTTGAGGGTTGGCTTGGGTTGAGGGTTGGGCCTCACCCCTACCCCTCTCCACTGGAGAGGGGAAAGGCCGCCTCCCGGCAGGTGCAGAGCTTTTTCATGCAGTTCAGTGCTGTGGCAGGTGAAGTGCAGCATCCATCATACTGGCGATTTTCCCCATGCGCACAACCTATGACAGACTAATGCCAGCAGGATCGGAGATCCTGTTCTGAAGGGCGGTCTTTTGTCAATGAGGCAGTTCTAAGGTTTACGGCATTCAACCCTCAACTCCCTTCAACTCTCAACCTCTTCAACTTCCTTTCCCCCAAAAGCACGATCTTTGTAGCTTCAATTCGAACAATGGAGCAGAACACCTTCCCCCAGAACCCCGCCTTCATCGGCACCGGCGACGAGTCCAGCGTACGCACCTTCTTGGCCAACGTCTTCACCTACATGACCATGGCGCTCGTGATCAGTGGCATTATGGCTTGGTGGTTCGGCAACGACATGACCAAGCTTCAATACCTGATCAACTTTGAAACAGGTAGCAATACCATCCTCGGCTGGGTGGTGATGTTCGCACCGCTCGCCTTGGTCTTCGTTATGGCCGGATTGGTGAACAAAATGAGCGGCACCATGCTGCTCGCGACCTTCATCGCATTCTCCACGATCATGGGGATCAGCCTCAGCTATATCTTCCTGATCTACTCCATGACCTCGATCGCCAACGTGTTCTTCATCACGGCTGCGGTGTTCGGCATCATGGCCGTAGCGGGCTACACCACCAAGACGGACCTGACCAAATTGGGTAGCATCCTGATGATCGGATTGATCGGGATCATCATCGCCTCCGTGGTGAACATGTTCTTGAAGAGCGATACCATGGGCTATATCGTAAGCATCATCGGGGTGGTGGTCTTCACCGGACTTACCGCGTACGATGTGCAGAAGTTGAAACGGATCGGCGAACAGGCCATTGCCGGAACGGAAAGTGCACAGAAAATGGCACTCATGGGTGCCCTGACCCTCTATCTCGATTTCATCAATTTGTTCTTGATGATGCTGCGCTTGTTCGGTGGGCGCAGGGACTAGGCTTATCTGACCCGTAGTCGACCCGTGGGTCGACGCTACGGGTGCATTTTCGAATTGCGGCGCATTGCTGCGAACCATTGAATATCCATCCAACAATGACCGCATACGTTTTCCCCGGGCAAGGCAGCCAATTCATCGGTATGGGCAAGGACCTGTACGATACGGACAGCAATGCGCGCATCTGGTTCGAACATGCCAACGACATCCTCGGGTTCAACCTTACGGACATCATGTTCAAGGGTACCGACGAGGACCTGAAGCGCACGAACGTTACCCAGCCTGCGATCTTCCTGCACAGCGTGGTGAAGGCCAAGGTGATGGGAGATGCGTTCAAGCCCTCCATGGTGGCAGGGCATTCGCTGGGCGAGTTCAGTGCGTTGGTGGCAGCCGGTGCCATGGAATTCTCCGATGGTCTGAAGCTCGTTGCAGCCCGCGCCAATGCCATGCAGAAAGCGTGCGAACTGCAACCGAGCACCATGGCCGCGATCATCGGTATGGAAGACGATAAGGTGGAAGCGATCTGCAAAACGATCGAAGGCATTGTTGTGCCCGCCAACTACAACTGTCCCGGCCAACTCGTGATCAGCGGAAGTATCGAAGCTGTGAACGCAGCCTGTGAAGCACTGAAAGCCGCTGGAGCCCGCCGTGCGCTCGTACTCCAAGTGGGTGGTGCCTTCCACAGCCCGTTGATGGAACCCGCCCGCGTGGAACTCCAGACCGCCATTGCCTACACCCCGATCGTGGACCCGCGCTGCCCCATCTACCAGAACGTGGATGCCCGTCCTCACAGGGACCCGGCGCGTATCAAGGCCAACCTGATCGCACAGCTGACAGCACCCGTGCGCTGGACGCAGATCATGCAGAACATGCTGACCGACGGTGCCAAAAAGGTGGTTGAAGTTGGTCCTGGAAATGTTTTGCAAGGCTTGTTCAGGAAAGTGGATAAGGAGGTGGAGACGGTGGCGGCGTAGTGTTCTGATGCAGCTAAAGGTGCTTTAAGTCGTCTTACTTCCAGAACTTGGATCACTTGGACCCCACGTTTGGTGTTGGTGCGGTGAGGTCCGAGTGGTTACGCGACTCTGTGCCCTTCCAACGTTAATGTGGATGATCTATAACTGGGCAAGCCTAGGGGGCGCTTCATGGTAAGCCCGTAATTTCTGGATCGACGACGATACTTTTGCCTCGCCCAATGGCCGTCCCAACAGCCTCCCCGCATATCGTTCCACAGAACACGGTCAAGCACGTTGCTGAGCGAACCGCGTTTCCGGTGCTGTTCGCGATCGCTTTCTCGCACTTGTTGAACGATACGATCCAATCGCTGATCCCGGCTTTGTATCCACTTGTAAAGGATACGTACAACCTCTCTTTTTCCGATATCGGGTTGATCACGTTGGCGTTCCAAATGACGGCATCCATTCTTCAGCCCATGGTCGGTCATTTGACGGATCGTCGGCCACGGCCTTTCGCGCTGGTCGGGGGTATGGTGTTCACGTTGGGTGGCTTGTTGCTGTTGGCTTGGGCCGGTTCCTTACATTCGATCTTAATGGCGGTTGCGCTCGTTGGTGTGGGCTCGTCCATCTTCCATCCGGAAGCTTCGCGCATGGCCTACGTGGCATCGGGCGGTAAACGCGCACTGGCCCAATCGGTGTTCCAACTCGGGGGCAATGCAGGTTCGGCGCTGGGACCCTTGCTTGCTGCTGCGATCATCGTTCCACTGGGGCAAAGCCGGATCTCGTTGTTCTCACTGTTGCCGCTGATCGCCATGTTTGTGCTGTGGCGCGTGGGCAAATGGTACTTACGGATGATGGCCTTGCGTACGCATCGCCAAGCGCGCCAACCCGCCGTTACACGCATCCCGATACCGAAGAAGCATGTGATCGGTGTGGTCTCGATCCTGTTGCTGTTGATCTTCTCCAAGCAGTTCTACCTCGCCAGCATGACGAGCTATTTCACGTTCTACTTGATCGGCAAATTCGGGGTGACCATTCAAGCGGCGCAGATCCAATTGTTCCTTTTCCTACTGGCAGCGGCAGTGGGCACCTTGCTGGGAGGACTGCTTAGTGATCGCGTTGGTTACCGCACGATCATCTGGTTCTCGATCTTGGGTGCCGCACCTTTCACCTTGATGATGCCCTATGCGGGACCCGTATGGACGATCATCCTGAGCATGTTGGCCGCTATCATACTCGCATCAGCCTTCTCTGCGATCCTGGTGTATGCGCAGTTGTTGATCCCTGGTCGGGTCGGACTGGTCTCCGGACTTTTCTTCGGCTTCGCGTTCGGCATGGCCGGAATCGGCTCTGCGGTGCTGGGTGCGCTCGCCGATGCAACGAGTATCACTACCGTTTTCGCGGTGTGCTCTTATCTACCGCTGATAGGACTGTTGTGCGTTTTCCTTCCGAAGGAACGGGTTTGAACGATCTGCACCTTTGGGATCAGGATCATGAGGCTCCTTACCTTCAGCCCATGAAAGCACTCGTACTCTTGTTTACAACCTTCGTGTCGGTCATTGGTTCAGCACAGGAAACTGTCCCCTATTCCACCAGTTTTGAAGGTGCCATGGGCACGCTCAACACCAATTTCCCACCGGGTTGGACATGGGAGGACCTTAACACTGTTCCATTTAGTAACCAGGGTTGGCAGATCATCAAGAACTCGCCCAACGCACAGAATGCACGTACCGATAGTACCGCAGCGCATATGTTCAGCCACAGCAGCCAAATGAACAACGATTGGCTGTTCACGCCCGGGATCCAATGCGATGCTGGTATCACATATACCATCAGCTTTTGGTACTCACGCGCCATGTCATTCCCTTCCGTGGAAAAACTGGCATTGCATGTCGGCAACAACCCGACATCCACGACCATGGGCACATCTGTTTGGATGAACACGAACATCACGAACGGCAGTTACCAGCAAGCTTTGGTGCAATGGACGGCACCAATGACCGATCAATTCTACTTTGGGTTCCATTACTTCAGCGATGATCTTGAATTCATCCTGCTCTTGGATGATGTGAGCATAACCACCTCGCCCAACAGCGTGGAAGAAAACAACTCTTTCGACTTTCGCCTTTGGATGGATGGTGATCTGTTGAACGTACAATTACCGAGCGTAACTGGCCAAACGGATCTTACCATCCACGATGCTGTGGGACGGACATTGCACTCCGAAAGTTTGCGCAGTACGATCAACAGCTTAAGTATCGGCGACCTTGGCGCAGGGACCTACTTCGCTCGGATCGTTGGTAGCGACGGAAGGGTGATCACGAAGCGTTTCGTGGTGGGTCGTTGATCACAACGTCGCGTTCACCAACTTCCCGCTTGCTATGATCTTGTGCAGGTACGGCCGGTGAAGGGTATTCTTGATCGCTTCAACATGGTTCATACTGTGGCAATCGCTACCGATCAATTCGTAATAACCCAGATCGATCAAGCGCTCGGCAATGGTCTTGGCTTGTGGGCCATACGCACCAGAAAGCGCGATCATGTTGAGCTGGAACATGACCCCACGTTCCTTCAGGTTCACGTACTTTTCAAATTCGTTGTGCCAAAATTGATAGCGCTCCGGATGCGCGAGCACCGGGCGGTATCCCATTGTCTGCATCTGGAAGATCAGTTGCAACATCATGGTGGGTTCACTGATAAAGGGCAGCTCGAACAACACGTAATTCTTTCCGAAGGTGAGCACTTTCTTCTCCAGCACTTTTTGCTCCAACTCGTGGTCCAAGTAATATTCAGCAGCGGCATCGATCTCCATGGGTATGCCACGTTCTCGTACCTCGGCACGAACGCGTTCCAATCCGCCGAGGATGATCTCTGGCGGGTTCTTGTAGCCATCCGCCATGTTATGCGGCGTGGTGATCACCTTGCGGTAACCAAGCTCGGCCATGGCGGTAAGCAGTTCCATGGATTGCTCCATGGTCTGTGATCCATCGTCGATCCCCGGAATGAAGTGCGAATGCACATCCACCTGCAGGACCGACAGGTCCGCGGGTCCGAGATCTGGTTCCTTCTTGCCGAACAAATTTTTGAGCAATCCCATGATCAGCGTGCGTATTGCGCATCATAGTAACTTCGGTAGGCACCGCTGGTCACATGGTCCAACCATTCGGTGTTCGCGAGGAACCACTCCACGGTGCGCTCCAACCCCACCTCAAAGGTGACGCTCGGCTTCCAACCCAGCTCACGTTCGATCTTGCTTGCGTCGATCGCGTAACGCAGGTCATGTCCCGCACGATCGGTAACGTAAGTGATCAGTTTCGCACTTTCTCCTTCCGCACGGCCAAGCTTCTGATCCATCACGCGACATAAGAGGTGTACCAGATCGATGTTGGTCCACTCGTTGTGGCCACCGATGTTGTAGGTCTCGCCATTCACGCCTTTGTGGAAAACATCATCGATCGCGCTCGCATGATCCTCCACCCACAACCAATCGCGCACGTTCTCTCCCTTGCCATAGACGGGCAATGGCTTGTTGTTTCGGATGTTGTTGATCATGAGCGGGATCAACTTTTCCGGGAAATGATGACTGCCATAATTGTTGCTGCAGTTGCTCACCACGAAGGGCAGTTTGTAGGTGTTGCCGTAAGCGCGCACGAAGTGATCACTCGCGGCTTTGCTTGCACTGTACGGGCTTTGTGGATCGTACGGCGTGGTCTCCAGGAAAAGGCTGTCGTCGTGGAGTGAGCCATAGACCTCGTCGGTGGAGACGTGGTAGAAACGGACCTCACCCCCAGCCCCCGCCTCACCCCGGTCCTCTCCAAAGGAGAGGGAGGAGCTCACCTCCAAGCTATGCTTCCAGGCTTCGCGGGCTACGTTCAGTAGGGTTACTGTTCCGATGACATTTGTGTTAACGAAGGCCATAGGATCTGTGATGCTCCGATCCACGTGACTTTCTGCCGCCAAGTGGATCACGCAATCGATCTTGTGATCTTTGAAGACCTTGGTCAATGCTTCGGCATCACAGATGTCGGCCTTTACGAAGGTGTAGTTCGACGCGTTCTCCACATCACGCAGGTTCTCCAAATTGCCCGCGTACGTGAGCACATCGAGGTTGATGATGCGGTAGTTCGGATAATTCGTAACGAAGCGCCGAACGACATGGCTTCCGATGAAACCGGCACCTCCGGTGATGAGGATATTACGTTCTGCGGAGGAAGAATTATTGATCGTGGTCATTCAGGCTGCAAAGATGTACGCTGTCGAGCGGTTTCAAGTCTATAGTTCAATAACGGATAAGCGATCCAAATCGACTTCCACAAGGAACCGGTCGCGTTCGTTGAGCTGCTCCAACCGGCTCAAATTCGAGACGATCAGCACACTCAAAACCTGAGGCGGTATGTTCCCGAGGTTGACCTTGATCAGTTTTCGGGGCGTACCGTTGATGACGCTACTGTTTCGAAAATCGACATCCTTAGTGATCAAGATCCGGTCATCATCAGCAATTCGCGCGATCTCCTTGTCCGAAGTATGCCACCGAGCGGGAAGGCGATCCACATGCGAACTGTCAAATCCCTCCTGCGAAAGGCGCTTCGATATACTGATCGGAATATGCACGTCGCACAGAAAACGCATCATGCCACATCACGCAACGAATGGCCCGATACCATGAGCTTCGCATAGTTCAAGCTCGCTTGGATGTCCTCTTTCTCCAGCTCCGGATGTTCGGCGATGATCGCATCAACGGTCATACCGGCACCAAGCATATCGATGATCACCTCCACAGGCCAACGCATGCCGCGTATGCATGGCTTCCCGTGGCAAATTGCAGGATCGATCGTGATGCGGTCCAGTTTTGAACGTTCCATGTTATGTAAAGGTAGCGTATTATAGCCCCTCAGATCATACTTGATGCAGGGCAAACGCATCTAATACCGTGAAGCGGCGACGAGAGGTGCCTTCTGCGACACCCTACGGGGTCGAATGCCTTACTGGGCGCGGTTTTCTAAGTTCTGTGACCCCTACGGGGTCGTTCGCGTAAAGGTATTTCGACCCCAGCGGGGTCACAGAACTTAGAGATCGGAACGTGCGCGTGTCTTCGACCCCGTAGGGTGTCGCACTCTTTGGATCGCTGACATTCCATTTAGATGCGTTTGCCCTGATACTTGATGGGGCACTCAAAAGACTGCCAATGAAGCCAACTCCACCCGTGATGAGGATGTTCCGCTCTGTGCTCACAAGCTCCAATATGTAAGGTCCTTGATCTTCGTCCGGAACACTCCCTTCAAGTCCACCAGAACACCCTTCGGTTTCATCATGCCCTTGAACCACTTTTCGTCCTTCGAGGCATACTCGCTGTGGTTCACGGCAACGATAATGGCATCATAGGGTCCTTTCATTTCAGGTGCCAATTTGTAGCCGTATTCGTGCTCCACTTCCGAGGCATCAGCGTGCGGGTCGGTCACATCCACGTGGCAACTGAAGCTCTTCAACTCGTTCACCACATCGGCCACTTTACTATTACGAATGTCGGTCACGTTCTCCTTGAAGGTCGCGCCCATTACGAGCACCCGAGCATCAGCAGGATTCGTGCCTGCAGCGATGATCTTCTTCACCGTTTGCTTCGCTGTGTAGCCACCCATACTATCGTTCACGAAACGACCGGCATCGATGATCTGCGCGTGGTAACCGAGTTCCTTCGCTTTGTACACGAGGTAGTACGGATCCACACCGATGCAGTGACCACCCACCAGACCCGGCTGGAACTTGAGGAAGTTCCACTTGGTACCCGCTGCCTCCAACACATCGTAGGTGTTGATCCCCATGCGGTTGAAGATGATCGAGAGTTCATTGATCAAGGCGATGTTCACATCACGCTGCGTGTTCTCGATGATCTTGGCGGCCTCTGCCACTTTGATGCTCGTTGCGCGATGCACACCGGCCTTCACCACCAGCTCGTACACCTTGGCGATGATCTCCGCACTTTCCGGATCGCAACCGCTGCTCACCTTGATGATGCTCTCCAACGTGTGCTCCTTGTCGCCTGGATTGATGCGCTCCGGTGAGTAGCCCACTTTGAAGTCCTCCACGAATTTCAAGTTGCTCAAGCGCTCCAATAGTGGGACGCAATCCTCTTCGGTGCAACCCGGATACACGGTGCTTTCATACACGACGTAATCGTTCTTCTTCAGCACTTGGCCCACGGTGCGCGTGGCTCCCAACAGCGGTGTCAGGTCAGGAATGTTCTGACTGTCGATCGGTGTGGGCACGGCCACAATGTAGAATTCCACATCGCGCAGGTCCTCAAGGTCGGCGGAGAATTCGATGTCGCAGCCTTCGAATTCCTTCGCGTCCAATTCGTTGCTCGGGTCTTCGCCATTGCGCATCATGTCCACGCGCTTCTGGTTGATGTCGAAGCCGACAACTTTGATCTTGCGTGCGAAGGCCAATGCGATGGGCAGGCCGACATAGCCCAGACCGATCACGGCCAATTTCGCCTCTTTCTTCAGCAGGCGGTCATACAGATTGCTCATTCCTCTTCGTGTAAATGCGTTCAATGATCTCGACCACTTTCAAGCCTTCAAGGGCGTTGGTGGTCATGGTGTTCCTTCCTTTCAATGTATCCACCACGTTGTCTATGATGAAGCCATGGTTGTTGGCACTGCCCTTGTGCGTGCCATAGTCGTTCGCCGGGTTGGTGGGACTTAGCTCAGGCATGGTATAGTCCTTGATATGGCAGTATTCCACCTTGTCCATGTATTGCCCGCCGATCTTCACGCTTCCGGTGGAACCTACGATGGTCATGCTGCTTTCCATGTTGCTGTCCCACACCGCCGTGCTGTAGTTCAAGCAGCCGATGCCGCCGTTCAGGAACCTGAAGTTCACAAGGCCGCTGTCTTCAAAAGCGGTGAGTTCCTTGTGTTCGAAGTCGGCGAACTTCCCTTGGATATCGGTGATATCGCCGAAGAGCCAGTACAATGTATCGATGAAGTGGCTGAACTGCGTGAAGAGCGTGCCTCCATCGAGTTCTGCCGTGCCTTTCCAGGATCCCTTCTTGTAATACCGTTCGTCGCGGTTCCAATAGCAGTTCACCTGCACGATGTGGATCTTTCCAAGCAGCCCTTGATCCACCACGCTCTTGATCCATTGGCTCGGCGGACTGTACCGGTTCTGCATGACACCGAAGACCGTGCGGTGCATTTGCAAGGCCTTGTAGATGATCGCTTCACACTTCGCCTTGCTCAACGCCATGGGCTTTTCGCAGACCACGTGTTTGCGCTGCTCCAAGGCCATGATGCATTGATCCGCATGCAAGCCGTTCGGCGTACACACGGAGATCACATCGATATCCGGTTGTTCTTTCAACATGGTGGCCATGTCTTGGAAGTAGCTGGCCGAATGGTCCTCGACTCCCACTTCGCTCCGCTCACGGATATCGCACAGCGCCACCAGTTCGGCCTCCGGATGGTCCGCGATCATGCGTGCGTGTCGCTTGCCGATGTGGCCGCAGCCTACAACCGCAAATTTGATCTTGTCGTTACTGGACACCATGCTTATTGGGAACACTGGATCGGTTGGACGTATGGAGTTGAACGGGGTTGCTCATGATGCCACGGTTACGTTGCCGTTCTTGAGCGAATATTGCTGCTTGCTTTCCGGACAGGTGGCCGATCCATTCGCATCGAATTG
>Ga0335394_10003767_pt1 | contig 17247 bp, 15 predicted proteins | sample MAT03_FD_205741 | JGI IMG/M metagenome (GOLD analysis project Ga0335394, IMG submission 205741) | Freshwater microbial communities from Lake Fryxell liftoff mats and glacier meltwater in Antarctica - MAT-03 (spades assembly) (version 2) ... | reverse complement strand
CGGCCGCTTGTTCGCCGCCGATTGACCGTTGCTGCGGATCAGTCCCCGATGGCGGGCTGATCCGGCTCGGCCACCGCGGGCTGCACTGCTGCTGCGGCCAGCATCGCTGCCCGACTCGTCGGCGTCTCCAGGCTGATCCGCCCGAGCGCGCCACTGCGATAGTCGGTGAGCAGGGTGATCGCGGCCTTCTCCCGGTCGGGAACGCCGCCCTTCAATACATAGCTCCGCCGCAGTGCTATGGCATCGATCAGGTCCGGGCCGTCGAGCCCGGCCGGATCGCACCGGTAGCGCGCCGCGAGCAGCGCCGGGTAGCGTGCGATCAGCGTCTCGCCCAGGAAGTTCGCCACCTCTTCGTCGATGTAGGCGTTGATGCCGATGGCATGGCTCGCCGCCAGCATCAGGCCATCAGACGGATGCTCGATCAGCGGCCAGAGCAGCCCCGGGGTGTCGAACAGCACCAGCTGCTCGTTGATGTCGATCCGCTGCTGGCTCTTGGTGATCGCCGGTTCGTCGCCGACATTGGCGACCCGCCGCTTGGCCAGCGCGTTGATCAGGGTCGACTTGCCGACGTTCGGAATGCCCATCACCATAAGGCGCAACGGCTTCAGAGCGCTGTCGCGATGCGGCGCCAGCGCCAAGGCCAGACGAGGGACGCGTGCCACATCGGACGCCTTGCGGCAGGACAGCGCCACCGCCTGCACCTTGTCGCCCCGGGCAGTGGCCGCCACCAGATGACGCATCCAGGCGGCGGTCGCCTCCGGATCGGCCGCGTCGGCCTTGTTCAGTACTTTCAGGCTCGGCCGTTGCCGGTGCCGACGCAGCGCCTCGATCATCGGATTGCTGCTGGCGCCGGGCAGCCGCGCGTCCATCACCTCGACCACGACGTCGATCTTCGCCAGCGTCTCCGCCGCCTTCTTGCGGGCGCTGGCCATATGGCCGGGGAACCATCCGATAGACATCGTGTTCGCTTCGCGGTGAGCCGGCAGCGCCGGCGCAGGTTTTAATACGCAGAGGGTGATCTGCCCGAGGTTATTGTCCACCGACCCGACATTGGCGGGATGCGTCGGGGTTTTCAGTATCATGCGGGCTGAGGTGCGGGGCTCAGATGCAGGGCTCAGATGCAGGGCTCAGGTGCAGGGCGCGCAGGGTCAAGCGTCGGATGGTATGCGCCAGATGGTACGCGTCGGATGGTACGCGTTGATTGGGGCCGAATCGCATGAAATCGCTGCAACTGATGGTCGAGCGCATCCTCCTTGCCAGTCGCTGGATACTGGTCCTATTCCTGCTCGGGCTGGCGGCGGCACTGGCGGTTTACGCGGTCTCGTTTCTATACGAGTTCAGCAAGATCGCGGCCTCGGCCTTCACCATGAGCGACAATGAGATGATCCTGGCGATGCTGGCGCTGATCGATTCGGCGCTGGTGGCCAGCCTGCTCGTGATGGTCATGGTCTCCAGCTACGAGGACTTCGTCAGCCGTTTTGACCGGGGCGGCGAGGACGTGTCTTTTCTGGGCAAGCTCAACGCCGGCAGCCTGAAGATCAAGGTCGCCTCCTCTATCGTGGCGATCTCTTCGATACACCTGCTGCAGATCTTTCTGAACCTGCCGCAGTACACTAACAACCAGCTGATATAGGCAACCATCATTCATCTCGGGTTCGTCGTTTCGGCGCTGATACTGGGCTATCTCGAGCAGATCATGTCGAAGTTGAAGTAGGCAGAGAAGGCCGGTCCATGACGGCGCCGGGCACCACAGGGTGGGTCGCCATCGCAGACCGCCCATCCGGAAAAGGTGCGGCACAGCACCCCGGCAACCCAAAAGGAGGAGACAGCATGGTTTCGATTCCGAATGAATCGCGTCCGGCCGCCGGGCAGGTGTGGCGGGTGGCCCTGAAGTCGATGCTCGCGGTGGCCGCGCTGACCGGGTCAGTGGCGGCCAACCCCGCGCTCGCGCAGGACGACTATCCGAACCGCGCGATAAGGCTGATCACGCCGGCTGCCCCGGGCGGTACCACCGACATCCTCGCACGGTTGTTCGCGGCACGAATGACCGAGTCGTTGAAGCAGCAGGTGCTGGTCGACAACCGGGCGAGCGCCTCCGGGGTCAACGCCGGCGAGATGACCGCACGCGCGGCCCCGGATGGCTACACGCTGCTGCTGGTCTATCACCAGCACACGATCACTGCAGCATTGAACAGCAAGCTGCCCTATCACCCGGTGAACGACTTCACGCCGATCAGCCAGCTCACCGCCGCCGGATTGCTGCTGGTGGTCAATCCGGCGAGTCCGCCAAAAACGCTGAAGGAGTTCGTCGACTGGACGCGCAGCTTCAAGGGTGGTCTCAACTTCGGCTCAGCCGGTATCGGCAGCGGCGGGCATCTGGCTGGTGAGCTGTACAACCTGATGGCTGGCGTGAAGGCGCAGCATATTCCGTACAAGGGTTCCGGCCCGGCACTGGCTGATCTGCTTGGCGGGCAATACCAGTACAACTTCGCCGGCATCCAGGCCGCACAGAATCTGGTGCGTGCCGGCAAGCTGCGCGCGATCGCGGTGTCCAACCCGAAGCGCGTCGCCGCGCTGCCGGACTATCCGGCGGTCTCCGAAGCGCTGCCTGGCTTCGAACTGGTCGGCTGGTACGGCATCGCCGGCCCGGCGAAGATGCCCAAGGCGCTGGTGGCCAAGCTCAACGGCGAACTGATCCGTATCCTGAACCAGCCGGACGTGCGCGAGCGGATCATCGCTGACGGCTCCGAGCCGGTGGGCAATACGCCGGAGGCGTTCCGCCAATACATGCTGGCGGACATGGTCAAGTGGGCGAAGCTGGTGAAGGAGAGCGGAGCCAGGCTCGAGTAACGGCCAGGGCACAGACGCGGCATGGGGACTGCTCCCGCTTCCGTGCAGTAGCGTTTCAACGAACTGCTAGAGCGGGTCGACCCTGATCTTGCCGTTACGGGTCACTTCGCCCGAGCGCGCGAAATCCTTCTTGACGAGTGCGCTGACGTCCGCCGCATCGCCCCACTGGAACTCGATCGCCTGGGCTGCGAACTGTTCGCGCAGGGCGGGTGTGTCGACGATCTTCTTCAGTTCTGCAACAGCGGCAACTGCGGCAGGCAGCATCGCGGCAAACGCGAGGCGCGGCGTGACCAGCATCATCAAGGGCTTCCTGGTTGGTCTTCCGACAACTCTATCGGCATGGCGAGAAGTGCGAACGACAGTGCCTTGCCATGGGTGTCTAGCGCGGTCGAGGTGGTCACGCCGGTGCCAAGAGCGTGCTCGCAGACGAACTGCAGCGCGCACAGCTTGGGCAGCACATGGCGGGTCACCTCACCGCGCACGATGTCCTTCAGGTGCGACGCGACCGCTTCGGCGGTCACCTGCTTTACCAGCAGCGGGAAATCGTCGGCGCGATAGGCGATCAGCGACAGAATCGAGGTGTCGCCCTTGTCGCCCGCCCGGCAGTGAGCCAGATCATGCAGAATCCGGTGCGTGGCGCTCATCACGTGCGCCCCGGGGTCGGTGGCGGGCTGATCGCTGCGGCCTGCGGTAACTGCCGGTCGGTCGACATGCGCACGACGCCGGTCGTAACCTGGTCTCTGGGCATCAGGGTCGATACGATGCCCACGCGCTCACTGATGAACTTGCGCGCCCCACCGCCACCGGCCGGACCGTTGGTGTACAAGGCCTCGACTTCCAGCCCGACGCGTTCGGCCAGTTCTCTGGTGCTGCCGCTGGCCGCCACCCGCAACCGGACCTCATAGGGATCATGCGGATGGCCGAAATCAGTGCGGTGAGTGGAGTCGACGCCGATCAGGTCGATCCGCACATCCGGCAGATCGTGATGCAGGCGCTCGTGCATGATTGCCCCGGCCAGCACGGCGCGCGCACGCGCGTTCGGCCCTGCATACGAGATCTCGCCTTCGCCGATATAACCGGCGCGATAGCCGACGCTGACCTTGAGCGTGCCAGTGCGAGCGCTGCCGGTGCCGTTCTCGACGCGCACCCGGTCCTCGCCCATATCGATCAGATCGACGCCGCTGAAGTCGGCGACCACGTCCGGCGTGACATAAGCGCCTGGATCGATGACCTCGTACAGCAACTGCTCCTTGACCGTGGCCAGTGTGATCATGCCGCCGGTACCTGCGACCTTGCCCAGGGTGCCGTTGCCGTCTGCGCCGACATCGCAAAACGGAAAGCCAAGATGCGCCAGGTCGCGCACCGCCTTGCGTCCGGGGTCGGCGAAATAGCCTCCGGTCAACTGGCCGGCGCATTCGAGCAGATGACCGATCACGGTGCCCCGGCCGAGCAGCGTCGGCGCCTCGAGTGGCCAGCCGAACTCGCGGATCATCGGTGCCAGGAACATCGACGGATCGGCGACCCGCCCGGTGATGATCACCTCGGCGCCGGTGGCGATCGCCGGCAGGATTGCGTCGGCACCCAGGTAGGCATTGGCCGAGATCGGCGTGCCGAACTCGCACACCGGCTGGCCTGTTTCCAGGGTGGCTGTCCCCGGTTCCAGCCGGTCCAGCACATCGTCACCGGTGACCACGGCTACCTTGAGCTTGAGTCCGAGCTCGGCGGCGATCGCGATCACCTGCCGCCCGGCGGCCAGCGGATTGGCTGCGCCGAGGTTGCTGATCAGACGGAACCGGTTGCGCTTGAGCAGCGGCAGCAGCGCCTGCATTCTCGCCCGCAGCAGCGGGTCATAGCCCAGATCCGGGTCGGCCAGCCGGCGCAACTGCGCCATCGCCACTGTGCGCTCGGCCAGGCACTCGAGCACCATCCAGTCCAGGCGGCCCTGGGCGGCAAGGATCACTGCCGGGTCGATCCGGTCGCCCTGGAAGCCGGCGCCGCAGCCGATGCGGATCGTCTTATGGCGTGCCATCGGCTGGGGTCGTCTGCATGGCCGGATATTGTCCTGGGCGCGCTGGTGGGCGTCAATCGCGTGCCGCAAGCGCTGCGCCTGCGGCGCGCGATCGGCGCTATGGGACAATACTCGCATGCATGTCGTCGTCCTCGGGGCCGGTGTGATCGGTCTGACTACCGCCTGGTGCCTGCTGCGCGACGGGCATCAGGTGACCCTCGTCGAGCGCAACGACGGCGTGGCGCTGGAGACCAGCTTTGCCAATGGCGGTCAGCTCTCCTACAGCTATGTGGCGCCACTGGCCGACCCCAGCGTTTTGCCCAAGTTGCCGCCCTGGCTGCTGCGCGCCGACTCTCCGCTGCGCTTCCGGCCGCAGCTGGACCTGCAGCAATGGCGGTTCTGCCTGGCTTTCCTGCTCGCATGCAACCGCACACAGGCCGAGCGCACCACACGGCAGCTGCTCGCGCTCTCCTTTTACAGCCGCACCCTGACCCGGGCGCTGGTCGAGCACGAGGCGCTCGATTTTGCCTACTCGCGAAGCGGCAAGCTGGTCATCCATGTGAAGCAGGCATCGTTTGACGCCGCGCGCAGGTTGCTCGACTACCAGGCGAGCCTGGGTTGCGAGCAGCAGGCACTGGATGCCGATGCCTGCGTTCAACTTGAGCCTGCACTGGCGCACATGCGCGCCCAGCTGGTGGGCGGCATCTACACGCCGAGCGAGGATGCCGGAGACTGCTACCGTTTCTGTGTCTCACTGCAGCAGGCGCTCACTCGTGCCGGGGCGCGTTTTTCTCTGGGCACGACGATCGAGCGCATCATTGTCGAGCACGGACGGGTGGTCGCCATCGACAGCTCGGTCGGCCCGATCAGCGGCGATGCCTATGTGCTCGCGCTGGGCAATCGCAGCGTGCCGCTGGCGCGCACCTGCGGCATCCATCTGCCGATGTATCCGTTGAAGGGCTACAGCCTCACCCTGCCGATCGAGAGCGACGCAGGTGCGCCCCGGGTGAGCGTGACCGACTTTGCGCAGAAGGTGGTGTATGCGCGACTGGGCGAGAGTCTGCGCGTTGCCGGTATGGCCGAGATCGCCGGGTATCTGGCAGTGGCCGATCCGGTACGCGTGGCGCTGTTATCCGCGCAGGCCAGTGCGCGCTTTCCGCTGGCGGGAGATTATGCGCGTGCGCGTGCCTGGTGCGGGCTGCGGCCGGCGACGCCAAAAGGCCCGCCGCTGCTCGGTGCCACCCAATACAATAATCTGCTGCTCAACGTTGGCCATGGAGCGCTTGGCTTCACACTCGCCATGGGCAGCGCCCAGGTGGTGACCGATCTGCTTGCCAAGCGACAACCTGCCATTGCGCTGGACGGGCTCACCCTCGGACAATGAAGCAGGCTGCCGCGGTGGCGCCGACTACGAACTCGACGAACTTGAACTGAAAGCAGAACCTGTGCGCCTGTCTCCCCTTGTCCAACTCTGGCCGTTCGTGCAGCCCTATCGTCACCGTGTGGTTATTGCGATGGTGGCGCTTCTGGTCGCCGCCGGCGCACTGCTCACGATACCGGCCGCCTTCCAGCGCCTGATCGACCTGGGGTTCGCGCGCGACAACCAGGGGGGTATCACCGGATACTTCGTCGCCCTGTTCGTGGTGGCGGTGATCCTCGCCCTGGCTACTGGCACCCGCTTCTATCTGATGAGCTGGCTCGGCGAACGGGTCAGCGCAGATCTGCGCATGGCGGTCTACTCCAACGTGATCCGGCTGTCGCCGCGGTTCTTCGAGACGATGCGCAGCGGCGAAATCCTGTCACGCCTGACCGCCGACACCACCCAGGTGCAGACCGCGGTGGGCACCAGTTTCTCGATGGGCCTGCGCAACGGCTTGCTGCTGATCGGTGGTCTGGGCATGCTGGTGATCACCAGCCCGCGGCTGGCCAGCTACATCTTTCTGTTGATGCTGGGTGTGGTGTTGCCACTGGTGATCTTCGGGCGCCAGGTGCGCAAGCTGTCACGCGCCAGCCAGGATCGGCTTGCCGATTCCTCCGCCCTGGCTGGCGAGACGCTGAACGCGGTGGCCACGGTGCAGGCCTTCGCCCAGGAGAAACGCGAGTCTTCACGGTTCGGCGAGGCGATCGAAGCCTCGTTCGGCACTGCGCGCCGGCGCGCGCAGGCGACCGCGTCTTTGTTGCTGGCAGTGATCGTGCTGGTGTTCGGCTCGATCGTGGTGGTGCTCTGGCTGGGTGCGCAGGACGTGCTTGCTGGACGCATGACCCCAGGCCAGCTCGCCGCCTTCGTGCTCTATGCGGTGGTTGCTGCCGGATCGGTCAGTGCGCTGGCCGAGGTCTGGGGCGAGCTGCAGCGCGCGTCTGGCGCGATCGAGCGGTTGCTCGAGCTGATGAGTGCGCGCTCGGAGATCGTTTCACCCGCGCTGCCGGCGGCAGCACCGATGGCACGCGGCGCAGTGCGCTTCGAGCATGTCGGGTTCCGCTATCCATCGCGCCCCGACACTGAGGCGATCGCCGATGTCACGCTGGATATTGCGCCTGGCGAGACGGTGGCGATCGTCGGCCCGTCGGGCGCCGGCAAGACGACGCTGTTTCAGTTGCTGATGCGTTTCTACGACGTGACCAGCGGACGTATCCTGATCGATGGCGTCGACATCCGGTCGCTCGACCTGCAATGGCTGCGTAGCCAGCTCGGCGTTGTGGCCCAGGACAGCGTCGTGTTTGCTGCCAGCGTGCGCGACAACATCCGCTACGGGATGCCGGATGCGACCGATGCTGAAGTGCGCTCCGCAGCGCGGATGGCCGCTGTCGAAGAGTTTGTCACCCGGCTCCCCGAGGGTTACGAAACGCAACTGGGCGAGCGCGGCGTGCGCCTCTCCGGTGGTCAGCGGCAGAGGATCGCGATCGCGCGCGCATTGCTGAAGGACCCGCCGATCCTGCTGCTGGACGAGGCGACCAGCGCGCTCGACTCAGAGAGCGAAGCCTATGTGAAGGCGGCGATCGATCGCGCTGCGCAGGATCGCACCGTGCTGGTCATCGCGCACCGGCTGTCGACGGTGCAGAGTGCAGATCGCACTGTGGTGATCGACCAGGGCCGCATCCAGGCGATCGGAACGCATGCGCAGTTGCTGGAGAGCAGTCCGCTGTATGCGCGGCTGGCAGCGCTGCAGTTCGGGGCAGGCTGAGCCGGGGTGGGGTGGGGTGAGCTCAGGTTGAGCGCAGGGCGAGCGCCGCCAACGGTTGCACAGCCACGCGCCGCTACTCTGCCTTCGCCCCGGATAGTTTCACCAGCTTCGCGTACTTTTCCATCTCGCGCATGAAGAATTGGGCGAATTCGGCCGGACCGAGCGACAGCGCTTCCAGGCCGTCGCGCTCGAACGCCGCGCGCATTTCCACAGTCTGGATCGCCTTGAGCGTCTCGGCATTCAGGCGGTCGATGATCGCTTTCGGGGTCCCGGCGGCGACAAACAGGCCGAACCAGTTGTCGGTGTCGAAGCCAGGCAGAAAACGGTCCAGTGGCGGCACGTCCGGCAGCAGCGCAGTGGGCTTGATCGTGGTGACCGCCAACGCGCGCAGGCGACCAGATTTCAGATGCGGCAGCGCCACCGATGTGGCGAAGAAACTCATGTCGACTTCGCCGGCGATGATTGCGCCGACCACCGAACCTGCCCCCTTGTATGGCACATGGGTGATCTCGGCGCCGGCGAGCGAAGCAAACAGCACGCCTGCCAGATGGCTTGTGGTACCGACGCCATTGGAGCCGAAGTTCAGGCCACCCTTGCGCTTGCGCGACAGGGCGACCAGTTCTTTCGCCGTCTTTACCGGCACTGAGGGGTGGACCACCAGGAGCTGGGGCGATGACACGACCCCAGTCACCGGGAGCAGGTCCTTCAGCGTGTTGTAGCTCAGCTTCGAGTACAGGCTCGGATTGACCGCAAGCGCCGCCGATGAGAACAGCAGCGTGTAGCCGTCCGGGGCCGCCCTGACCACCAGCTCGGCACCGATGTTGCCGCCCGCGCCTGCGCGATTGTCGACCGTGACCGATTGGCCGAGTACCTCTGTGTAGCGCGCGGCGAGCAGTCGGGCCACCACATCGGTGACCCCGCCAGGCGCGAACGGCACCACGATGCGGATCGGCCGCGACGGCCAGGCTTGCGCCATGGCGGCCGCTGACCCGAGTGTCACCACGATCAGGGCAAGCAGGGCTGCCGGAAGGAATGCCATAAGGGCTGCCAGCGGGGCTGCCTGCGGAGTGGCCAGATGCGCACGGCGCATGGCGGGTTTGACTCGGGCGACCGGCATGCTCATTGCTCCAGGCGCAGCATCGCCTGATTGATCACCTTCGCCCAGCGCGCGACCTCGCTCTCCATGAACACGCGAAACTCCTCCGGCCTGTTGCCCACCGGTTCAGCACCCAGATCGATGATCCGCGCGCGCACTTCGGGTTGCCGCACGATCTTCTGGATCTCGCCCGACAGACGATCGACGACCGATCGTGGTGTGCCGCCCGGGGCGAGCAGTCCTGCCCACGAGCCGGATATAAAGCCGGGCAAGCCGGCTTCGGCCAGTGTCGGTATCTCCTGGGCAGCCGACCAGCGCGACTCGCTCGACAGGCCGATTGCCCGGATCTTGCCCGCGCGCACCTGCGGCAGCATCGCCGACATGGTGTCGAACATGATCTGGATATGTCCACCCATCAGGTCGGCGAGCGCGGGTGCCGTGCCCTTGTACGGCACATGCGTCATCGTCAGTCCCTGTTGCTGGGCGAGCAACTCCATGGTGAGATGCGCAGCCGCACCCACGCCACTGGAGGCAAACGAGATCGAACCCGGCTTGGCGCGCGCAACCGCGAGCAGTTCCTTCAGGTCCTTGGCCGGGAAGCTGTTGCTGGCCACCAGGATCAGCGGCGCCACGCCGACCAGCGAGATCGGCTGGAAGCTCTTCACTGCGTGATAGGGCAGCTTGTCGTAGAGCGTCTGGCTGGCCGAGTGACCCGCGATCACCATGCCGATCGTGTAGCCGTCCGGGTTGGCCCTGGACAGCAGCTCGGCGCCGATGATCCCGTTCGCCCCAGGACGGTTGTCGATCAACACCGGCTGCGCCACGTTCTTCGCCAATGGCTCGCCTACGGCACGGGTCATCAGGTCAGTGAAGCCGCCCGGGGTGAACGGCACGATGACCCGGATCGGCTTGGCCGGGAACGCTGCGCTCTGGGCGTGCACCGCGGTGGCAGCTACCGGGCTCAGGGCAGCGAGCGCGATCCACAATATTGAGCGCGCGCGGTGGCACGCTCGCACACAGCCGTACAACGACGGTTCTGGCATGACGGTTATCCTCGCTCCGGTGTCAGGGCGCCGACGCGGGTCGCACTCTGCGGTGAACTCTGCTCGCTACGGCGTGGCCGAAGCTTAGCTGATCGCAGCGCGCGCGGGGTAGGCCGCGCGGCGCGGCGTCAGAACCTCGGGCCGGGCTGGCAGGGATCGACGTCGCTGTCGCCGAGTTGCTCCCTCCTGTCTGGCACCGACCTTCCCGCAGGGGGGGGGAGCCCCGTGTGCTAGCATGGGCAACAACCGAGCGAACCCATCTCAAGTGACTCGCGGCCCGCACACACCACGCGACGACCGCCCAACGAAGCGGGCGCTTGCCGAAGCCTCCAGGATGACCCGAGGAGCTGAGGGCCGGGTCGTACGCCGGGCCGTGATCAGGCCCCTGGTGTTCCAGGTGCTGCGCAGTCTCGATGCCGCAGGCTACACTTCGGGCGAAGGGCTTGCCCGCTCGCTGTCGGTGTCGCGCAGCACCATATGGAACGCGGTGGGTGCGATCGAGCGCTCCGGGGTCAGGGTGTTGCGTGGCCGGGGTCGTGGCTACCGGTTGGCCGAGCCCGTGGTCTGGATCGATGCCGGTAAGGTATCAGGCATCCTTGGGCGCACCGCGCAATGTCTTCAGTTGACCGTGCTCGATCATTGCGAGTCGACCAATACGGCGCTCGCCCGGCAGGCCGAGGCCGGCGCACCGCACGGCACTGTGCTGGTGGCCGAGTGGCAGACTGCAGGCCGCGGCCGGTTTGACCGACGCTGGGCAAGTGCGCCAGGTGCCGGGATTACGTTCTCGCTGCTGTGGCGGTTCGACAAGGGCGCGATGCATCTCTCAGGGCTGAGTCTGGTGGTCGGGCTGGCAATAGCCGATGCGTTGCGTACGCTCGGGTTGCGCGAGGTGAGCCTTAAATGGCCGAATGATGTACAGGTGCGCGGGCGCAAGCTGGCCGGCGTGCTGACCGAGATCAAGGGCGACATGCTTGGTCCCTGCGCTGCGGTGATCGGTATCGGGCTGAATGTGTCCCTGACTGACGCGCTGGTCGACAGCATCGACCAGCCGGTGACCGATCTGGCGCGTGCCGGGCTGGCCGAGCTGGATCGAAACCTGATCCTGGCGGCCGTGCTGTCCGGGTTGGCGACCACGCTGACCCGCTTTGACCGCGAAGGTTTTGCCGCTTTCCGTCCGCACTGGCAGGCGCAGAGTGCGAACCAGAATCGTCCGGTGCGGGTGGTGCTGCCTGATGGCGAAGTGGTGCGCGGGCGGATGGTCGGCGTCGATGACCAGGGCGCGCTGCGTATCGATGCCGGAGGCCAGATACGCCGTGTATTCAGCGGCGAACTGGGCCGCGCACGCGAGCCGGCAAGGTCGGTGCACGTGCGTCACGCCGACGCTGCCAGCCGCAAGCGGTCGCAGCAGGCCGAGATCGAATGATTCTCGCGATCGACCTTGGCAACTCGCGGATCAAGTGGGCGGTGCATCCAGGCGACCTGCCAGTGACCGGGCGTTTCGCTTCAGCCGGATCGGTGGCCGGTGCTTCACTGGACGCTGCCCTGCCAGCATGGTCTGCCGTTGACCAGTTGCGCGAGATCGTCGTCTGCAGCGTTGCCGAGACAGCGCTCGAACACGCCATCGATCGTGTGGCCGCCCGGCTTGGCGTGCCGGTGCGTACAGTGCGCGCCCGAGCCTGCAGTGCGGGCGTGCGCAACCTGTATCTCGACCCGGCGCAGTTGGGAGCCGATCGATGGGCGGCGCTGATTGGCGCGCGCGCCCGAAGCCACTCGGCGTCACTCGTGGTCGATGTCGGCACGGCCATGACGGTTGATGCACTGGCCGCCGATGGCCGCTTTCTGGGCGGACTGATCGTTGCGGGGTACGACCTGATGCGTGGCGCACTCGCTCAGGGCACGGCGCGATTGCCAAACCAGGAAGGCGAATATCACCCCCTTGCGCGGTCGACCCAGGATGCGATAGTCACGGGTGCGCTGCAGGCGTTGGCCGGTGCGGTTCAGCGCACCCGCGAGGCGATCATTGCAGACGGGCACGGTGCGCCACGGTTGCTGATGACCGGTGGGGCAGCAGAGCGGCTCGCGCTGCTGTTGCAACCGTTTTCCCCGGTGGTCGCGCCGCAGTTGGTGCTGGAGGGTGCAGTGACGATGGCGATCGAGGATCGTGCCGGTGATGTTTGCAGCGGGGATGGACGATGATCAGGTGGCTGGTGGCGTTGCTGTTGATTGCGAACGTGCTGTTCGGCGCCGCGATGCAGTGGGGTGGCTCGGGCGGAAATCCGGATGCGCAGTTGCTGGATCTGCAGATGAACGCGCAGCAGGTACGGGTGATCGGCGGCGGCCAGGACCAGCCTGCTGCTGCTGCCGCCGCGCCCGCGAAGGCAGCCCAGCGCGCGACCGCCTGCCTTGCCTGGGGACCGTTCGCTCCGGCCGACGCCGAGCGCGCGCGCGAGCTGCTGGTGGCGCTGGTGCCGGCCGAGCGCGTGGTGTCGCGTGAAGTCGTCGGTCCAGATTCGTTCTGGGTGCATATGCCGCCCCAGAAGACCCGCGCCGAGGCGCAGCGAAAGCTGGCCGAGCTGAAGGGTTTCGGCCTGAGCGGGTTCTCCATCGTCGAGAACGACCCGCAGTGGACCAACGCGATCGACCTGGGCGCGTTCGTTGATGAGAAGTCCGCGCGTGAACATCTGGCCCGGCTGCAGCAGGCGGGGGTGCGTAGTGCGGCGGTGGTCGGGCGCAAGGGCCGTGAAGGCATCGAGTGGCTGGTGCGCGAGCCGGGAGAGGCAGTCACCACGCGCGTGCTCGAACTCAAGCAGACCAGTTTCCCGGACAGTGCGCTCGGAGCGATCGAGTGCCCAGCGGTCGTGCTGCGCGGGCGCGGTTGATCGGTTCGCCGGGCGAACCGGGCGCCTTTCTCCCGCCTGGGCGGAAACGGGGACAGACCCTCAGGGTCTGTCCCCTCGCCCGCCCCTCGCTGCCCGACAGTTCGGCTAGACCGAGCGCGCTCTGAACGGGGTGACGCCGGCAACCGACGGCCCGGCTGCAGGTGCCTGTACTGGCGTGCCGCCATTGGTGGTTACCGCACGCAGGCCCGCGCCTGCGGCCAGCAGGGCTTCCAGCTTCTGGGGTGCCAGCGCTGGATGGAACAGGTAGCCTTGCATCACCGAGCAGCCGTGCGAGAGCAGGAAGTCGCGCTGCTCGGCGGTCTCGACACCCTCGGCGACCACTTCGATATAGAGGCTGCGGGCGAGCGAGATGATCGCCTCGACGATGGCGGCGGTATCGCGCTTCTCGGCGATCTCGGCCACGAACGAGCGGTCTATCTTTAGCCGCTGCACCGAAAACCGCTTGAGGTAGGACAGTGACGAATAGCCGGTGCCGAAGTCATCCACCGAAATCGATGTGCCCAGATTGGCCAGGGCGCGCAGCGTGTCCAGCGTGCCCTTGGTGTCTTCCATCAGTGTGTGTTCGGTGATCTCGAACTCCAGCCGGCGCGGGTCGAAGCCGGTGTCGGTGACGATCTGCTCGATCAGTTCGGCGAGTCGTGGATCCTTGAACTGACTCGCCGACAGATTGATCGCGAGGCGCAGTGGACGCCCGCGGCTGTCGGTCCAGGTGCGCGCGTCACGGCAGGCGCGGCGTACCGCCCAGGCGCTCACGCTGCGGATCAGCCCGGTCTCTTCCAGCAGCGGAATGAAGGCTTCGGGGGTGAGCTCGCCGCGCTGCGGGTGCTGCCAGCGCAGGAGAGCTTCGACCGCGACCGTATCGCCAGTCGCACCGTCGACCTGCGGCTGGTAGTGGAGCTCGAGTTCGCCGCGCTCCAGGATGCCCGGCAGGTCGGTCTCCAGTGCCAGGCTCTCGGACAGGCCAAGCCCCATCGCGGGCAGGTAGAAGCGGTAGGTGTTCTTGCCCGCCGCCTTCGCGCGATACATCGCGATATCGGCATGCTTGAGCAGGAGATCCGGGGTGGCACCGTCGCGCGGGTAGGCGGCGATGCCGATGGACGGTGTCACGAACAGCTGGCGGCGCTCGACGGTGAACGGCCGCTCGAACGCCTGGAAGATCTTCGCGATCACGGTCTCTGCCTGCTCTGCCTGGGCCAGATCAGCGAGGATGAGCGCGAACTCGTCGCCGCCAAGTCTTGCCACCGTATCGTGCGCACGAACGCACTCGGTCAGTCGGGTGCCTGCCGCGCGCAACAGCACGTCGCCCGCGGCATGGCCGAGCGTGTCGTTCAGCGTCTTGAACCGGTCCAGGTCAAGATAGAGCAGCGCCACTGCCTTGCCGCTTCGCTGCGCATGGCCGAGAGCCTGCGCAAGTCGGTCCACGAACAGGTTGCGGTTCGGCAGGCCGGTGCGATCGTCGAAGTGGGCAAGGTAGTTGATTCGCTTCTCGGTGCGTTTGCGCTCCGAGATGTCGGACACCATGCACTGGATCGAATGCGCACCGCCGAAACTCATCGGCGTGGCGATCATTTCGGCCTCGAACTCGGTGCCGTTCATGCGCAGCAGCCTTACCTCGACCCGGGTGGTCGTGCCGCGCCTGCCGGTGTGCGCCAGACGCTCGGCCAGCCCTGCCCTGGAACTGCGCTGCACATGGCCAACGATGCTGCGTCCGATCAGTTCGGTGGTGCTCGCCGCGCCGAGCATGCGGGCGAGGGCGGCGTTCGAGTAGACGAACCGATCCCTGGTCAGCACGAAGATGCCCAGCGGTGCCGTCTCCACCAGCGCGCGATAGCTTGCCTCGCTGTCGCGCAGCGCGGCGGCGGACCGATCACGCTCGATCACGATGCTGGCCAGGTCCGTGGCGCCGTTGACCAGGTCCAGTTCGCGCTGCGCCGGGGCTCTGGGCTCGCGGTAGTAGACGGCGAAGGTGGCCATCACCTTGCCTGCGGTACCCAGGATCGGCGTCGACCACGAGGCGCGCAGGCCGTGCTTGAGCGCGATCTGCGCGTAGGTGACCCAGGCAGGATGGGTGGCAATGTCCTGCGCGATCACCTGCCGCCCGGTGTAGGCTGCGCTGCCACATGACCCGGCCTGCGGCCCGATAGGCAACCGGTCCATCGCCTGGTTGTAGGCTTCCGGCAGGCTGGGCGCGGCGGCAACATGGACGCGCTCATCCCGGATCAACAGCACCGCGCAATGCGCGCCCGGCGCCTGCGCCTCGATGTTCTTGCACAAGGCGCCGAGCACATCCGGCAGGCTGGCGCCGCTGGCGATCATGCCGAGCAGCACGCGACTGGCGATCAGCTCTCGCTGGGGGGCGGGCTCGCCACTCTGGGCACTGTCGGCAACGCGCTCGGGCGCCGCATCGGCTGGCTGCCCAGCCAGCTGCCCGGCCAGCGTATCGGACGCGTCACCACCTTGATTGGGTTCACTGCTCATTGCGCGCAATCCCTGCACCCGGTGCCCGATGTTAATCGATCGCGCCACCGTCCAGTGATGCGACAGCAGATTCGTCCGAACACGACTCACCCGGGTCGCGCCGCGGGCCAGACCGGTGGCAAGGTAAACGCCGCGCAAGGTCAGAGCGTTGTGGAAGGTGTAATGTATCCAACGCGCCCGCAAAAAGTCGGGCGCTCCCCCGGGGAAGGCGATGATCGACAGTGTTTCCTCACTTCAGCCAGATCGCTGGTGGCCCGCCCGCCGTCTGAGCAGATTGTCCACGTCGGTGGCGGTGCCGCTCGCCGCGGCGGCGCTGGCTGCGCTTGGCGGTTGTGCCACCTCGGCCGAGTTTGGACGGGTGGAGCGCCTGCCCGAAGGCACGTTGCCGCCATCGAAAGAGGTGGGTCCACCAGTGAACATCCAGCCAGCACCCCTGCCCCGCGAGGCGTATCGGCCTGCGTACCGACCCGGCCCCTGGGGCGGGGGCTGGGGTCCCGGCTTCGGGGGTGGTCCGGCATGGTATGGCCGACGCTGTTTCGATCCCTTCTTCTGTGGCCCGAGTTTCTTCTACGGCGTACCGGGACGCCGCTCCGGCTTCGGACTGCACTATCGCGTGTTTTGAAGCCGGGCCGGGGTCGGGTCTATCGCGTCCCGGAACCCGTCCCTGAACACATCCCTGAGCGCGTCCCGGAACAAGTCCCCGAGCGCGCGCCCATCAGCGGGCTGCGGTCAGTCGCGAATCCGCGCCAGCAGCCCGGTAGTGGAGCGCTGGTGGACGAACGGGATGGACACCACCGTGCCGCCCCTGGCCTGCACCTGCGCCGCGCCGACGATCCGCTCGACAGCCCAGTCGCCGCCCTTGGCCAGCACCTGAGGCGCCAGCGAGACGATCAGGGCAAGCGGCGTTTCCTCGTCGAACCAGGTGACCAGGTCGACGCTCTCCAGCGCGGCAACCACCGCCATCCGGTCTTCAAGCTCGTTCACTGGGCGGTCATCGCCCTTGCCCAGACGCTTGACTGAAGCATCGGTGTTGAGCGCGACGATCAGCGAGGCGCCCAGCGCGCGCGCCTGATCGAGATATGTGACATGACCACGGTGCAACAGGTCGAAGCAGCCGTTGGTGAAGACGGTCGGCGCCGGCAGGCGGGCTGCCCGCCTGACCGCCTCGTCCGGCGCACAGCACTTGCGCTCGAATGCTGCTGTTACCACTCAGGCCGTGACCGGCGTGCCCGGGGGCGTGCCCCCGCTGGCCGCCAGCGACGCATTGAGCACCTTGCGGTAGCGATTGAGCGACTGCACTGTGTCGAAGCTCTCGCCAAGCAGCGTCGACAGCTTCTTCAGAATCGATCCGACAACCTTGGTTTCCCAGCCCTTGTCGAAGCGGATCTGCTCGTCGAGCCAGCGCTCCAGCCACGCCGGATCCGGGAGCCGGCTCTGCACCGTGTCGTTCGGGAACAGTGCCTTGCTCACGTGCAGGTTGGTCGGATGCAGGGGCTGGCCGGTCCGGCCCGCCGAGGCCATCAGCACGCCGACCTTGGCGAACGCGCGCCGGGCTTCGTCACCCAGCCTGGCGATCGCCTGCTGCATATAGCGAAGGTAAGCCCCACCGTGTCGTGCCTCGTCATGGGAAATCAGCCGATAGATATGCTGGATAACCGGCTCGGTGTGCCATTCGGCTGCACACTGATAC
>Ga0335394_10003764_pt1 | contig 17249 bp, 17 predicted proteins | sample MAT03_FD_205741 | JGI IMG/M metagenome (GOLD analysis project Ga0335394, IMG submission 205741) | Freshwater microbial communities from Lake Fryxell liftoff mats and glacier meltwater in Antarctica - MAT-03 (spades assembly) (version 2) ... | reverse complement strand
GCCGCCCTGCACCACGAAACCAGGCACGACGCGGTGGAACAGCAGGTCGTCGAAAAAGCCCGAGCTGACATACGCCAGATGGTTGGCGACGGTCACCGGCGCGGCGTTCGGGTACAGCTCCACGACGATGTTGCCGAGGCTGGTCTTCAAGGTGACCTGCGGGTTGATCAGCCAGGTGCCGGAGGCCAGCACCTGGGGTGCCACCAGCACCGTGGCGTTGGGGGTCGCAGCCGGGTTCAGGGCGTTCTGCGCCGCCAACGGAGCGTCGGCCGCGCTGCTCGATGCGAGGGTGACAACGGCGCCGATGGCGTCCAGCACGGACATGCCCGAGTCCGCTTTGCCGAACATCACCGGCGCCGGGCTCGCAGCACCCATGATGTCGATGTCGACCCACTTCAGGGGAGGCAGGCTGGCGGCCACCAGGTCGAAACCCGAACCGCGCGCCATGTCCTGGGCGCCACGGTCTTCGAACATGCCGTGGGGCGATTCCATAGACGACAGGGACTGGATCGGGTTCTCCCAGCCCATCCTGGTGGCGAAACCGTCGTCATGCAACGTCGAGCCGGGAAGGGCCGGCTGAAACAGCCACTGGCTGAAGAGATCGGTGCCCGCGTCCATGGGCAGGCTGTCGGCGGTCAAAGGCACTGCGGTGTTGTGATGAGTGGCCATCGTATTTGCTCGAAGGGGCGGGTTCACGCCCGCGGCAGGCGAAACAGGCCGCAGAGCTTGTTGCCGTCGGGGTCACGCAGGTAGGCGAGGTAGAGCTTGCCGCTGGTGCCCTCGCGCACGCCGGGTGGATCTTCGCAGTCGCGGCCGCCATTCGCCAGCCCGGCGGCATGCCAGGCATCGGCCTGCTCGACGGACTGGCAGGCAAAGCCGATGGTGCTGCCGTTGCCCACCGTCGCGGGCTGACCGTCGATCGGCAACGACACCGAGAAGATGCCGGCCGGCGTGCGCCAGAAGACGCGGTGGCGGTCCACCGCCCCGGCCGGCACGCCCAGTGCGCCCAGTACCGCGTCGTAGAAAGTCCTGGCCCGGGCCAGGTCGTTGGTGCCGATCATGATGTGTGAAAACATGCTGCTGCTCTCTCAAGGCAGACGCCTGCGGCGTCGTGTGACGGGGGCGGCGCTCGAACGCCGGCGGGCAGCTTACCGCAGGACCCGGCCACCGCACCGGCAAGCGAATGTGCCCATCGAACGGCGGTTCAGGCCGTTACGGCTTTGATGCCGTTGCCCAGGCCGGGGGGTTCCGCGCCTTGCCGCCAGACAGGCAAGAACGTCGCACAGCCGGGCGCCAGCGCAGCCCGGCCAGCAGGCTGCTGCGCCTCATAACGGCACCGGGTAGAGGTCGCGCTCCTGGGCCATCAGCCGCACGAGGCCGAAGAGCGCGTCGATATTCGGCGTCTTGATGCCCAGGTGGACGCCGATCTCGCGCACCACGCCGACCAGCGCGTCGATCTCCAGCGGCCGGCCGGCTTCCACGTCCTGCAGCATCGAGGTCCTGAAGGCGCCGAGCTTGCGCGTGACGGCGTGGCGCTGCGCCGGCTCCTGGTCGATCGGGATGCCGAAAGACTCGCCGATGGCGCGCGCCTCCAGCATCACCGCGCTGCAGAAGGCACGCACCAGCGGGTCGTCGAGGATGCGGTCGCAGGTGGCGCCGGTGAGTGCCGAGATCGGGTTCATCGTCATGTTGCCCCACAGCTTGAACCAGATTTCGCGCTGGATGCGCTCGGACAGGGTGACGCTGAAGCCGGCGCGCGTCAGCAGGTCGCCCACCAGCGCCACGCGCTCGCTGCGGCCGCCGGCAGGCTCGCCGATGATCAGCCCGTTGCCGCCCACATGGTGCACCGTGCCGGGCGCCGGCGCGGTGCTGCTGGCATGCACCACGCAGCCGATCACCTGCGCCGTGGGTATCGCACTGGCGATCAGCCCCTGCGGGTCGATCGAGGCGAGCGCCAGTCCGTCACAAGGGCCGCCCAGGCCGTCGAAGAACCACCAGGGCACGCCGTTCATCGCCACCAGCACCGTCGTGGCCGGGCCGCAAAGTGCGGCCACAGCCGGCGCTACCGCGGCCAGCGCCGGGGCCTTGACGGCGACGATGACGATGTCCTGAACGCCCAGCATCCCGGCCTGGCTGCTGGCGTGCAGCAGTACGTGCAGCGGCTCCCCGGCGCCAGGCGCGCCCTGCAGCCGCAGCCCCTGATGATGCAGCGCGCTCAACGTGGCACCGCGTGCCAGCGCCGAGAGGTGCACCTCGCCGGGCGCCAGCCGGCTGCCCAGCCAGCCGGCGAACAAACCGCCTACCGCGCCCATGCCCACCACGCAGATCTTCATGCTGATTCCTTGTTGTCGTCAGCCGCATCATGCCGGCAGCGCGCCGGCAGAGCGCGGGCAGAGCGCGGGCAGAGCGCAGACGGCGAGGCTGAGGCAAGCTGCGCGCCGATGAACGACAGCTTTCTGCCCGCCGCCGCCACCGGCTTCGCCGTCGGCCTGACACTGATCGTCGCCATCGGCGCGCAGAACGCCTTCGTGCTGCGGCAGGGGCTGCGGCGCGAGCACGTCGGCGTCATCGTGCTCTTCTGCGCGCTGGCCGACGCGCTGCTGATGGCCGCCGGTGTGGCCGGCCTGGGCGCGTTGATCGGCGAGCGGCCCGCGCTGGGCAGCGTGCTGGCGGCCGCCGGGGCGCTGTTCCTGGCCGGCTACGGTCTGCGCGCGCTGTGGCGCGCCGCCCGGCCCGGCAGCCTGGCGGCGTCGGCCGGCAATCGGCCGATGCCGCTGAAAACGGCGCTGGCCCAGGTGGCGGCCTTCACCCTGCTCAACCCGCATGTCTACCTCGACACCGTGATGCTGGTGGGTGCCATCGGCGCGCAGCAGCCGGGTGCGGCGAAACTGTGGTTCGTGGCGAGCGCGGCGTCGGCCAGCGCGCTGTGGTTCAGCGCGCTCGGCTACGGCGCGCGCCTGCTGGCGCCGCTGTTCGCCAGGCCGCGCGCCTGGCAGGTGCTGGACGGCGCCATCGGCCTGACCATGCTGCTGCTGGCCGCGCTGCTGGCGCGGCACGCGGCGGGCGGTTGATGCGTCAGGCTGGCGGCGAACGCATCGCGTAGACCTTGTCGCCGATGAAGAGGTACTCCGCACGCAGCAGGGCATCGCCCTTTTCTCCCGTGCCGGAGTAGCCGAGCACCGCGAGTTCCTGGCCGAGCGGGATCGGCGCCACTTTCCAGGCGTCCATGCGGGTCAGCGGCGCCAGTTCGACGTGCCAGAGACGGTCGCGCCGGGTCGGCAGCCGTGCCGTCTTCAGCAGCGCAACGCCGTCCAGCGGCACGTTCTGCGCGGGCGGCTTGCGGGCGGCCAGGCCGGCCGGCAGCTTGAGGTCGGCGTGCAGTTCGAGGTCGAGTTCGGCATGCGGGTGGCGCCAGGAAACACGCGCCACCCGGCCTTCCAGGTAGAGCGGCCGGCTCTGGTCGAAGCTGTCCCAGCCGTGGTGGGCACGGGCCGCGGGCAGCCCGGCCAGCAGGCCGGCGGCCAGGACGGTACGTCGTTTCATCGGAACCTCGGGTGGATGGCAAACGGCCAGGCTCGGCAAAGTCCGCGCCCGGCATCCCCAAACCGTAACAGACCTTGCCGAGAGTGCGGCCAGCGCCCGCGACCCGAGACCTAGAATCCGCCGCCATGCACATCCACATCCTGGGCATTGGCGGCACCTTCATGGGCGGCCTGGCGGCACTGGCGCGCGAGGCCGGCCACCGCGTGACCGGCTGCGATGCCGGCGTCTACCCGCCGATGAGTGATCAGCTGCGCGCACTCGGCATCGAGCTCGTGGAAGGTTATGGCGCCGAACAGCTGGCGATCAAACCCGACCAGTTCGTCGTCGGCAACGTGGTGAGCCGGGGCAACGAGCTGATGGAAGCCGTACTCGACGCCGGCCTGCCCTACACCAGCGGCCCGCAATGGCTGGCCGATCACGTGCTGCAGGGCCGCCATGTGCTGGCGGTGGCCGGCACGCACGGCAAGACCAGCACCACGTCGATGCTGGCCTGGGTGCTGGAGTGCGCCGGCCTGCGGCCGGGTTTTCTGGTCGGCGGCGTGCCGCAGAACTTCGGCATCTCGGCGCGCCTGGGGGAAGGGAGCCGGTACTTCGTCATCGAGGCCGACGAGTACGACACCGCATTCTTCGACAAGCGCAGCAAGTTCGTTCTTTACCGGGCCCGCACGGTGGTCCTGAACAACCTCGAACACGACCACGCCGACATCTTCCCCGACCTGGCCTCGATAGAGACGCAGTTCCACCACCTCGTGCGCACCGTGCCGGCCGCCGGCCGGCTGGTGGTGAACGGCCGCGAGGAAGCCCTGCAGCGTGTGCTGCAGCGCGGCTGCTGGAGCGAGGTGCAGCGTTTCGGCGCCCGCAAGGAAGAACCCGGTGCGCTGCGCGCCCGCGGCGAGCCGCATGCCTTCGACGTGCTGCGCGGCAGCATGAAGATCGGCCGCGTCGACTGGCCGCTGCTCGGCGAGCACAACCAGCTCAACGCTTTGGCCGCCATCGGCGCGGCCGAACATGTGGGCGTGGCGCCCGATGTGGCGGCTGCGGCGCTGGGCAGCTTTCAGAACGTGCGCCGGCGCATGGAACTGGTGGGCGAGGTGGCGGGCGTCAGGGTCTTCGACGATTTCGCCCATCACCCCACCGCCATGCGCACCACGCTGAACGGCCTGCGCCGCAAGGTCGAGAGGGCCACCGCCGCGCCCGGCGCTCCGGCGCAGCGCATCCTGGCGGTCTTCGAGCCGCGCTCCAACACCATGAAGCTCGGCACGATGAAAGCCCAGCTGCCCTGGGCGCTGGAAGAAGCCGACCTGACTTTCTGCCTGCAGGGCGACTACGGCTGGAGCGTGCGCGAGGCGCTGGCGCCGGTGCGCCCGCCCACGGTGGTGGCCGAGCAGGTCGACGCGCTGGTGGCCGCCATCGTCAAGGCGGCCCGCCCCGGCGACCAGGTGCTGTGCATGAGCAACGGCGGCTTCGGCGGCATCCACGGCAAGCTGCTTGCGGCACTGACGGCGCTGAAAGCCCGCAACGCGTGAGCGGCGTGCTGCGTACCCCCGGGGGACCGACCGGCGTATCCGGCGGTCGAGGGGCTGACATCAGTCACCTGCTTTACCTGCACGGCTTTCGTTCCTCGCCGAAGTCGCTCAAGGCCAGGCTCACGCAGGCCTGGATGGCGGCGCACCGGCCCGAGGTGGTTTCGTGGTGCCCTCAGCTGCCGCCGTCGCCGAAGGAGGCGATGGCGCTGATCGAAGCCGGCATCGCCAGCTGGCCGAAGGCGGCGATGGCCGTCGTGGGCAGTTCGCTCGGCGGCTTCTACGCCACCGCGGTGGCCGAGCGCCATGGCTGCCCGGCCGCGCTGCTGAACCCGGCCATCCGCCCCGAGCGCGACCTGGCGAAGTACATCGGCGAGCAGACCGCTTTCCACGACCCGTCCGAGCACTTTTTCTTCCGCCCCGAATACGTGGGTGAACTGCGCGCGCTGGCTCCGCAGGGCATCACGCGCCCGGAGCGCTACTTCGCGCTCATCGCCAAGGGCGACGAAGTGCTCGACTGGCGCGAGATGCTGGCCCGCTACCCCGGTGCTCGCGTGCGCCTGCTGGAAGGCGGCGACCATGCGCTGAGCGACTTCGACGAACATCTCCCCCACCTGCTCCAATTCCTCAAGCTATGCGACTGAAACAGAAGATCTGCATCGTCACCGGCGCCGCGCAGGGCATCGGCCTGGCCACCGCCGTCAAGTTCGCCCATGAAGGCGCCACCGTCATCGTCTGCGACCTGCGGCAAACCGGTGTCGACCTCGCGGTGGAGGCCTGCCGCGCCGAGGGCGCGAAGGCTGAAGGCCACCTCGTCGACGTCACCGACCGCGCCAGTGTCGACACCATGGTGGCCGCCGTGCTGGCGGCCCACGGCCGCATCGACGTGCTGGTCAACAACGCCGGCATCACGAAGGACGCGCGGCTGCAGAAGATGACGCTGGCGCAGTTCGACTCGGTCATCGACGTCAACCTGCGCGGCGTGTTCCATTGCGCGCAGGCGGTGGCCGACACGATGGTGGCGCAGCGCGCAGGCGTCATCCTCAACGCCAGCAGCGTGGTCGGCATCTACGGCAACTTCGGCCAGACCAACTACGCTGCGGCCAAGTTCGGCGTCATCGGCTTCACCAAGACCTGGAGCCGCGAACTCGGGCCCAAGGGCGTGCGCGTCAATGCCGTGGCGCCGGGTTTCGTCGAGACGCCGATCCTCGCCACCATTCCCGACAAGGTGCTGCAGCAGATGCGCGAGCAGGTGCCGCTGCAGCGACTGGGCCGGCCGGAGGAGATCGCCAACGTCTACGCCTTCCTGGCCAGCGACGAGGCCAGCTACATCAACGGCGCGGTGATCGAGGTGTCGGGCGGCATGACGGTTTGAAGGGCACGCCATTCAGCGCGCCCTACAGCGCGCCCTACAGTTCGCCCTTCAGCACATCATTCAGCGCGCCATGCGCCCTTCCCGCGTCACCATCGCCAGCTCGACGAAGTGGCTGCCATGTTGCGCGCCGGGCGCGAAAGTGATGGTGTAGCCGCCCAGGTCGTAGCTGCCCAGGTTGCTGAGTGACTCGCGCAGGGCCGACGCCGTCACCGGCTTCTTCGCGCGGCGCAGGCCTTCGGCCAGCACCTTGGCGGCGAAGCAGGCTTCCAGGTGAGTGCTGTTCATCGGCTGCGTCACGCCGGAGTCGGCCAGGGCCTTCGCGCATTCACGCACCGCGGCGATCGGCTTGGTCGGGCTGGGCACCACCTGGGCGATCGACACCCCGGCCGCGCTGACGCCGGCCACCTGGATGAACTGCTCGGCGCCGATGAACGACAGGCTGGAAGTCGGCAGCATGCGGCCGCGCGCCGTCAATTCCTTCTGGATCTGCCCGGCCGGACCCGACAGCACGGTGTTGATCATCACGTCGGGCTGCTGGTCGACCAGCGCCTGCACCTCGGCCGCGCCCAGGCTGGCGTTGCGCTTGATGGCGTAGGCCTGCGGCACCAGGTCGATCTTCTTCAGGTACTGCGTCACGACGGCCAGGTTCTGCTTGCCGACCTCGTCGTCGTAGTGCACCACCGTCACGCGCTTGAAGCCGAGCCGGGTCCAGAAGCCGAGCATCTTGTCCATTTCCTCGGCATACGAAGCGCGCACCGTGAACAGCACCGGGCTGTCGCCGCGCACCGGCAGCGCGCCCGAAAACGGCGCAAAGAAGGGAATGCCGGCAGCCTCGGCCAACGGCAGGGCGTCCAGGCTCAGCGTGGCCGAGCCGTAGCCGAACAGCGCGATGACCTTCTTTTCCTCGATCAGCGTCTTCGTGTTCGCGCCGGCCGTCTTGCGGTCGTTCTTGTCGTCGAGCGTGACGAGTTCGATCTGGCGCCCGCCGACGCCACCACTGGCGTTCAGCATCGCGAAATAGGCCGCCGCGCCGTCACGCACGTCGGTGCCGAAGCGGGCATTCGCGCCGCTCAGCGGCGCGGACTGGCCGATCACCCACTTGTCCTGCGCAAGGGCATCGCCGCCCAGCAGGGCGAGCGCGAGGGCGGTGGCAAGAAGAGGGTGTGATGGCACGGCAGCGACCGGAAATTTGACCTGCGGCAATCTAACCGATGTCACGGCAGCGCAACCGGCCAGGCGCATGTCAGCGGGGTAAATGTGTGCATCCGGCCGGCCTGCGGTGCAGCGGTGACAATCGCGCCCATGCATGTTCTCTTCGACGATGGTGGCAAGTTCTTCGCCGGCCGCCTGATGACCGAGTCCGACAGCGGCGTTCAGGTCGAGCTCGACTCCGGCAAGCGGGTCAAGGTGAAGGCCGCCCATGTGCTGCTGCGTTTCGACAAGCCCGCGCCGGCCGAGCTGATGGCGCAAGCTGCCCTGCGCGCCGCCGAGATCGACCTCGACATGGCCTGGGAATTCGCGCCCGAGGCCGACTTCGGATTCGCCGATCTGGCGCGCGACTACTTCAGCGCCCAGGCCGGGCCCGACCTGCTGGCCGGCATGCTGCTGCGCCTGTACGACGCGCCGCACTACTTCCGCCGTGCCGGCAAGGGCCAGTTCCGCAAGGCTTCGGAAGACACCGTGAAGGCCGCGCTGCTCGGCATCGAGCGCAAGAAGCTGCTGGCCGCGCAGATCGAGGGCTGGGCGCAGGAACTCGTGGAAGGCCGCTGCCCGCCCGCCGTGCGCGAGCAGCTGTTCCGCATCCTCTTCAAGCCCGACAAGAACGGCGCCGAGTACAAGGCGGTGGTCGAAGCCACCCGGCGCGCCCAGCGCGCGCCGCTCGACCTGCTGCAGGGCGCGGGCGCCATCGACAGCCCTTACCAGTTCCACTGGCAGCGTTTCCTGTTCGAGCAGTTTCCGCAGGGCACGGGCTTCCCGCCGCTGGCCGCGCCCGCCATCAAGGACGCGCTGCCGCTGGCGGCCGTGCAGGCATTTTCAATCGACGACTCGGCCACCACCGAGATCGACGACGCGCTTTCGGTGCAGGGCCTGGGCAGCGGCACGGTCGTCTTCGGCATCCACATCGCGGCGCCGGCGCTGGCCTTCCAGCCCGAATCAGCGGTCGACAAGGCGGCGCGCGAGCGCCTGTCCACCGTCTACATGCCAGGCTGGAAGCTGACCATGCTGCCCGACGAGGTGGTGCAGGCCTACACGCTGATCGCCGGGCGCGATTGCCCGGCCGTCAGCCTGTACGTGACGCTGGATGAAGCCACGCTGGAAGTGAAGTCCAGCGAGACGAAGCTGGAACGGGTGCCCATCACCAGCAACCTGCGTCACGACCAGCTGGACGCCGTGGTCACCGAAGCCACGCTGACCGGCGCGGCGCCGGCCGACTACGCGCACGCCGCCGAGCTGGCCTTCGCCTTCCGCCTGGCGCGCGCGCTGAAGGCGCGGCGCGAGGTGGTGCGCGGCAAGCCGGAGAACTTCAACCGGCCGGACTACAACTTCCGCCTGCTCGGCCACACGAACGAGCCGACCGGCGTGGAGCAGGTGCTCATCAGCACACGGCAGCGCGGTGCGCCGCTCGACCTGATCGTCGCCGAGGCGATGATCCTGGCCAACAGCACCTGGGGCGGCTGGCTGGCCGAATGCGGCGTGCCCGGCATCTACCGCAGCCAGGCCAGCCTGCTGCCCGGCGTGAAGGTGCGCATGGGCACGCGCCCGCAGCCGCACGCCGGCATGGGCGTGGCGCAGTACACCTGGGCGACTTCGCCGCTGCGGCGTTATGTCGACCTGGTGAACCAGTGGCAGATCATCGCCTGCGCGCGCCACGGCCGCACGGCCGCGCTGGTGGCGCCGTTCCGGCCGAAAGACGTCTCGCTGTTCTCCATCATCAGCAGCTTCGACGAAGCATACGGCGCCTACAACGATTTCCAGAACGGCATCGAGCGCTACTGGACGCTGCGCTGGCTGGAGCAGAACGCCGTGCCCGAGCTGGAAGCCACGGTCATGAAGGACGGCCTGGTGCGCGCCGACACGCTGCCGCTGGTGTTTCGCGTGCCGGGCGCCGACAGCCTGCCGCGCGGCGCCCGGGTGTCCGTGCGCGTGGTCGGCAATGACCTGCTGACGCTGGAACTGCACACGCAGCTGATTGCGCGAATCGACCTGGCCGAGACCACGCCGGCCGCGGCGAATGCCAGCCTGGAAGCCGAACTGGACGCAGAAGTGGACGACGAAGATGGGGCCGACAGCGCCGGCCCGCTGACGCTTGCGATCGACCTCGGTGACGGCGAAAGCGCTGCCGACGCAGGCGCGAACACAGGCACAGACACACGCACAGACACACGCAAAGACGCGGCGCCGGCCGCCGAGCCGGCCGTGCCGCCGGTAGGCTGAACGGCAGCGGCCGCCCGACTGCTTCGATCTCCCGCGCCATCCTCCGCTCAACCCAAGACTCGCACCATGGCGTGGCCCCGCCTGTCGACTCTGCGCCTTTCCAGCGTGCGCCTTTCAACCCTTCAGTGGGCCCTGCTGGTGTCGGTGGCGCTGCATGCCGGCGTGCTGACACTGCGGTTCGTCGACCCGGTGGCCTACAACCGCGTCTTCAAGGACACGCCGCTCGAAGTCATCCTGGTCAACGCGCGATCGAGCGAAGCGCCAGCGCAGGCGCAGGCCATTGCGCAGGCGCAGCTCGCCGGCGGCGGAGAGGCGGCGCAGGGCCGCGCCACCTCACCGCTGCCGGCCGCCGCCACGCTGGAAACCGGCGACGCGCCCGACAACGCGCGCCGCCGGGTCGAGCAGTTGCAGGACCAGCAGCAACAACTGCTGGCGCAGATACGGCGTGAGATCGCCACCCTGCCGCCACCCGACCCGCAGCGCGAAGCCGGCACGCCGCAGGAGCGCGAGCAGGAAGACCGCCGGCGCCAGTTGCTGCGCCTGCTGGCCGAAATCGAAAAGCGCATCAACGACGAAAACGCGCGGCCGAAAAAGCGCTACATCAGCCCGGCCACGCGCGAGGAGGTCTACGCGCTGTATTACGACGCGCTGCGGCGCCGCATCGAAGACCGCGGCACGCGCTTCTTCCCTGAAAGCAAGGGCAAGAAGCTGTATGGCGAGCTGACGATGAACGTGACGGTGGACGCCGAAGGCCGCGTCGTCGACGCCGAGGTGGTGCGGCCTTCGAAGTCGCGCCTGCTCGACCAGAAAGCGCTGGCCATCGTGCGCGGCGCGGCGCCCTTCGGCCCTTTCAGCGTCGCCATGAAACGACAGGCCGACCAGATCGTCGTCACCTCACGCTTCCGCTTCACCCGTGAAGACGGTCTGGAAACCACGCTCAGCGCCCAATGACCGATCCGATGAACCCCGTTGTCCTCGACCCTTTCGTTTTCAATTACGCCGTGCTCGGCAACCCGGTCGCGCACAGCCAGTCGCCCTTCATCCACGCCGAGTTCGCCCGCCAGACCGGCGAGCCGGTGGCCTACGGACGGCTGCACTGCGAGCTGAACGCCTTTGCCGGCACGGTGCGCGCCTTCGCCGCAGGCGGCGGGCGCGGCTGCAACATCACCGTGCCCTTCAAGTTCGAAGCGCCGGCGCTGGCCGCCATCGTCACGCCGCGGGCGGCGCTGGCGCAGGCGGCCAACATCCTGCGCTTCGACGACGGTGGCTGGCTGGCCGACAACACCGACGGCGTGGGCCTGCTGCGTGACATCGAACAGCATGCGGGCCTGCCGCTGGCCGGCCGCCGCGTGCTGCTGGTGGGCGCCGGCGGCGCCGCGGCCGGTGTGCTGGGGCCTTTGCTCGACGCGCGGCCGGCCGAGATGGTGGTGGTCAACCGCACGCCCGAACGCGCGCTGACACTGGTGGAACGCCACGCGGCGGTGGCCGCCGCCGCCGGCGTCAGGCTGGGCGCCGCGCCGCTCGCCTCCCCGGGTTTCGCCTTCGACCTCGTCATCAACGCCAGCGCCAGCAGCCTGCAGGGCGCGGCCGTGCCGGTGCCGGCCAGCGTGCTGGCGCCGGGCGCGCTGGCGATCGACCTGATGTACGGCAGCGCTGCGGCGCCTTTCCTCGAATGGGCGCGGCACGCCGGCGCGCTGGGCCGCGACGGCCTGGGCATGCTGGTCGAGCAGGCGGCCGAGGCCTTCTTCGTCTGGCGCGGCGTGCGGCCGCAGACGCCGCCGGTTCTGCAGGCCCTGCGTGAACGGCTGGCCATGGCGGCGGGGAAGCCGGCATGAAGGCGGCGGGACATCCGGGCCGCGCCGCGCTGCGGCTGCTCGCCCTGCTGCTGCTGTGCTTCGTCGCCCTGCAAGGCTTCTTTCTGCTGCGCATCGCCACGATGGCGGTGCTGAACCCGCAGTCCACCACCTTCCAGCGCAGCGAGGCCTGGCGGCTGCTGACCGAAAGGCAGCAGATCCTGTGGAGCCAGCAATGGGTGGACTACGCGGCGATGTCGGTGCACATCAAGCGAGCGGTCATCGCCAGCGAAGACGCCGGCTTCAACGATCACAGCGGCGTGGAGTGGGATGCCATCGAGAAAGCCTGGGAGAAGAACCAGCGCGCCGAGACCCGCGCCGTGCGCGTCGAACGGCAGCAGCCCGGCCGAACCGTCACCGCCAAGGTGGTGGGCGGCTCCACCATCACCCAGCAACTGGCGAAGAACCTGCTGCTGTCGGGCGAGCGCACGGTGCTGCGCAAGGGGCAGGAATTCGTGCTGGCGCTGACACTCGAGGCCCTGCTGTCCAAGCAGCGCATCCTGGAGATCTACCTGAACAACGTGGAATGGGGCGAGGGCATCTTCGGCGTGCAGGCCGCTGCGCGCCACTACTTCGGCGTCGACGCGTCGCGCCTCGGGCCCGAGCAGGCGGCGCGGCTGGCGGTCATGCTGCCCGCGCCCAAACGCTTCGAGAAACGGCCGTCGTCGGGCTATGTGACGGGGCGCGCCGCGACCATCGTGGCTCGCATGGGCGGGGTGGTGGTGCCATGAGCCTGCCCGGCCGCCCGAAAGGGGAATTCCGGAGTGCTCAGTACGAAGGTACTCCGTTCAGTCCGCAGGCTTTGCCAAGGGCTCATTCCCGCCTGGCGGGACCGGCCGCAGGCCGAAGGGTGCAAACATGAGCTTTTCGGACGAGGTTGCGGTGGGCGCGGCCCGGCTGGTCGTCGAGGAAGGGCTGGAGTACGGCGCGGCCAAGCGCAAGGCGGCGCGCGACCTCGGCCGCCGCGGCGGGCGGCGCGGTGAATTGCCGCGCAACGAGCAGGTGGAAGACGAGGTGCGTGCCTTCATCGAACTGTTCTGCGCCGACACCCAGCCCGCCGAGCTCCGCGCACTGCGCGAACTGGCGCTGGGCTGGATGCAGCGGCTGGCAGCGTTCCGCCCGCATCTGTCGGGCGCGGTATGGCGCGGCACCGCCACGCGGCAGTCGAGCATTCACATGGACCTGTACTGCGACGACTCGAAGAGCGCGCAGATCGGGCTGCTGAATCTAGGGATCGACGCCGACCTGTCGTCTCTGGAGCGCCCGGGCGCCGAGCCGCTGAGCGTGCTGACGGTGGGCGCGCGCTGCGCCGCGCTCGGTGAGCTCGTCACCCTGCATCTGATCGTGCGTGACCTCGACGAGCAGCGCGGCGCGCTCAAACCCGATGCGCGCGGCCGCAGCTGGCGCGGTGACATCGCGGCCGTGCAGCGGCAACTCGCCATCGACGAAGACCAGGGCGCCACGGAGGGCAAGCCATGAAACGACGCAACATCGTGGCAGCCGGGCTGGGCGCTGCGGCGCTGGCGACCGGCATCGGCTGGTCGGCATGGCAGCGCCGCGCGCTGCACGCCGAAAGCGGCGGCCTCTGGGGCCTGAGCTTCCCCAAACCCGGCGGCGGCGAACTGGTGATGGCCGATTTCCTGGGCCGGCCGCTGGTGCTGAACTTCTGGGCCACCTGGTGCCCGCCCTGCGTCAAGGAAATGCCCGAACTCGACCGCTTTCACCGCAGCCAGGCAGCCGGCGGCGCGCGCGTCGTGGGGCTGGCGGTGGACGGGCCGACGCCGGTGCGCGAGTTCCTCGCCCGCGTGCCGATCAGCTTCCCCGTCGGCCTGGCCGGCTTCGACGGCACCGATCTCAGCCGGCGGCTCGGCAACGCGCAGGGCGCACTGCCGTTCACCGCGGTGTTCAGCGCCGGCGGCCGGCTGCGGCACCGCAAGCTCGGCGAAACGAGCTTCGACGAGTTGCAGAGCTGGATGGCGACCTTCTGAACAGCGCTTCGGGCGGCCGCCGAGGTCATGTTCACCGCTTCAGGGGCTGATCTTTACAACGTGTGCTAAAAATCGCGAATTACGCGATTTAACATCAAAATAGCGAAGAACATCGCTTCCACGCTTAACTCTCCGCCATCCCCGGCGGCGCGATCAAAGCTTCTGTCGATCCCGATTGTCACGCGGTTCATGGTTGCACGCGTCAAATTGATAGAATAATGAGCACAGATCACGTATGATTGGCTGCAAAAGCTGCCACGCACCCGAGCAGTACGGCGATTATCAAAAATCGGGTATGGTCCGCCGCCATTCGGGCGCTGACCCCACATCACGGCCAGTCCTGACTGCGCCACCGAGAGGATTTTCATGGACCTGCGCAAGCTGAAGACACTCATCGACCTCGTTTCCGAGTCGAACATTTCCGAACTCGAGATTACCGAAGCCGAAGGCAAGGTGCGCATCGTGAAGGGCGTGCCCGGCATGATGGCGGCCCCGACCATGATGATGGCGGCGCCGTCTGCGGCTCCAGTTGCCGCCGCAGCCGCAGCCGCACCGCCGCCCGCCGCGCTTGAGACGACCAACGAACCCGCCGGCAGGGTCGTCAAGTCGCCTATGGTGGGCACCTTCTACCGCGCCGCCAGCCCCGGAGCCAAACCTTTCGTCGAACTCGGTGACCCCATCAAGGAAGGCGAACCCATTTGCATCATCGAAGCCATGAAGATCATGAACGAGATCGAGGCCGATTGCAGCGGCAAGATCCTGCGCATGCTGTGCGACAACGGACAGGCGGTCGAGTTCGGACAGCCGCTGTTCATCGTCGAATAGGTCGGCTGCCGTGTTCAAGAAAATTCTGATTGCGAACCGGGGGGAGATCGCTCTCCGCATCCAGCGCGCTTGCCGCGAGATGGGCATCAAGTCGGTCATCGTCTATTCCGAGGCCGACCGCGACGCCAAGTACGTCAAGCTGGCCGACGAGGCGGTCTGCATCGGGCCGGCGGCGTCGGCGCAGAGCTACCTCAACATGCCGGCCATCATCTCGACGGCCGAGGTGACCGACGCCGAGGCCATCCACCCGGGCTACGGTTTTCTGTCGGAAAACGCCGACTTCGCCGAACGTGTCGAAAAGAGCGGCTTCGTCTTCATCGGCCCGACGCCCGAGTCGATCCGCATCATGGGCGACAAGGTGGCCGCCAAGCAGGCCATGATCAAGTCCGGCGTGCCCTGCGTGCCCGGCTCCGAGGGCGCCCTGCCCGACGATCCGAAGGAGATCATCCGCATCGCCCGCACCGTGGGCTACCCGGTGATCATCAAGGCCGCCGGCGGCGGCGGCGGGCGCGGCATGCGCGTGGTGCACACGGAAGCTGCTTTGGTCCATGCCGTGCAGACGACGCGCGCCGAAGCCGGTGCGGCCTTCGGCAACTCGACCGTCTACATGGAGAAATTCCTGGAGCGGCCGCGCCACATCGAGATCCAGGTGCTGGCCGACACCTTCCGCAATGCCGTCTGGCTGGGCGAGCGCGACTGCTCCATGCAGCGCCGCCACCAGAAGATCATCGAGGAAGCGCCGGCGCCGGGCATCGCCCGTCGCGTCATCGAGCGCATCGGCGACCGCTGCGTCGCGGCCTGCAAGAAGATCGGCTACCGGGGCGCCGGCACCTTCGAGTTTCTGTTCCAGGACGGCGAGTTCTTCTTCATCGAGATGAACACGCGCGTTCAGGTCGAACACCCGGTGACCGAGATGGTGACGGGCATCGACATCGTGCAGATGCAGATCCGCGTGGCGGCCGGCGAAAAACTGCCGTTCGCCCAGCGCAACATCCAGATGCGCGGCCATGCGCTGGAATGCCGCATCAATGCCGAAGATCCGTACAAGTTCACGCCTTCGCCGGGCCGCATCACGACCTGGCACTCACCGGGCGGACCGGGCGTGCGCGTTGATTCGCACATCTACACGAACTACTTCGTGCCGCCGAACTACGACTCGATGATCGGCAAGATCATCGTGCATGGCGACACCCGTGACCAGGCACTGGCGCGCATGCGCACGGCGCTGACGGAGACGGTGATCGAAGGCATACAGACCAACATCCCGCTGCACCGTGAACTGATGGTCGACGCCAAGTTCATCGAAGGCGGCACCAGCATCCACTATCTGGAGGGTTGGCTGGGGCAACGCAAGCGATGACATGGAGCTGCCTGGCTCGCAGCGGACGGGTTTGATCCGCGGTGATGCTCAGCCACGGCCTCGAAGCGCCCCGTCACCCCAACCCCTTCCCCCGGCGCGGGGGAGAGGGAGCCGCAGTCGCCCCTGTCCGCGCCGCTGGAGGGGAATCCGGAGTCGCCCCTAACCCTGCCGCAGAAGTGGCAGTCTGGGTTGCTCCCTCTCCCGCCTGCGGGAGAGGGCTGGGGTGAGGACGATGCCAGGCGCAACGGCCCTCATGCAGCGCTCATTGCGACCTCCTGAGTTCTAAGGGAAACCATGTTCGAACTGGTATTGCGCGCCCCGCAGGCCCTGGTGGAAGCGGTCAGCGAAACGCTGATGGACGAACTGGGTGCGCTGTCGGTTTCGGTCGAAGACGCCGATGCCGGCACCGATGCCGAACAGGCACTGTTCGGCGAGCCGGGCATGCCGGCACCGCCGCCCGGCTGGGACCGCTCCACGCTGCGTGCGTTGTTCGACGACGAGGCCGGCGCCGAACAGGCCGCCACCCGTTTGCTGGCACAGGACTGGGCCGCGGGCGTGCACCTGCAGGCGCTGGAAGCACTGGCCGACCAGGACTGGGTGCGCATCACGCAGTCGCAGTTTGCGCCGGTAGAGATCACGCCCAGCTTCTGGATCGTGCCGAGCTGGCACGAGCCGCCGGCCGCTGCCAGCCTGGTGATGCGGCTCGACCCCGGGCTGGCCTTCGGCACCGGCACCCACCCGACCACGCGCATGTGCCTGCGCTGGATCGCCCGCCAGGCGGCCGCCCGCGGGCCGGGCTGGAACCGCGTGCTCGACTACGGCTGCGGCTCGGGCATCCTGGCCATCGGCGCGGCGCTGTTCGGCGCGCGCGGCATCGACGCGGTCGACATCGACCCCGCAGCCGTCAGCTCGACCGTGGCGAACGCCGCGGCCAACCACGTCGCCGTGCACGCCGCGCTGCCCGACGCCGCCAGCGGCGCCTACCCGCTGGTGCTGGCCAACATCCTGGCCACCCCGCTGAAACTGCTGGCGCCGCTGCTTTGCGAGCATGTGGCGCCCGGCGGCGCGCTGGTGCTGGCGGGCATCCTGGAACGTCAGGCCGACGAGCTGAAAGCCGCCTACGCCCCCTGGCTGGCGCTCGATGTCGTCGATGCCGAAGATGGCTGGATATTGATGTGTGCCGTCCGGCACGCTTGAGCAAGCCGCGCTTGCCGCCCGTGGCATGATTCACCGATGAGTCTGGCCACCCGCTGCCCCGCCTGCGACACGGTGTTCCGCGTGGTGCAGGACCAGCTGCGCGTGTCGGAAGGCTGGGTGCGCTGCGGCCGCTGCTCCGAAGTGTTCAAC
>Ga0335394_10003763_pt1 | contig 17250 bp, 7 predicted proteins | sample MAT03_FD_205741 | JGI IMG/M metagenome (GOLD analysis project Ga0335394, IMG submission 205741) | Freshwater microbial communities from Lake Fryxell liftoff mats and glacier meltwater in Antarctica - MAT-03 (spades assembly) (version 2) ... | reverse complement strand
CTCGCTCCTGCCTCTGGACCCTACCACGCCTCTGAGGCTTCCGAACGAACGCCCCGACAGCGAGCCGATGACGGTCGAAGCCGCCAAATTGGTCGTCGATGTCGCTCGGAGCGAACTGAAAGTCGCGGAGTTGGCCGTCGATCTGGCCAAGAGCGAACTTTCGAGTCTTGAACAGCGCGTGGCTGCATTGCGTGCCACATGGACCAATGCCGCTGATGCGCGTGATCAAGTCATCGCTGCGGTCAAGTCCGAGCGAGAAGTCAACGTGGTCAAGGTTCGCCATCAGCTTGCCCAAGTTGAAGTTCGCTTGGCCCAAGCCGCCAGCGACAAGAAAGAGGCGATTGAGAAGGAATTGACGGCGGTCCGTGAATCGCTGGACAAGGCCACTCAGGCAGCCATCGCACCGGTTGCAGAGACGGATCAAGTCACTTCACTCGCAGGAGCGAAATGGACGCCGACACGATTTCTAAACTCGGGCGGCGATGATCCAACGATCGCGTTTCCTTCATCGAGTTCTGGTCGTCGCTCGGCGCTGGCCGATTGGATCACCGACTCTCGCAATCCGCTGACGGCGCGTGTCGCAGTGAACCATCTTTGGGCACGGCACCTGGGCACGCCGCTGGTCCCTGACACGTTTGAGTTCGGCCGTAAGAACGCCGCGCCCGCGAACCCCCAATTGATTGACTGGCTGGCGAATGAGTTGGTCGATAACAACTGGAGCATGAGACATCTGCATCGGCTCATCGTCACCTCGTCGGCCTATCGCATGAGTTCATCCGCCGCAGGGGGCGAGGCCAGTCTGGCAAAGGATCCTGACAACCTGAGATGGTGGCGGCGTTCTCCGATTCGCATCGAGTCGCAAGCAATCCGGGATTGCCTGCTGGAACTCACCGGCGAGCTTGACCCGACGATGGGCGGTCCCTCGGTGCCGACCGCTGCTCAATCCGCTTCGAAACGTCGCAGCCTCTATTTCTTTCACTCGAACAACGAACGGAACCTGTTCCTGACGACCTTTGACGAAGCCAATGTGAAGGAATGCTACCGGCGCGAACAGAGTATTGTTCCACAGCAGGCACTCGCACTCTCCAACAGCGGCCTAGTTCTTGATTGTGCGAACCAGATTGCGGTTCGTCTTGGAGCGGATGTGCCTCTGGACGATGACGCCACATTCGTTCGCCTAGTCTTTCGTGTTGTGCTCGGTGTCCCGCCGGACGAGGACGAACGCGACGCTTGCGTGAAGACGATGGAAGCCTGGCGCAAGCTCCCTAACACTACACCCGAGCAGGCGCGCGTCCATCTTGTCTGGGCGCTGCTCAATCACAACGACTTTGTCACCCTCCGGTGAAGGATCTTCGAATATGCAGTCCGACTTCAATCCACTCTGCACGGGCAAGTCACGTCGCCATTTTTTGGGCGACCTTGGCCTTGGTTTCACAGGCTTGGCAATCAGCGCCATGCTACAGCGCGATGGGTATGGTTTCGACGGCGCGTGGTCGCCACCGACTGGGCAACCCCACTTTGCCCCCAAGGCCAAGAACGTGATCTGGCTCTTCATGAACGGTGGCGTCAGCCATATGGAAAGTTTTGATCCCAAGCCGATGTTGACCAAGTATGGCGGCAAAACCATTGCGGAAACCCCCTTCAAGGACACGCAGGATCCCAAGAAACTGGCCCTCGAGCGGTTGTTGGTTCCCGACGGCAACGGCAACCAACGCAACACGCTGTATCCACTCCAGGTTGGTTTTCAAAAACACGGCGAGAGCGGAATCGAAATCAGTGACTGGTTCCCGCATATTGCTCGCAATGTGGATCGGCTGGCTATCGTCCGTTCGATGTGGACCACCGACAGCAACCACGGCGCCCAAGCCCAGTTCCATTCAGGTCGCCACATGAACGATGGCGAGTTTCCGACGCTTGGCGCCTGGGTGCATTACGGCCTCGGCAGCCTGAACGACAACTTGCCGCAGTTCATCTCGATGGGCACGCGCGAGTATTGGAACAAGCGGGACGGCCATTACCTCGGTCCAGCGCACGATGCTGTGCCGCTGCGAATCGACCCCACCAATCCGCTTGATTTCGGCAAACCCGAGCGACCGCTGACCGCAGACGCTCAAAAGCTGGGCCTGGATCTCGTGCAGCAACTCAATGCTCATAGAGGGATCGAGTACCCCAAAGATACAGCATTGTCCGCCCGCATCGCCTCCTATGAACTCGCCTTTCACATGCAGCAATCCGTGCCTGAAGTACTCGACTTTTCCACCGAAACCGCCGAGACCCAGGCTCTCTATGGCATCGATCAGCCGCATTGCCGTGACTTCGCCATGCAACTGCTCGCCGCGCGACGACTGATCGAACGCGGCGTACGCTTCATTCAGATCCAGCACGGAGGTGGCGGAGCGGGCACGTGGGACGCTCATGGTGGCCTAAAAGCCAATCACGAGGGCAACTCACTCGCCGTGGATCAACCGATTGGCGCTTTGCTCGAAGACCTTCAACGCCGTGGGCTTCTGAGCGAGACGTTGGTCGTCTTTGCCACCGAGTTTGGGCGGACACCCGGGACCCAAGGTTCCGATGGTCGCGACCATCACATTTTCGGTTTCAGCGTCTGGCTGGCTGGTGGCGGCATTCGAGGAGGCCTGGTTCATGGCGCCACCGATGAGATCGGCTTTCATGCCGTCGAGAACCGTCATTACGTGACCGACATTCACGCCACAATCCTGAAACAACTCGGCCTCGATTCCCGCAAACTGGAAATCCCCGGCCGCAAACGACTCGACATCGACCACGGTCAGCCGATCAATGCGATCATCAGTTAAACTCGTGCTTTCTCGTCCGCAAACGCTGCCTGCCGCTACCTTTTCTGCAAGCGTTCGATCAGTCCGGAACGGCATGCCATTCTGCTCAGGATAACGTTTACGAACATTCGCTTGCTGCACACGATTATCGCGGTGATCAATGATTGATTCGTTTACGGAATTCTGACGCTGGCCCAGTAAGGGCGTTTGCGGTCCGCTCGGGTGCGGGCGTCTTCTAGCATGAAGTCGAGGGAACCGTCGAAGTCTAAGTCGACGCGGCGGGTGCGGTAGCGCACGGTGATCGTCTTGTCCATTTGTAATCCCATCTCGGGACTGAGATAGACGATGAACCTTTCCGCAGGTCCTTGTGCAATACGGATTTGGTTCCCTTCGCCGACGGAGGCTTCTACCGTGCCAGCGCGTAGGCTACCGCGTGTAAGTTCTGTTTGCTCCCAAAGAATCGAATCGACTGCAACGTTATCTTTTAACTCGGGCATTTCAAGCCACCAAAAGAATTGGTCGCCGTTCCGCATCGTTGCCGTAGCTATTTTTTTCGGTGGGTCTGGCCGGCTGTGAGTCTTCAACCGCATCCAATCGAATAGCTTGTGTATCTCCTCGTAGAAATGCTCGCCTCCGCGACCGCGGTACATGACCACGATGGTGTTAAAGCCCGGTGCCATGTAACGATCTAAGACCGTTCCTTGTCTGATCAACGGTGCCGGTGCACCGGCTAGTTCTCCGAGTACGAGATACATCGGAATGTATGACGCGTTTTCACCGTAATGATACAGATACTTGCTTGGCTCACCACTGATGCTGATCATCCCTGCCCACAGATCAGGGTGCGACACGGCGATGTCCCAGGCTGCTGAACCACCGTCGCCCAATCCGGTCAGAAAGACGCGATCGGAATCGATCGACACTCGTCGCATCGCGTCGCGCACCGCCGTGAGAACCTCGGCATGCTCTCGAGGCGTCGATTCGTAGCCACGTTGTCCTGGCCGTGTCCATTTCGGTGCAATGACCACAAATCCGTGGCGGGCGCCTTGGCCTTGTCGTGACAAACCGTCCGGCGATGGAGTCCCTTGCCAATAATCGATTTGTCCTGCTGCGGTTCCGTCGACTGGATGCAGCGCCACAATGCACGGATATGACCGCAATGGGTTGTATTCCGGTGGCAGTTGTAAGACATAATCGCCGCTGGCGTGCCCGGTTGTTTTCTCGTCGATTAAGTACATGCCCGCGACCTTGTCGTTCTTCGCTTCGTCGGGGAGGCTTTTGGGTGGGACAAGCAGCGGCAGCATCTTGACGACGTAGGCTGGCTCGGCACCTTCCAGACCACGAAGTTTTTCCAAGATCGCTTTGCGAGTCGCCTCATCGTCGCAGGCTAAGTACTGCGCTACCAGCGAACGCACTTCGACAAGTGAAATGGCAATCGCTAAGTTTTGCAAACCGGAGTCGCGCCCTAGCAGCCACCCACCCACTGCCATCGCGATTCGATTGTCAGGTGGAAGATTCTCGACACCGCCCAGCCGCGAATAATCATTCAACCTACCAATCGTATCCAGGGAAAGCGATTGCTTCATCTCGACGAGGATTGCGCGCAGCGTATCCTTCGCCGCTCCATCACCAAGGGCTTCGATCTGGCCCTCGAGCTGCGTCATCAGCCGGTTGCCTTCATTGATGCGGCCGTCGATTGAGGCAATCGTGTCTTGAACTTCAAGGCCCGTGACGCGAGCGACTTCGGCTAACGGAAAATTCTTGAGGATGCCGGTTGCCAATTGATACTGGCCTGCATCACGCCTGAGCGTTGCTTCCGCCAACAACTGCGTTCCCTGAGCCTGGACCAGGGCTTGAAGTTGCGTTACCAGTCGTGGCTCGTCAGGGAAATCCCGGATGATGCGTTCGAGTTCGCTGCGGGCCTCGCTGAGCCGTTGGCAGTCGATGTAAAAACGAACGATTTCGAGTCGCTTGTCGTAGTTTGTTTGGTCGATTCGTTTGGTGAAGATGCTTTGCAATTGCGCCGCAGGGATAGAATCGGTCGCGATTCGCATGTCCCAAACATAGGAGGGCGTTGATTTCAATGCTTCAAGGCGTGCGTAACGCGGTGTGATCTCAGCGATACCTTGGATAATCGAAAGCGGATTGCCCTCGGGACCACGCAAGTTCACCACCCTGCGACCGAAGTCATTGAACGGTGACACCTCCTGGATTGGGCCGATGCCAGCAATGATTTTCCCGCCCAAAGGCGCTGGTTGATAGAACTCCAGCTTTTGAGAAAGTTCTCCCGCCGGATTCACTTCGGCAACCATACCTGACTTGTAGATATAGGTTCGCCGCAAACCGTCGTCGACCATCCAAATCGACAGGACCTGAACACCGCCAGCACCGGCCGCAAACGGGCTCTGGTTGAGTGATGCGATAGGAACGACAGCGCCATAGATGATCAGCCCAGAGCGAAGAGTAATTTTCTCCTCGGCTAGAAGTGGGTGTTGGAATCCAAGCACACACAAGAAGATACAGATCGCTTGGCAAAAAACTTTACCGACCGCTGAAGAATTTCTTGAGGGCATCGTCGGCTGCTTGTCGTGAATCATCCGTCATCGCCTTCTTCATGCCTGTGGGCAATTTGCCAGGAGCTTTCTTCTCGGGCTTAACGAGCTTTTGCAGCTTGGAATCGTCGCCGGATAACTCACCGCTGTCGCCTTCGGGCGGCGTCGCAACGGAATCAAAACGGAACTGTCGTGTATCTGGGTCCGATAGTTTTCGCACACGATCGACTTGATCTGCTTCGTCAAGCCAACTGTTGACGTCGATCGCCTCGAAGCGACTGCCGTCGGCGGATTCGACCGTCCGAGCGGCAGCCTCGCCAACGTCTTTGACCTCAGGTCGCTTTGCCGCTTGCAATCCGTGCTCGATCAGCACCTCGAACTCTAGCTTGCCGACTCGCAACTTGTCGCCGCTGGCAAGAATCTTTGCCTTGTCGGGAGGCAATCGCTTTTCGTTGACGAATGTGCCGTTGCGACTGTTTAAGTCTTGCACTAAGACCTTATTATCACGCATCACGATGATGCAATGTTTGCGACTGACTGATTCGCTTTTGGGCCTAAGACTGCACGATTCGCTTCGCCCGATCAAAAACTTGTCTACACCAACGGCGATCTCAGTCCCGGCATGGCTGCCTGCCATTACCTTCAACTTTACTTGCATCGAACACCTTTCTTCTCAGTCACCACAATCGACATCAAAAACTCCCATGATCCAATTCAGAGTGAGTTAGAAATCGATGGAATAAAGCCGGGCAGCTGGCAAATCCAATAAACCGAATCGAAAAACTACAAGCGGGCGAAAAACAGGACGCAGGACACTGCAAACAACAGTGCGACCGTGCCGAAGCACATGCTAAGCTGCAAAACAAACTCGAACAGTACGTCAAAGCCGAAATGTAGCGAAAATTTTAACTTAATCTACTCCACAACTGCAACAACACGCCCTACCGCCCTACTAGCGGGGATTAAGCCGTCGTTACTTCGCTCCCACCCAGTTCGCGTTCCCAAACCGCCTTTGCTCAATACTCGTTGCTAAAACCCGTTCTTCGGCGTTTAAAACGCCCTTCTTCCAGGTGCAATTCAGCATTCTCGCGACCTCGGTCGAGATGCCTGTGGAAAGTTCTGCTCCCGTCGACTTTGCAAGCTCAAGGAGTCCTGGCAATTGAGGAGCGAACGACGAGGCTTGAAGAAGCAGGCTGCCGTGTTGAAGCACGCCGTGCTTGCCGCGTCGCTGAGCGCTGCCGAGCACCTTATAACCGCTGACGATCAAATCTTCCTCGGTCCTACGCTGGAAGCAGAGGAATGGTTCCGCGACCGTGGATACTGGTCGGGATGTTACTGGTCGACGCTCATCAGACGCGGAGCTCCCGAATCGGCTGGCGTGCAGCCCCGAAGTCGCCAACGCCGAGATCACGCATTGGTGAACACGTTGGTAGAGCCACGAAACGGCCCCGGTTCGCTGCGTCGGCGTTGCGATGGTCAAACTATACGTCAGCTCCCGGTCGTGAACGATCGCGCCACCACCGGTTGCGCGGCGGACGACATCAATGCCGGCGCTTTCGCGATGCTTAGACCGGTCGGACAAGGCTTGGAAATACCCCAGCGATAATGTTGGTCTCGCCCAGCGGTAAAAGCGGAGCGTCGGGACGCTGTCCGGGGACAGCGCCTCCAAAATTGCCGCATCGACCGCCATGTTCCACGATCCCGAGGCCGGCTCGTCGATGATCAGTCTTCCCATGTGCGGATTTATTCGAGTCTTATCGCTCAACGCCACTGCTCCTTTTCTCCATTCGTGATCGTGCTCAATGAAATGGCCTTCGTGATCGTAATCGACGAATCACCGCTACCGCCACTGCACAAGAACGGGACCGGCAACGATACAACGATTAGAAATCAAGCCGTAGACGGATCATCGGGTACCAAGTGCATAGTTTCGGCATTGCCGCTTTTGTTGCGATTGATTCGCAGGACAATTGCATTCGGTTTGCTCAACCCAGCGTAAAAGGGCTCTGCTTTGTAGTCCGCGAAGTCGTTGCATTCAAACAAAAATACGGACGTTGGTATCTGTGCAAGTTTTGCAATTGCGAAGTTGAACTGCAGTTCGCATTTTGGCGTCACTGCTATCTGCGCGTCCAATCGAAAGATCAGCAGGGTCAAAAGAATCAACGTTGTTGAAAATCACAGTCATTTGGAACCCATTTCAATGGTGCATCAAATTCAAACCAGACTACCGCAAACGCCTTAAATGTACATACAAGCCGCTCCAACTGTTGACGTCGAAGTATTCAAAGCGGACCGAATGGCTACCCTCGGAAAGTTTGAAATCCTGAACTTTCTGAGTTGCTGTTTGGCCCTGCCAGTTATCGATTCGTAATTCATCGTCGACCCATACTCGAATCCCGTCGTCCGCGACTGTTTCGAGTCGGTAGGTTCCATTCGCAGCTTGAAATCTGCGTTGCGCGGCAATGACCGAATAGTCCGCAGGAAACTTCTTAGCGATTTCTTCAGTGACACTCAACAGCCTACTATTAAAGATGAATTGGCTGCTTGATGTCTTGAAACCACCTAGCGCGGACGATGGCTGAAGCAATGTCATATCAGGCCGTACGTTATTCTTCTTTGGAAAGTAGGAATAAAATTTCGCGTCCCAATCCGTTAGCCATTTCACATCCGATTGTATCGCATCTGCTGGAATGGTGCCTGTCAGCGGGATGTCGATAATCACGCAGCAGTCACCAACGCCCCTAGGTGGATGCACGAAGCCTATCTCGATCGTCTTGTTGGTGACGTGATACCTGGGCAGAACGTATTCAGGCACATAAACGATCTCGATATCGCTCGCGCCGAGAATTGAATCGACGGGAACCAATTTTTGTCCATCGATCTCACTAAGGATCTTCTGATTTTCGGGCTCCCAGCGGGCTCCGTTCACTTCGAAGCTTGGCCACGAGTACTTGTTTCCAACGGAGCGAATACCGTCAATACTAATGGACAACTCGTGCACATCAACGTCTCGCCCGACGAGTGTCAAACGATGGTAACCTGGTTTGACCTGCCTATTCGGTGCCTGGAATCTCTTTTTTGCTGGAGGCGCATTAATACCAGCCGCTGTTGGGCCAGGGCTATCGCCGGGCGGCTTAATCGTAGTGACCGGCACAACGGGTATCGGCTCGTCTTTCAAGTCCTGAGTCAACACCCAATCGGCGTTCGTACTTGTTGCGTGGTGTGCTCCGCCACTTTGGTCGTTCATGACTAGACCCTGCCCCTCATTGAAATCGAGTAGCAACATTGTGTCTTCGTCGGTCGCGAACGGAATCGTGGGATCAAACCGGTCGAAATTGCGAACACCTTTGGAAATTCGCAGCGAATCAACATAGCCACCAAATGCGCGTCGCGAGCTGTAGGCACCAATATGAATGTTTCCCATCGTCGGTAAATTAGTTTGTTCGTCTTCAATTTCTTGCTTTCCGACAAAGCTGCCGTCGATAAAAAGAGACACCGACTTGTCTCCGTCCCAGCAGCCTGCAATATGTACCCAGCGATTATGGATGAACGCATTGCAGACGACGTCATTGAAAACGGTTCTCTCGCCCCATCTCGTTTGGTGACCAAACGAGATTTGTCGACTCGGTGACGCTTTGATCTCGAATTGAGGATGAACGACGATTGCATTAAAGTTCTTTTCGGGGGCTTGTTCGTCCAATCTGATTATCGTCTCAACGGTAATCGGCTCAAACTCCTTGACTTCGAAGTCCTTCACAACGACCAAATGATTCAATTGGTCAAATCTTAATGCATATCCCTCGGCTGCAATCGGCTTTGCAGGACCGCCGTAGGTGAACTGTTTTTTGATTGCGTTTGCTCGTCCAGGATGCTCGATCCAGCCATGGTTGCTGTTACCGCTTGAGTCGATAACAGTGTTTCCCAGAGGCTCATCGAACTGATACAAGGCGACCGTACTTTCATCAGTCGACATTGGCAATATTGGTACAAAGTCATTTGTATAACGTTGTCCGTTCGATACGCGGACAGCATCCAGCTTCGCGAACAGCGAACCGTAGGCATTGACAACTAAGTTCGAATTTGTTCGGTCCGTATTTGGTTTGTAGTCAACCTTGTTCGTTGTTCGCAACTTGCCGTCAACGTAGAGCGAAAATCGGTCGACGCCATCAAAGCAGGCTGCAACGTGAACCCATTGATTGGTCGGCACTGGGCCGGAGTGAACGCCAGCCCAGTGCGTCTGCGACGTTCCCGAAGCGAGTCTATTTTCAAGAAAAAAATCTAGGCTTTTCGGATCAAACTTGAGTGCCAATCCGATGTTCGATCCAACGATTGTCGGGTAATCCGATCGCTTGATCGCATCCATATTAACGACAGCTTCAAAGGTTATCGCGGACCGGTCATCGATCTTGATGCCGGTGATTTCGAATCCGTCGCTGCCCGATTGACAAACTAGGTACCCGCCCGATGGTCGAATGCCGGATTCTGATGAGTTATTCGCACCGATCGTTTGTGAATTGGCAAGCAATGGCTCGCCAGCGTTGGCTGCGTCTTTCAAGCGACCGGCGACTTTCGCAAGTCGTTCATTCATTACATCAACGGAATGGAACGCTTCAGGATTCCAGTCATAAGCGGAGCAGGCTTGGATTCGGTCGCCATTGATCGCAATGACGCGGTTTCCCTGATCGGAACCAATTGCAACATAGCTGTTGGCTTTTTGAAGGTTAGGCATCAAGGGAATGGATAGACGCTGCTGTCCGATCAAATCGAAGACGAAGCCAGAGTCAGACCCACTATTCAGCGACACTCGCCCTGAGAACAGATCGAGCCAAGGTGTTGGGATTCGCGACTCAGGCGTGTTGGATTGAACGTTTGCTGAAAACGGCGGCGAAAACCAATCGAAAAATAAACTTGCTTCGAGGTAACTTGATTTAAATGCGATCTCCGGACGATTTGCAATTGGCTGCCAACCATTAGCGCACTTGCTAAGGGTAAATTGATCCTGCTTTCCCAGTTGTCGATCGACGTTGGCATAGCGAGCGTTCGTAATCAATGGCGGGTCCTGCGTGCTGAGACATTTTTGTCCCAGCCCATAGGTAACGTGTTCTGAAACATACCAGCGATGTGGCCATCGACCGAGATCCTGGAGACCACAATCGTACGACTTGATTATCGGAGCTGACCGCAGATCGACGGAGTGAAGGAAAACTCTTGTGTGAACACCGGACTCGGGCTTCGGCGTTGAAACAAACAAAACATGCTCCCAAGGCTTCGTTCCGACTTCGATAAATAATGGTAAGAGTGGTGCATTGTCTATTAGAGAACCCTGTTCGCTACTTTGCTTCAGACTATCGCGCCAGGACCATACTACTTTCGCTGATTTTACATCGTAAATCTCGACGTCATTCGTTGTATGATTGCTCCGGATCACGAAGATATCGTTTTGATCATTAATCCTTATGGCCGAAATCTCCCCTTTGAATTCCATCTCAAAAACACGATTGTCGGAGCGTAGGTTGTGCACATAACGCAAAACGACAGCGTGCTTGGTACTTGTAGATTGGTATGCGATTGCGACATCGTTGCCCGTAGCGTTGAACGCCGCAGTTTGAGGTGCGCGATCACCCATAAAAGCCTCGTGGTATCTTTCACATGTTGAGGCTGGTACTCCATTGTTATCAAATTCAACGATTTCAACGGATTGATGCGATAAGAGAATCGCCTTTGACGCATCGCGGCTAAACACGATGCGTCTTGCGTTTGGTCGTGAGTTCACGATCGGCACAAAGCCGACGCCATGCGTATGTTTGGTAACTATCTTGCTCAGCCTTTGATAACTGGAGTCTCGATGGTTGATCGGTATAGCCGCAAGGAACTTTCCCGCATCATCCCACTGTCTTTGTTCAATCGCCTTACACGTGGAAATCATTGCGTTCGTCGCATTGCTGCGGATTTGCCGTTCGGTGTTGAACGCCGCCTGCTCCTGAATCAATCTGTCGGTTCGAACGATTTGCGAGTCGATTTCGCCGCTAGAGTTTTTTAATGCGTCAGCCATACTGCTTAACTTTTGAGCCTCGAGCAATCTCACTTTGGCGAGCTGCGATGCCTGCAACGCTTGGTCTCTTGCTGTTTCCGCCTCAGCGCGAAATTTCACCTCGTTCGCAGTCGCGGCTTCAATAGATTTTTGTTCGGCATTGATTGTGGCCAGAAGGCCCTGCAAGCTCGTTTCGTGTTCCGCTGCTTGCTTGCTTTGCTTTGCAAAAACAATGGTGGACTGATCCAATGAGCGACGCTGCGAATCCGAGCGAATCCAACCGATGGTGCTACCGACAGTTCCGACTAGAACAACAGCCACCAGCGCCGCAATCAACCCGGCTGACGTCGGGTTTCGCTTGGCCAGTAGCCAAGCTCTTCCTAACGATCCAACGTTTCTTGCGGCAATCGGTTGATCGTCCAAGAACCGCTCCACGTCGATCCGCAAATCAGCAGCGGACTTGTATCTCGATTGAGGATCTGCGTGGCAGGCGACCGCAAGAATTGCTTCGAGGGACCGGTCAATCGCGGCATTGTGTTTGCGAACGCGAGGAAACGGCTGCGTTCGAATCGCTTGGAGGATGGCGTGGGGTTCACCATCGAAAGGTGGCTTACCGGTCAACAGATAAAACAGTGTGGCACCGAGTGCGTACACGTCGGTCGCGATCGAAGGCATCGCTAGACCGGTGGCAAGCTCCGGAGCCAAATAAGCAGCCGTCCCAACTAATTCACTGGTTGGTTGTTTGATCGTCATGGCGCTGCCGAAGTCGGTCAAGAATGGCTTGCCATCCTGATCCATCAAGACGTTTTCTGGTTTGATATCAGCGTGCAACAGCCCGCTGCGATGAACGTATTCGACGGCATCGCAGATCGCGATGAAGCTTCGTAGACTTGCTTGATTCGAGTCATTTAGATTCCCTGCCTGAGTTAGCAGCTCGCCACCTTGCAGTAGTGGCAGACTGAGAACGACGTAGTTGCCCTGCTCAAATCCGTCGAAGCCAGATGCAATCGATGGATGACGCAACTTGCAACTGATCCGAAGCTCGCGTTTTAACCTCAATCGTTCGTTGGGTTCACGATTGGTAAGGTCAGAAACTTTGAGTGCAACGTCACGTTGCAATTCACGATCAAATGCATGGTAAACCACCGCAAACCGACCAGCGCCGCAGGTGTTACGAATCTCGTAGCGTGACGGCAGATTGTCAATCATTTTGCCATTGTTCTGAAGGTGGATTACCGCTGGTCAATAAAATCACATATGACTAGACTTCCGTTGCCCATTCGGGCAACGCAATTTCCATCCGGGGTTGAGGCAATGGCGGTCATCGCTTGGTCTCGTAACGTAAAATATCGCTTGGTCGGTTTATAAAGAAGAACTAAGTTTCCACCAAAGCTAAATATGAGTATGTCTGACGTTAAGAATCGTGCACCTTCAAGCGTGCCTTTTGATTGAAGCTTGAAAACAACGGTCGGTTTCGTAGTCGTTAGCTGATCCAAGTCATATCGAACGATTGAGTTTTCTTTTGGCGAGTACAATCCCATCGAGTCGAAATAGCTGATTGCATAGTCGTCGACGGGTGGGATTTCAGGAATCACCTCAAACATAGCTTTTTCGACGTCGTACTTGAGCATGCCTCTTGACGGCGCACGCAAGTAGACGTTTCCTTTTCCATCAGTCGCATGTTTTCCATAAAACTCGTAAAACTTACCTTGGAGGTGGTCTTCTAAGGAAAAATTAGATACATGGGTGATTGGTACCTTCGGCGTTAGGCCACCTTGTGCAGACAGGTGGGCAATGCCCAGGTCGCTACCCGTCCCCGATCCCCAACCGACAATCGGTGTCTTGTCGACGTCAAAGGAAACACCCGTGACCAGTGGGCTTAAATTTAGCATCTGACGAATTTTTGCAACCTTTTTTCCGGCGAAAGTGCAAACAAGAGGTTCGCCATTCCATTCGCAAACGAGAACCGGTTCAACTTTGGATGCGTTTGTTTGGGGGCCATTGGGGTCTGATTCAACTACGGTTGGCGACGCGTTCTTTGCGGAATCCACATTCGCCGCAGCCAATGGCGACGATGAATCCGTCAGCTTTGACATTGCGGCATTGAGGTTGGCAGCGAGCTCCGAGTTGCTTGATTGCTGAGCGTTGAAGACCTTGACAGATTCTTCGGCCTGCTTGCTGGCTTGATCGGCTGCGATGGTTGCTGCGGCAAGGTTTGCCGTTACGCTTTCCAGTGCCTGGCGCGATGCGGCTTCGGCATTTCTTGCCGCCAGCGCCGCATCGCGGGACTTGGCAGCGTCATCAACTCGCTGTTGTAAGGTTTGTTCCAATAATTGAAGTCGCAACGTCTCGGCGCGGACTCTTGCTTCGGATGCGGCAGCAGCTCGCGTGTTCTGCACCGCCGAAATCCAGCCGGTCGTTGAGACCAAAAACAAGATTGTCGAAACTACCACGCAGCTCGCTGACAATACTGCATTGCGAGGATTCTTGTTTGCCCAGCGAATGGTTCTAGTCGCCAGCGAAAGTGGTCGTGCAGTGACAAGTGCACCGGCAAGAAAGTTTCGCAGATCTTGTGCGAACGCTTTGCAGGACGGATATCGATCTTGGGGATTTTCCGCACGAGCCTTTTCACAAATCGCTTCCAAGTCTGCCGGCAGGTCGTTGACAAATTCAGAGAGACGCGGCGGTACCTGCGTCATGATTTGTTGCAGGATCGCGACGGGCGGCCCGGTAAAGGGTGTTCGTCCGGCGAGCAATCGATACAGCGCGACGCCGAGACTGAACTGATCGCTTGCGGGACCGACATTTGCGATGTCGCCGCGGGCTTGTTCAGGAGACATGTAGGCGGGCGTTCCCAAAATTGTGCCGTCGATCGTATGTGCGGCTGAATCGTTAAGCTTTTTCGCAAGTCCAAAGTCGAGCAATTGCGGCTCGCCCTGGCGATCGACAATCACGTTATCAGGCTTGATGTCGCGATGCACGATGTTTTGTGAATGCGCATAGTGCAATGCGTCGGCGAGCTTGGCGATCATCGTCGCGGCCCAGCGAATCGGGGCGGGGCCGCCCTCGTTCACTTCAGAAAGAGGGATACCGCTAACGTACTCCGTCGCAATGAACAGTTGATCGCCGATTTGACCGGCATCAAAGATAGGAACGATGTTCGGGTGCCGAAGCGCGGCAGCAGCTTTCGCCTCGGCGATAAAACGTCGGCTTCGTTTAACATCGTTGGCGGCAAATCTAGGTAGCTTAATTGCAACAATTCGGTCTAGCCGCTTGTCGTCCGCCATCCAGACTTCACCAAACGCACCGAAACCTAGTTTGCGGGTCAGTGTAAAACGACCGAGTTGTCGGTGCGGCGTTTTGTCGCCGGACGGCGGTTCGGATTCACTGCTGGTACTTCCGTGAGATCCACCGGATAGTGCGGTGATTGTTTTGACTTCAGCAGCCGATTTTTCCGCTTCTGTCGACACCGACCGGACTGTCGATATCAGGATGGATTTTTTGCAAATGGGGCATCGGCATCGCTTGCCAATTTGCGATAACTGGATTGACAAAACAGCCGCGCAAGATCCGCATTCGGTCACGTAGAGGAAAGCGACAGAGTCGGCCATTGCATGAAGACGTGTAGGACAATAGAACCCAGATGTGGATAACACGGGAAGCGACGGCCCGGTATCCGTGGGATTGTACCGAAAAGTTTACCAGTGTTTTCCTAGTCCGTCCATCACCTTGCGCCAGCCGTTGTCACTAGTTACAGTGTAGATTCGAGCAATTTCCAAGCCAATCGACGAGCCTTTCCGCGATGCCGACGTGTCAAAGTTGTCAAATCTGGGTCGATGAAAAGCAGCCGTGCTCGCGGTGTGGTGGGCGTGTCATGGAAATGACTCTGGACGAACTTGGCGTGGATCGCTTGAGCAAGCCGAAAGCAACGCCGTTGCTGCCATCGCAACCACAATTGAGCGCCGCTTCAGTTGCAGTAAGTGACCAAACGCTCTCCTGGCGACCGCAACTTCGCGCTGTGACCCCTTTGCTGGTCATTTTCGATGATGGCAGTCAAACGCAAGGCGAGACGGTTCGCCTCCGCTCCCAGGTCACCGAAATCGGTCGCGTTAGGGGCGACGTCATTATTCCGCAAGACCCAGATATTTCTTCATTGCATGCGGCGATCGAATGCGTCGGCGAGTTCCCCTCGGTCCGTTTTCGATTGCGGGATCTTGAGAGTACAAATGGCACCTTTGTTCGCCAAGCGTCAGCAGCACTTCACCATGAAATGGAATTGATTCTTGGGTCCCATCGCTATCGCTGGCTTGAGAAGAATAGCACGGGACGCTCGATCGCCACTCTCATGCGAATCGACGATGAACGGAAGTTTGACTTGCAACCAGGCCGCGCGTATGATATCGGTCGCTCGTTATCGGCAAACAACGATGGCCAGAATCTTTGCAATTCGCAGATCGAAATTGAAGCAGATCCGTTTCTGAGTTTGCATCACGCCACGATTCAGCTTCGCAGTATAGAAGGTCATCGAATGGCATGGGATATTTTTGACCATGCCAGCGCAAACGGAGTATGGTGTCGCGTCCAAGATTGCTGGCTGGATGAGCCCACTGAATTTATGTGTGGCGAGCAGCGGTTCTTGTTTCGTTATCCATGAATATCTTGGAAGGGTCGGCAGTAACGAAAGAATGGAAACGAGAAACTGGACCATTGGTGCGGATCTTTGCTGTGACGTTGTGATCAACGATGATTGCATCTCACCTCGGCATTGTGTCGTGATCCATGAGTCCGGACGATGGTATGTTCAACCGCTTGAAGGACGACTCAAGATCGACAACAAGATGGTGACGGGCCGCATTGAAATCAACAGTGCCACGTCTGTATGGTTGTCACCTCAGATAAGATTGCCCTGGCCGAGCGCCATTGATTCAGTTGTCTTGACGGTCGGGCGAGCGCTCGATTGTGACATCACTTTGGAATCGCCCGGCGTTTCGGGACGTCATGCGAAACTACTCATCGGTCCGCAAGGAACGATGGTCCTAGAAGATTGGCAAAGCAAGAACGGCCTGCGACTTGATGGCAATCCGGCGAGTGTGGTTAAAGCGGTTGCGTTGCAATATCTTTCAAATATTTTCTTTGGGGCGTCGCCATTCAGTACTACTACATTGGTTGAACGAGCGAACCTGATTGCCAATCCGATGTCTGCCGGTTCACCGTCATTCGGACCTGACACTGAGCCCCGTCAAAAGGAGCTGAAGAATCATTCGCCAGAACGGAAGCAGCACAAAAAACGAGATTCGACATCCCTATTTCTCTTGAAGTACTTTTTCTCATTCTGCGGACCGGCGATTTTGCTTGGTTCCATGTACGCAGTTGGATGGCTTCCCTTCCTGAGCACAAAACAACCTACGGAAGTTGTTGCGAGCCAACCAATGGCGATACCGGCCGAGACTCGCGCCCCGGAAATCGTTGTGGTGCAACAGCCGCCTCCAAGCTCGTTGCCGACTGTTGTTCGCGATCCCTTGCCGGTTCCTCCGCCATCGGTTGAACCAACGGTGGCCGCCGTGACGCCTTCGCAGTGCGTCTATTGGGTGGTCGTGAAGCATCGCGAGACAGGCAATTGGTTTCGCCTTGGCAGCGCGGTGGCGATCGGTGACAAGACATTGCTGACGGTTGGCTCCGTAGCTCAAGCCGCATTTCAAACGAGTGAAGGAGATTATGAAGCTCCCTCCGTTGTGCATGTTTTGACCGGAAAAATGTTGCCCATCGAAAACCATCGAGTCCATCCACAACTTGCGAAACGAATGGCTGTTGCGGACAAAGCAAATGCGGATCGACAGAAAATGTTAGCTGAAAGTACAGCAGATAAACGAGC
>Ga0335394_10003760_pt1 | contig 17253 bp, 16 predicted proteins | sample MAT03_FD_205741 | JGI IMG/M metagenome (GOLD analysis project Ga0335394, IMG submission 205741) | Freshwater microbial communities from Lake Fryxell liftoff mats and glacier meltwater in Antarctica - MAT-03 (spades assembly) (version 2) ... | reverse complement strand
CGTCTGCCGGTAGTCCTGGGGCGTGATGCCGACCACGATGCCGGCGTTCGCGTTGCGCTCGTTGCGCGAGTACTGGCTCATGCCGTTGGTGACGACGCGGCCGACCTCCGAGGTGGCCGCCACCACCGTGCCACCCGGGCACATGCAGAAGCTGTAGACCGAGCGGCCGTTGCCGGCGTGGTGCACGAGCTTGTAGTCGGCCGCGCCCAGGATCGGGTGGCCGGCGTTCGGCCCGAAGCGCGCGCGGTCGACGACGCCCTGCGGATGCTCGATGCGAAAGCCGATCGAAAACGGCTTGGCCACGAGTGCAACGCCGCGCCGGTGCAGCATGGCGAAGGTGTCGCGCGCGCTGTGGCCCAGGGCCAGCAGCACGTGATCGGTGCGCAGCGATGCGCCGCCTTCGAGCACCACGCCGCGTACGTGGCGCGGGCGCGCCGGCTGGCCCCGTTCCGTCTGGCCCCGTTCCGTCTGGCCCCGCGCCGCAACGTCGTCCTCGATCAGCAGGTCGACCACGTGCTGGCGGAAGCGGATCTCGCCGCCGAGCGACTCGATCGAGGCGCGCATCTTCTCGATCATCGAGACCAGACGGAAGGTGCCGATGTGCGGCTTGGCGACAAAGAGGATTTCTTCGGGCGCGCCGGCGGCGACGAACTCGGTCAGCACCTTGCGTGTCAGGTGGCGCGGGTCGCTGATCTGGCTCCACAGCTTGCCGTCGGAGAACGTGCCGGCGCCGCCCTCGCCGAACTGCACGTTCGACTCCGGATCGAGCACGCCGCGGCGCCACAGGCCCCAGGTGTCCTGCGTCCGCTCGCGCACCGGCTTGCCGCGCTCGAGCACGATCGGCCGCAGGCCCATCTGGGCCAGCACCAGCGCGGCGAACAGCCCGCAGGGGCCGAAGCCGACGACCACCGGGCGCGGACGCTCTTCGGCGAAGAAGTCCGCCGGCGCATGGCCGATGAGGTGGTAGCGCGTGTCGGGCGCCGGGCGCAGGGGGCTGTCGGCGCCGGCACGCGCAAGCAGCGCGGCCTCGTCCACGCCGGCAGCCAGCGTGCAGTCGACGGTGTAGCTCAGCACGATCGCCGTCTTCTTGCGCGCATCCCACGCACGACGGAAGACGACGAAATCAAGCAAATCCGCGTCAGCGATGCCCAGCCGGGCCAGGATCGCCGCGCGCAGTGCCTGCAGCGAGTGGTCCAGCGGCAAGCGCAGTTCGGTGATCCTCAGCATCGCCCATGCGACCGGCGAGAAGCGGCACCCGCGCCCGCAGCGGGCGCCACCGACCGCGCGCGGTTCAGCCGCCCTTCTTCGGCCGCTTGCCCGGGTTCTTCTTGCTGCGCGTGTGCGCGCCTCGCTCGAGGCTGCGCTTCTGGCCCAGCCGCACGGTGACCGTCACGCCCGGGGGCGCTGGCGGTCTGGGGGTGGCCATGCGGTCGGCTTCGGTTCTGATCTTGTTGCCCATGAATGACTCTGGAAGGTGTTGGTCAACCGGCGATTAGGCCACAAGCGTTGCGGCGCGCCGGTTGTATCCGGTGCCTTCACGAAGCGAAGGTCTCGCCGAGCTTCAGGTAGCGCCACTGCCCGAGCGGCACTTCGCCCAGCCGCACGGCGCCGATGCGCACGCGCTTCAGCCCGGTGACCTTCAGGCCCACGGCCTCGCACATGCGGCGGATCTGGCGCTTCTTGCCTTCGCGCAGCACGAAGCGCAACTGATCGCCGTTGACCCATTCGACCTGCGCCGGCCTCAAGGCCTGGCCTTCGAGCTCCAGGCCGTGGTTCAGCAGCGCGAGGCCGGCCGCCGAGAGCGACTTGCCGGCCGCAGCGGGTTCGACACGCACCAGATACTCCTTCTCGACCTCGGAGCCTTCGCCGATCAGCTGGCGCGCGATGCGACCGTCCTGCGTCAGCACCAGCAGCCCGGTGGAGTCGATGTCCAGTCGCCCGGCCGGTGCCAGTTGGCGCAGGTGCTCGGGCAGGAAGCGGATGCCCGAGGTGTCCTCGCGCCACTGCGTGGCCGGCTTGACGAGCACCACCGCCGGCTCGTGGCCGTCCTCGGCCTGGCCGCTGACCCAGCCGATCGGCTTGTGCAGCAGCACCGTCACGCGTTGCGCCTGCTGATGGCGCGCGCGGGCGTCGATCGTGATCTGCTGGCCCGGCAGCACGCGCGAGCCGAGCTCGGAGACGACGCGGCCGTCGACGCGCACCCAGCCCTTCGGAATCCACTCGTCGGCCTCGCGACGTGACGCGATGCCGAGTTCGCTCATCCGCTTGGACAGGCGCATGCCTTCGGATGGCAGCGAGGGGTGTGTCGCGGGGGAGGTCTTCGGTTTCATCGTGGCCATGGCGTCGTGCTCCAGGAACGATTGAAGCACGCCGCTCAGAGCGTCGGCACCGGCGGGCCCTCGAGTGCCACCACCGACGCAGGAGTCCGAGCCTTGGACTCGGAGCTAGACCTGGCGGTCCGGCAATTGCACGACCAACTGCTTCAGCGCGCCACTGCCCAGCAACTGGCAACTCAGCCGGCTCTCGGCTCGCCTCTCGGCGGCGACGAACTCCAGCATTCCGACTTCTTCCTGCGTAGGCGAAGGCAGTTCGCCGACGACCTCCCGCACGTACACATGGCAGGTGGCGCAGGAGAGGCAACCGCCGCACTCGGCCTCGATGCCCTGGACGTCGGCGTGTAAAGCCGCACGCATCACGGACTCACCCGCCGTCACCAGGACGGTCGCTGCGGGCTCGCCTTGCGGGGAGAGGAGGGTCACGGTCGTTTGCATCAGCTGATTCTCGTGCATGCAGGCTTTGGCGGCAGATGGCAATTTATCGTCATTAGCGGGTCGATACGGCTATTTCTGAAACCTTCTTGCATGCAGAATGATTTCCATGCGACCGGCCGACGATCCTGACCTGCCCTCCCAGCAGCGCGCCTACCTCGGGCTCCGAGACCTGCTGTTGGCCGGTGACATCGAACCCGGACAGCGCTTGAACGAGGTCCGTCTGGCCGAACGCCTGGGCATGTCGCGCACGCCGATCCGTTGGGCGCTCATCGAGCTGGAGCACATCGGGCTCGTCGAGCCGCTGCCCACGGGCGGTTTCGTGGCCCGGCGTTTCACCGTGCGTGAGGTCGACGACGCGATGGTCCTGCGCGGATGCCTGGAAGGCATCGCGGCCCGGCTGGCGGCCGAGCGCGGCCTGAACGCGCGCGCCGAGCGCGAGCTGCAGGCCCTCATCGGCGAGGGCGCAGCACTTGTCCGGGCGGACATTGTTCCGCCGGAGCAGCAGGTCGCCTTCGCGCAAGTGAATGAGCGCTTCCACACCGCGCTGGCTCGCGCGGCCGGCAATGACGCGCTGTGGCGCGCGATCGAGCACAACAACCGGCTGCCTTTCGCTGCGCCGAGCGCGATGCTGCCGGTGAACGACGACTCGCCGGAATCGCTGTTCTGGCTGCGCAACTCTCAGGCGCAGCACGAGGCCCTGGTCGAGGCGTTGCTGGCCCGGCAGGGCACGCGAGCGCAGCTTCTGGCCGAAGAACACGCGCGGGTCGGCCGACGTGGCCTGCAACGCGTGCTGGAAGCCCCCAGGCGCCTCGGCGAACTCTGGCCCGCCGTGGCACGTCAGAGCGCCGACCCGGCAACCCAATCAAAGGAGATTCCATGAAACGCAGAGACTTGCTCGCCGCTGGCGCGACTGCCGTGCTGACCAGCACGGCCTGGTCGCAGGCTGCCACCTTCCCCACGCGCCCGATCACGTTGATCTGCCCCTGGCCACCAGGGGGCGGCGCCGACGTGCAACTGCGCATGCTTGCCAAGCTGATGGGCGATCAGTTGGGGCAGCAGGTCGTGGTCGAGAACCGCCCGGGCGCCACAGGCTCCCTGGGCGCGCTGGCACTGATGCAGGCCAGGCCGGACGGCTACACGCTCGCGCAGTCGCACAACGGAGTGCTGCGCCAGCCCTTCATCGCGCCTGTGCCGTATGACCCGCTCAAGGACTTCACTTACCTGATCGGCGTATCGGACAACCCGTTCGGCCTGGTGGTGCGCGAGGACCGTGAGTGGAGGACGCTCGAGCAGTTCATCGAGCATGCCCGGCGCAACCCGGGCAAGGTGAACATCGGCGTGCCCGGACTCGGCTCGCCGGGGCACCTGGTGAGCGAGCAGATCGCCGCGCAGCACGACCTGAAGTGGGCCGTCGTGCCCTACCGCGGAACGGCCAACACCATGCAGGCGCTGCTGAGCGGGGAGATCGACGCGGCGGCCGAAAGCACCGGCTGGGTACCTTTCGTCGACAGCAACAGGGCGCGACTGCTGGCCGTGTTCAGCCGGCAGCGCTTGAAGAAGTTCCCCAACGTGCCGACGCTCATCGAGCGGAAGATCAACGCCTCCGACTTCTCGCCCTGGGGCATCGTTGCGCCGGCCGGGCTGGACCCGGCTGTCGCCGCCAAGCTGCACGACACCATCCGTCGCGCGATGGACAGCCCGGAGTTCACCAATCTCCTGGCCATGCTGGCGCAGGAGCCGATCTACATGAGCCCGCAGAAGTACCTGGAATACGTGCGCGAGGCGGTCCCGCAACAGAAGCTGATCGTCGACAAGTTCAACCTGAAGGCCAGCTGATGCTCGGCCCGCGAAAGAACGAAGTTCTCACGAGCATCGGCCCCGGCAGCGGCGCGGCCGCCCTGATGCGCAGCTACTGGCTGCCGATCGCCGTGAGCGCCCAACTCGAGCAGCGCAACCCGCTACCCGTGCAGCCCTTCGGCGAGAAGCTGGCGTTGTTTCGCGACGGCTCAGGCCGGCTCGGGTTGGTGGCCGACCGCTGCGCGCACCGTGGCACTTCGCTGTCTGCCGGTGCCGAGCACTTCAAGACTGCTGGCCGCGTCGACAAGGACGGCATCCGCTGCCCATACCACGGCTGGCTGTACGACGCCACCGGCCAGTGCCGCGACCAGCCCGGCGAGCCGCAGCAGTTCAAGTTCTGCGAGAAGGTGAAGCTGCAGGCCTACCCGGTACAGGAGCAATGGGGATTCGTGTGGGCCTTCCTGGGGACAGGTGAGCCGCCGCAGCTGGTACCGCTGGACGCTTGTGCACGCGAGGACGGCGTTCGCATCAACACCATCGGCCGCTGGCCGTGCAACTACTTCCAGGTGCTGGAGAACATGGTCGATCCGGTGCATGTGAGCGTGCTGCACCAGGACACCGACTTCGACCAGGAGAAGTTCAACACCATCCCGACGCTGAAGGTGGAAGAAACCCGCTGGGGGCTGAAGACGATCGCCGGGCGACCCGGCTACGAGCGCGAGGTGGAGTTCCTGTTCCCGAGCGCCGTGCGGCTGGCGTTGCCCATCATGGACCCCGGGATCATGCTGGTGTTCTGGGCCGTGCCTGTCTCGGAGACCGAGACCTGGTCGTTCCACTCATGGTTCCTGCCGCTGACTGCCGACATGCCGGGCGATGTGCGCGAGCAGAAGATCGCCCGCATGAAGAAGTTCATCTACGAGCTGGATGCGAGCGATCCGATCCACCACGCCTCCAGGGTCAACGTGCAAGACAAGTTCGCGTGCTACAGCCAGGGCCAGATCGCCGATCGCACCGACGAGCACCTTGGTCGCACCGACGTGGGCGTCAGCCTGCTGCGGCGGCTCTACTTCGCCAACATCGAGGCGGTGCAGGACAAGCGCGATCCGATGGGCGTGGTGCGCGAGCCGGTGCCGGACATCGTGCGGTTCGACAACGTCTGCTGAGCGGTCCGGGAACCCGGGCCGTCGCTGCTGGCCGCTGCGGTTTGAGGTGGTCGCCCGGCCGATCTTGCCGAAGACTCGCGCCTGAAGCCCCCTCATCCATCGGGTGGCGGCCCGCAGAGCTTGCGTTTTCGCAAGGCCGATGCGCATGGAAGGCACAGCATGGCGGGTCTGCGATGCGCACTCGCGGGAGGGGTGCTGCATCCCCGCCCTTCAACCGGAGAACCGCATGACCCAGATGAAAGCCGCCGTATTCGTCGAACCCGGCCGCATCGAGATCGACGACAAACCGATCCCGGCGGTCGGACCGCTGGACGCCTTGATGCGTGTGACGACGACCACGATCTGTGGCACCGATGTGCACATCCTCAAGGGCGAGTACCCGGTGGCCAAGGGCCTGACCATCGGCCACGAGCCGGTGGGTGTGATCGAGAAGCTCGGCTCATCGGTGACCGGCTACCGTGAAGGCCAGCGTGTCGTCGCCGGCGCCATCACGCCCAGCGGCTGGAGCAACGCCTGCCTGTGCGGCCAGGGATCGCAGGACGGTGCCGGCACGCCGCACGGCTTCAAGGCGATGGGCGGCTGGAAGTTCGGCAACACCATCGACGGCTGCCAGGCCGAGTACGTGCTGGTGCCCGACGCGATGGCCAACCTGGCGCCGGTGCCCGACGGCCTGAGCGACGAGCAGGTGTTGATGTGCCCGGACATCATGTCCACCGGTTTCAGTGGTGCCGAGAGTGCCGGCATCCGCATCGGTGATGTGGTGGCCGTGTTCGCCCAGGGCCCGATCGGCCTGTGCGCCACAGCCGGCGCCAGGCTCAGTGGCGCCAGCGTGGTCATCGGCGTGGACCGCCTGCCCGGCCGTCTGGAGATGTCCGGCAAGATGGGCGCCGACCACATGGTGGACAGCAGCAAGGTCGACCCGGTCGAGGAGATTCTTCGCTTGACGGGCGGGCGCGGTGTCGATGTCGCCATCGAAGCGCTCGGCACGCAAGCCACCTTCGAGGCGGCGCTTCGTGTGCTGCGACCCGGCGGCACCTTGTCGAGCCTGGGGGTGTACTCCACCGACCTGAAGATTCCGCTGGGCGCCTTCGCGGCTGGTCTGGGAGACCACCGCATCATCACCACGCTGTGCCCGGGCGGCAAGGAGCGCATGCGCAGGCTGATGTCGGTCATCGAGGGCGGGCGGGTGGACCTCGGTGCGATGGTGACGCACCGCTTCAAGCTCGACGACATCGAGGCCGCCTACGACCTGTTCAGCCACCAGCGCGATGGCGTTCTAAAGGTTGCGCTGACGCCGTGACCCACGACGTGACCGTCGTCAAAGGCGCAAGCCACATCAACCATCTCTGAAAAGCGAGAGCCAATGAAGTTCCTCTTGATTGGAGCGACCGGGCTCATCGGCAAGGCGATCGTCAAACAAGGTCTGGCCCAAGGGCATGACAATACCGCGCTGGTTCGCGACGCGGCCTGCCATGACCGAGACGCAACCAGCGCATCCAGCACCACCGCAGCGCCTGATCCTGCTGGCCCCGATGGAGGGCGTGCTCGACCATAGTCTGCGCGATGTGCTCAGCAGCGTCGGCGGCGTCGACCGCTGCGTCTCCGAGTTCATCCGCGTGACGAACCGGCTGCTGCCGGCGCGTGTGTTCCTGCGCCTGATGCCCGAGCTGCGGCGCGGCAGCCGCACCCCCGGCGGGGTGCCGGTGCGCGCGCAGCTGCTGGGCTCTGATCCGGCCGCGCTGGCCGACAACGCCGCCCGGCTGGCCGAGTTGGGGGCCGAGGGCGTGGACCTGAACTTCGGCTGCCCGGCCAAGACCGTCAACCGCCACCGAGGCGGCGCGGTGCTGCTGGACGAGCCCAGGCTCGTGCACGACATCGTGGCCGCGGTGCGCCGCGCGGTGCCGCCGCACGTGCCGGTGAGCGCGAAGATGCGCCTGGGCCATCTGGATGATCGTCTGATGTTGGACAACGCGCTGGCCATTGCCGAGGCCGGTGCCGGTGAACTGGTGGTCCACGGCCGCACCAAGCTGCACGGCTACCGGCCGCCGGCCTACTGGGACCGCATCGCGCTGGTCCGCCAGGCGCTGGCGGCCACGGCGGTGCGCGTGATCGCCAACGGCGAAGTCTGGACCGTGGAAGACGCCCGCCGCTGCCTGGCCGAGAGCGGCTGTGCCGACCTGATGCTGGGCCGCGGGCTGGTGGCCGACCCGGGCCTGGCCCTGGCCCTGCGGGGGCATCAGGCCCTGGTCTGGGCCGAGGTGGCGCCGCTGCTGCCGCGCTACGCCCGGCTGGTCGCGCCACGCGTGGTGGCCCGGCACCGGGCCGGACGGCTCAAGCAGTGGATCAACCAGTTGCGCCGCCGCTTCGTGCAGGCGCAGGGGCTGTACGACGAAGTGCGCACGCTCAATGACGCCGATGCGCTGGTTCAGGTGGTGCTGGCAATGACCGCGCCTGAAGCGCCGGCCGTCATCGGGGCCGGCGTTCAGTCGGCCGAGCCGGTCGCGCTGGTCTGAGTGACGAGACGAGACTGATGCGCTGCGCGGCGCTGCCGCGCCACCGCTCAGGCGGCTTCGTCGGCGAAGTCCAGCAGCACCTTCATCGCCCGCCGGCGGTTGCTGGCCAGCTCGAAGGCCTCGCGCGCGCGGCTGAGCGGGAAGGCGCCGGTGATCATCGGGCGCATGTCGACACGGCCCTCGTTGATCAGGCGGACGGCGAGCGCGAACTCGGTGTGGAAGCGGAACGAGCCGCAGATGCTCAGCTCCTTGGCCACCACCAGGTTCTGCGGCAGGCTCACGTCGCCGCCCAGCCCCAACTGAACCACCACGCCGCGCGGGCGCATCGTCTGCAGCCCGGCGCGCAGCGCGTGTTCGTTGCCGCTGCACTCGAACATCACCTCGAAGCGGCCCTTGTGTGTGCGGCCGTCGGCCGCGTAGCGCTGCACCCAGCCGACATCGGCGGCCACGTTCAGCGTGTCATCGGCGCCCATGGCGCGCGCCACGGCGAGCGTCTCGTCGGTCAGGTCCACCGCGGTGATGTGGGCGGCGCCGTGCACGCGCGCCGCAGCCACCACCAGCGCGCCGATCGGGCCGCAGCCCGACACCAGCACCTGCTTGCCCAGCAAGGCGCCGGCGCGCGACACCCCGTGCAGCGCCACCGAAAAGGGCTCGGCCAGCGCGGCGTGCTGCAAGGGCACGCCGGCGGCGACGCTTTCGCACTGCAGCTCGTCACACACCAGCAGGTTGCGGAAGGCGCCCTCGACGTGCGGGTCGCGCATCGCGCTGCCATAAAAGCGCATGTCCAGGCAGTGGTTGGGAAGGCCCTCCAGGCAGAACGTGCAGCCGCCGCAGGGGCGGCTGGGGTTGACCGCCACGCGGTCGCCGGCCTTCAGGCGCCGCACGTCATCGGCCACCGCCCGCACGGTGCCCGCAACCTCGTGGCCCAGGATCATCGGCCGCTTGATGCGCACGGTGCCGAAGCCGCCTTCGTGGAAGTAGTGCAGGTCCGAGCCGCAGATGCCGCCAAAGCCCACCTGCACCAGCACCTGCCCCGGCGCCAAGGCGTCCACGGGCTGCTCGACCAGCCGCAATTCGTCTGCTGCCTGGATCACCAGGCAGCGGCAGCGCAGGCCGGCGGCGACCTGCAAGGGTTGTCCGTCTTCCATGGTGAGGGGGCTCCTTGGGGCCATCGGAAGCGCACTGGCGCGCTCGGGAGAGGGGGGGGTGGAGGGGGCTCGAGGGCTGCATCTTGTGCGCTGCGCGAAACCCGGCCACTACGATAGCGCCAGCGGCTGGCGGGCCCATCGACCCGTCAGCCCCCCACCCACAAGGCCGCCATGGGCACATCACTGTTCGATCTGTCGGGCCGCACCGCCCTGGTCACCGGCTCCAGCAAAGGCATCGGCTTCGCGCTGGCCGGTGCATTGGCCTCGGCCGGCGCGCGGGTGGTGCTCAATGCGCGAGACGCCGTGCGGCTGGAGCAGGCCCGGCAGCGGCTGGCCGTGCAGGGCTTTGCGGTCGACGCGGTGCCGTTCGACGTCACCGACGCCGACGCCGTGCAGGCAGGCGTGGAGGCCATCGAGTCCACCATCGGGCCGATCGACATCCTGATCAACAACGCCGGCATGCAGCACCGCGGTCCGTTCCACGAGTTCCCGCTGGACGCCTGGCGGCGGCTGTGCGCGACCAACGTCGACAGCGTGTTCTTCGCCGGCCGCGCGGTGGCGCAGTGCATGGTGCAACGCCAGCGCGGCAAGATCATCAATGTGTGCTCTGTGCAGAGCGAACTGGCACGGCCGGGCATCGCGCCCTACACCGCCACCAAGGGCGCGGTGAAGATGCTGACCAAGGGCATGGCGGTGGACCTGGGCCGCCACGGCATCCAGGTCAACGGGCTGGGCCCGGGCTACTTCAGGACCGAACTCACGCAGGCGCTGGTGGACGACGCCGGCTTCACCGCGTGGCTGGCCAACCGCACACCGGCCGGCCGCTGGGGCGAGGTGCAGGAACTGGCCGGCGCCGTGATCTTTCTCGCCAGCGACGCGTCGAGCTTCGTCAGCGGCCACATCCTGTACGTCGACGGCGGCATCACCGCCAGCCTGTAGCGCAGCGCACCGCAGGCGGTACGGAGCTTGCTGCACCCTCGACGATGAAACTGCTGCTGGTTTATTGCCACCCCGACCCGCAGAGCTTCGGCGCCGCGATCCGTCGCACCGCGGTGGAGGCGCTGACCGCCGCCGGGCACGAAACGCGGCAGATCGACCTCTATGCCGAGGGCTTCGATCCGGTTTTCACGCTGGAGGAAAAGCGCACCTATCTGGGGCAGACCGAGTCCAACATCGCCGGGGTCACGGCCCATGTCGATGCGCTGCGTTGGTGCGAGGGCTGGATCGTGGTTTACCCGACCTGGTACTACGGTGCGCCGGCGATGCTCAAGGGCTGGCTCGAGCGGGTCTGGCTGCCCGGTGTGGTGTTCCAGATTGCCAAGGCGAAGAAGCGCACCATCGGCGGCGAGCTCCGCAACATCCGACTCTTCGTCGGCATCACCACCTCGGGCTCGCCCTGGTGGTGGCTGAAGGTGATCGGCGACCCCGGTCGCAGCCTGTTCATGAAAGGCCTGCGCCCGCTGTACGCGCGGCGTTGCCGCATGCATTGGCTGCAGCTATTCGACATGAATCACGCCAGCGCGCCAGAGCGCGAGGCCTTTCTCGGACGGGTGCGCCGCGAACTGACTGCGCTGCCACGCTGATTCCGGGCCGAACAAACCCTGCCCAGACCCATCATGTGGCGCACCATGGCGGTGCGCCGGTTAGCATCCCGGATTGGCACGTGCTTTGCTATTTCATTCGGATTAGTCGAAGTCCTTCCAACCCACCCCAGGAGTCCCCGCGATGAAGTCCATCCTGATGCGCCGCCTGCTCATCTCCGCTGCCGTGTTGTCCGCCGCTGGCGGTGTACAGGCGCAGGAGAAATTCAGCTACCTGACCAACTGGTTTGCCCAAGCCGAGCACGGCGGCTTCTACCAGGCTCTCGCCACCGGCCTGTACAAGCGCGAGGGGCTGGACGTCAGCATCCGCATGGGCGGCCCGCAGGTCAACATCATGCAGCTCATGGCCGCGGGCCAGGTCGACTGTGTGATGGGCTACGACGTGCAGACCATCAAGGGCTGGGAGCAGGGCATCAACGCAATCACCGTGGCGGCGTCGTTCCAGAAAGACCCGCAGGTGCTGATCGGCCACCCGGGCGTGGTCAACAAGCTGGAAGACCTCAAGGGCAAGACGATCCTCATCTCGTCGGCCGCCAACACCACCTACTGGCCCTGGCTGAAGGCCACCTATGGCCTGGCTGACTCGCAAGTGCGGCCCTACACCTTCAACATCCAGCCCTTCATCGCCGACAAGAACGTGGTCCAGCAGGGGTATCTTTCCAGCGAGCCCTTTGCCATCGAGACCGAGGCCAAGTTCAAGCCCAACACCTTCTTGCTGTCGGACTTCGGCTGGCCCCCGTACTCGACCACCATCGTCTGCATGGAAAAGACCGTGCGCGAGCGGCCCAAGGCAGTGGCCAGCTTCGTCAAGGCCAGCATGGAAGGCTGGAAGACCTACCTGAAGGGCGACCCGAAGCCAGCCAATGATCTGATCAAGAAAGACAACCCGAACATGACCGACGCCAAGATCGCGCACGGCATCAAGCTGCTCAACGAGACCGGCATGGTGTTCGGCGGCGACGCTGCGCGAATGGGTGTGGGCATCATCACCGACGCGCGCATGAAGCAGACCTACGACATGATGGTCTCGATGAAGCTGCTCGACCCGACCAAGGTCGACCTGCGCAAGACCTACACGACCGAGTTCGTGAAGGACCTGCGGATCATGCCCTGAGGCTGCTGAGCGAGCGCGCTCGCCCGGCCGCCGCCCGATGAGCGCGCTGCCTCTGATCGACCTCGCGGCCGGCAGTGATGCCACGCTGGCCCGCGTGGTCGACCGCGCACTCACCGAAGCCGGCTTCTTCGCCATCGCCGGGCATGGCGTGCCGGCGGCGGTGAGCGACGCCGCCTTCGACGCGGCGCACCGTTTCTTCGCGCTGCCCGAGGCCGCCAAGGTGCGCTGGCATATCAACGGCTGGCCGCTCAAGCGCGGCTTCGACCCCATCGGCTGGCAGTCACTCGACGTCGGCGCGCCGCCCGACTTGAAGGAAAGCTTCTATCTCGGCGTCGAGGCCATCGGCCCCAACCAGTGGCCCGACGAGGCGCTGCTGCCGGGCTTTCGCTCGGGCTGCGAGGCTTACGCCGGGCAGATGGACCGCGTGGCGCGGCGCCTGATGGGCGTCTTCGCACTGGCGCTGGATTTGCCGCCCGGGCATTTCGACGGCTTCATGCAACAACCCACCTGCACCACCCGGCTGCTGCACTACCCGCCGCAGCCGGCCGCCGCCGCACCCGGGCAGATCGGCTGCGGCGCGCATACCGACTGGGGCGCGCTCACGCTGCTGGCGCAGGACGATGCCGGCGGGCTGCAGGTGCAGGCGCTGGACGGCGACTGGATCGATGTCGAGCCGATGCCGGGTACGCTGGTGGTCAACGCCGGCGATCTGCTGCAACGCTGGACCAACGACCGCTGGCGCTCGACGCCGCACCGCGTGATCAACCGCCTCTCGGGGCGCGACCGCTGGTCCATCGCCTACTTCTTCGATCTCGATGCCGACGCAGTGATCGTGCCGCTGGAAGCCTGCACAAGCGCTGCGCACCCGCCGCGCTACGGCCCCATCACCCCTGGCGAACATCTGGCCGAGATGTACCGCCGCACCACGGTTGCCGCCTGAACCATGAGCCCAGCCCACGCCCTTGCAGCGACCCCTGCGGTCGAGGTCCTCTCGGTCGAGAAAACCTACCCCAACGGCACGCAGGCGCTGCTGCCGGTCAACCTGACAGTGGCCGAGGGAGAGTTCATCACGCTGCTCGGGCCTTCGGGCTGCGGCAAGAGCACGCTGCTGAAGATGGTGGCCGGGCTGCTTGCGCCCAGCGACGGGCGGCTGCTGCTGTGGCGCAAGCCGGTCGACGAGGTCGAGTCCTCGGGCCACCGGCTGTCTTTCGTGTTCCAGGAGGCCACGCTGATGCCCTGGGCACGGGTGCAGGCCAACGTGCGGCTGCCGCTGGACCTGGCCGGCGTGCCGAGGGCCGAGGCCGATGCACGCGTGCGCGATGCGCTGGCGATGGTGGGCTTGGCGAAGTTTGCCGACAACCTGCCGCGTGAACTCTCGGGCGGCATGCAGATGCGCGTGTCGATCGCCCGCGGCCTGGTCACCCAGCCGACGCTGCTGCTGATGGACGAGCCCTTCGGTGCGCTCGACGAGATCACGCGCAACCGGCTGGACAGCGATCTGCTGCAGCTGTGGCAGGGCAAGAAGCTGACGGTGATCTTCGTCACCCACTCGATCCACGAGGCGGTCTACCTGTCCAACCGCGTGGTCGTGATGGCCGCGCGGCCGGGGCGCATCGTCGAGCAGGTGGCGATCGACGAGCCCTATCCGCGCACGGCCGATTTCCGCGTCTCCACCGCCTTCAGCCACTACGCCAGGCAGCTTCAGGATTGCCTGCTGCGCGCCAGCGGCAGTGATGTCGAGGGGGCGCTGGCATGAGCAGCGTCCTGCCCGCTCCATCCAAGCCCGCCAGCAGCGCGCCGGCTTCGGTGCCGCTGCTCGCGCGCCCGGAAGTGCAGCGCGTCTTCTACCCGGCGCTGGTGGCGATCGTGCTGCTCGGGCTGTGGCAGGGGCTTGTCGTGTACTTCAAGGTCCCGGTCTTTCTCGTGCCGTCGCCTTTGCGCGTGGCCCAGGTACTGGTGTCCGATGCGCCGCTGCTCTTCGGCGCGCTGTACACCACGCTGAAGATCACGCTGTTTGCCTTCGTCACCGCCACCGTGCTGGGCGTGCTGGTGGCCTTTGCCTTCGTGCAGAGCCGGGCCGTCGAGACGGCCTTCTTCCCCTACGCGGTGCTGCTGCAGGTGACGCCGGTGGTGGCCATCGCGCCGCTCATCATCATCTGGGTGAAGAACCCGACCGCCTCGCTGGTGATCTGCGCCACGCTGGTGGCGCTGTTCCCGATCATCGCCAACACCACGCTCGGGCTGCGCAGCATCAACCCCGGGCTGCAGGCCTACTTCAGGATGAACCGCGCCAGCCGCCTGCAGACGCTGGTGCGCTTGCGCATCCCGTCGGCGCTGCCGTACTTCTTCGGCGGTCTGCGCATCTCCAGCGGCCTGGCGCTGATCGGTGCGGTGGTGGCCGAGTTCGTCGCCGGCACCGGCGGCACCGGCACCGGTCTGGCCTACCAGATCCTGCAGGCGGGCTACCAGCTGAACATCCCGCGCATGTTCGCCGCGCTGGTGCTGATCACGGTCACCGGCGTGCTGCTGTTCGCGCTGATGGCGGTGCTGTCCAAGTGGGCGCTCGGCAGCTGGCACGAGAGCGAACAATCGAACGACTGAAGTGCATGACTGCACCGAATGATTGAAAGTCCGGCGTCTGTGCCCACCCTGGTGCGCGGCGCGCTTCAGCTGTGGACCGGCCAGCGCGGCGCCGCCATGCGCTCGGCCGCCGGCACCGACCTGCGCATCCGCGACGGCGTCATCACCGCTATCGGCACGCTGGCGCCCGAGGACGGCGAGCGTGTCATCGACGCCACCGGCTGCGTGATCTACCCCGGCTGGATCAACACGCACCACCACCTGTTCCAGAGCCTGCTCAAGGGCGTGCCTGCCGGCATCGCGTTGCCGCTGACGGGCTGGCTGGCGGCGGTGCCGGTGCCGTATCGGCGCTACTTCGACCACGAGCATGCGCTGCGCGTGGCCGCGCGCATCGGGCTGGTGGAGCTGATGCTGTCGGGCTGCACCACGGTGGCCGACCACCAGTACCACTTTTATCCCGACATGCCCTACGACGCGTCGGCGGCCGTGTTCGACGAGGCCGCGCAGCTGGGCCTTCGGCTGCTGCTGTGCCGCGGCGGGCAGACGATGACGCGCCCGTTCACCGACACCCAGGCACCGCCGCAGGTGGCGCCGGTGACGCTGGAGCAGTTTCTGGCCTCGGTCGAGCACGACGTGCAGCGTTTTCACCAGCCCGGGCCGCGGCCGATGCGGCGTGTGGTGAGCGCCATCACCACGCCCAACTGGAGCTGCCGCCCCGAGGAGCTGCTACTGATGGCGCGCGAGGCGCGGCGCCTGGGCATCCGGCTGCACAGCCATCTGTCGGAGACGCATGACTACGTGCGCTGGGCGCGCGAGGTGCATGGCTGCACGCCGATGCAGTTCGTGCAGGCGCACGAGTGGGTCGGCCCGGATGTCTGGTTCGCCCACATGGTGCACCTGGACGACGACGAGATCGCGCTGTGCGCCAGCACCGGCACCGGCGTCGCGCACTGCCCGCAGAGCAACGCCCGGCTGGGCTCGGGCATCGCGCGCGTGGCGCGCATGCTAATTGCCGGCGTGCCGGTGGGGCTGGCGGTGGACGGCGCGGCGTCGAACGAGGCCGCCGACATGCTGAGCGAAGCCCATGCCTGCTGGCTGCTGCAGCGCGCCGACCCGCGCGCCGGCGTGTTGTCTGCGGGCCAGCCCGGCGGCCACGCGGGCGCCATCAGCGTCGAGGACGTGGTGCACATCGGCAGCGCCGGCGGTGCGCGCGTGCTGGGGCTGGATGGCGCCGGCGGCATCGGCACGCTGGCCGTCGGCCAGGCGGCTGACCTGGCCGTCTACGCGCTCGACGAGCCGCGCCACTTCGGCCTGCACGACCCGGGCATCGCGCCGGTGGCCAGCGGCGGGCGCACGCGGCTTCGCGCGCTGCTGGTGGGCGGGCGCGCGGTGGTCGAGCACGACACCATTCCCGGACTCGACCTGGATGCCTTGCGCCGTGACGCGCAGGCGCTGGTCGACATGATGCTGCAGTGAATCCATGAGCCCTTGAACCCATGAACCCCGATACCGATTTCGACCGACCCACCACCCAGGCCGCCAGCGCCGAGATTGCGGGTTCGCTGCCGGCGCTGGAGTGGATCACCGACGCCCGGGTCGAGCGCCTGAGCCAGGACTTCTACTGGTTCAGCCCGGTGCTCAAGCGCCAGCTCGAAGGCCTGCGCGCCGACGCCGTGGTGCGCCCGAAGACCGAGGACGAGATTCGGGCGGTGGTCTCGGCCTGTGCGCGGCAGCGGGTGCCGATCACCGTGCGCGGCAGCGGCACCGGCAACTACGGCCAGTGCATGCCGCTGCACGGCGGCGTGATCCTCGATCTCTCGGCCTACAACCGGCTGCTGTGGGTGAAGCCGGGCGTCGCGCGCGCGCAGGCCGGCATCCGCATGATGGAGATGGACCGCCAGACCCAGCCCGAGGGTGGCGAGTTGCGCTGCGTGCCCAGCACCTTCCGCAGCGCCACGCTGGGCGGCCTGTACGGCGGCGGCTTCGGCGGCGTGGGCAGCATCAACTACGGGCCGCTGGCCAGCACCGGCAACGTGCTGGGCGTACGTGCGATGAGCATCGAGCCCGAGCCCAGGGCGGTCGAGTTGCGCGCGCCCGAGGCGCTGCTGCTGCACCATGTGTATGGCACCAACGGCCTGGTGCTCGAGCTCGAGGTCGGCCTGGCGCCGGCGCACCCCTGGCTGGAAGCCATCGTCTGCTTCGAGCACTTCGATGCGGCGATCGGCTTCGCCGACCTGCTGGCGTCTGCGCCCGGTCTGGTGAAGAAGAGCGTCACGCTGCTGGCCTCGCCGATCCCCGACATCCTGCTCGCCGCCGCGCCGCCGCTGAAGGACACGATGACGCCGGGCCACCACGCGGTCTTCGTGCTGGTGGCCGAGTTCTCCGAGCCGGGGTTTCAACAACTGGTGCGCGAGTTCGGCGGCACGATCACCCTGCGCAAGACTGCGGCCGAGGTGAGGGCCAGTAACCGCACCATCGTCGAATACACCTGGAACCACACCACGCTGCACGCGCTGAAGGTGGACAAGGGCCTGACCTACATCCAGAGCGGCTTCGACGCCGGCCG
>Ga0335394_10003759_pt1 | contig 17253 bp, 21 predicted proteins | sample MAT03_FD_205741 | JGI IMG/M metagenome (GOLD analysis project Ga0335394, IMG submission 205741) | Freshwater microbial communities from Lake Fryxell liftoff mats and glacier meltwater in Antarctica - MAT-03 (spades assembly) (version 2) ... | reverse complement strand
CAAGCTGGACAAGGACTTGATTTACTTTTCTATATATTTGTTTCGATATTTTTACTGATTTAGCTATTGATTTAGCATAGTAAGTAAGGAAGAACCATTATTATTGCATCCTTACATCACAGGGAAAGTAGCTGAAAGGCTTCGTGTAGTTTGGTTGAATTTAGCAAAAGCAGCCGGAGTCCGTTTCTGGTCGCTGATGTCGCAACCTGATGAATATTTCCAAAAATACGAAATCACCGACAATAACGACAAAACTACCTTTATTGAGAAAGTTTTCTGTGCTCCCAGTATGCCTCCCGGTGAGTACATCGTATTTTGTAACCCCATGCGCCACTGGGGAGATTGTCAACTCTGGATAAATCGCCATGAGGGAACCTATGCCAGAGGCTATGGTCTGATGGCAGCCTCGACAAAACTCATGTTGAATTTGGGGAGAGACTTTGATGGTGACTTCGTTCAACTGATTCGATCGAAAGAATATCCCGCGCTCCGAGATGCGATCGTCAACTTTTCTACACCGCCCCAAGTCGAGAAACTTCCTAAAATGGCGTTGCCGGGAACCCTCCAACAAGTCGCCATCAACAGCATGAATGACAGCACCGGGATTGTGGCTTCACTTCTCGGTCGCGCCAGAGGTGCGGGTGCTGAAGGGATAGTGCTCAATATCCCAGCCGGCGGGATGCAGACCGAGCCGATCGAAATGAAAATCATCGATTTCCTCAGTCAGGAACTTCAAATCGCAGTGGACTCGCTGAAGTCGGCATATCCCAATAATGATGCAGGACTCAAAGCTGTAACCGACTATCTGAACACTCTCGGTGATGCGGGCAAGATTCCGTGGTTGAAAGACTTTAAGGAAAAGGATGTTTATCTAAGCCGTCCCTGTGCCGTTGCCGACGATGCGATCGACACTATTTCCCGCCTTGTCAAAGTTGTCAACTCATACTGGCGGCCCGCAGCTCTAGAGACAAACATCGACATCAACTCTTTTGAAAATGCACTTTTTGTGGGAGTTGAGGTTGTCAAAGATCAGCTCGATTTTGCCTTTGAACAGCGCAAAGGATATGCAAGAGATATGCAAGGTGCGATCGCCTGGAAAGAGCAAAACGATGGTGATACTACGAAAATCCGTGAGGTTTCTGCCAAATATCAAGCTCTCAAAGAGTCAGCTCTTGAACAATTTGCAGATGCTAACAGTCAACCCTATACCGACAAATCTTGGGCTGCTGCTTACTGGCGCGCTGTTCATACCGGAGCCGGAGAGCTAAGCACCGGAGCGCTCGTGTTTAACCTATTTAGAGAGGAGATTGTGGCTGAACTACAAGAGAATCCTGATACTCTGCCCTATTTCAACGTCTTTAACGTTCACAAACAAGAACCCAATGTCTGGAGCCGAGGTGAATGGACTGGACAAAGTGTACTCATTCGCATTGTCCAGCGGATGAAACCAGCTACTGGTCAGCAAGTCGCACGGATGGAACTGGCGATCGATATGAGGTATCCCGACAGTACCAAAAATATCGGCTATTTCCCCCTTGGATGGGTTGGTGAAAAATATCGAAGTAAAGTTGCGATCGGCGAAACTCGCGAAATGCGGATTTACACTGATGGCAAATACATGGATGAAGCGGGTAGAACTATTACCAAAACAGTTCGTTTATTTAATCAATCCCTGAGTCAAGAACAGATTGATTTCTTAAATGGCAAAATGCCAGCAGGTCTTTACGGGCCCGAAGATTTCGGTTTGCCACCCAATTAATCCGATTCATACCACTATACGAATAGTGGTAAATACCATCAATCGAGTTTTTGTGATGACCAATAATGTCGAATTAATGTCTAATTTATTGTGCTTTTAAAATAATTAAGGCATAATCAAATCAAGCGTCTATCTCAATCCAAATTGTGAATTATGGCTTCAGTTGTTGAAAATCTCCCATTTGGAGAAGTTATCTCCAGTGTCGTAGCTTCTCTAGAAAGCGGAAAGGATATCAAAATCGAAGGATTCGGCACTTTCTCTTTGATTGAAAAACCAGAACGGGAAGGACGAAACCCAAGAACAGGTCAACCAACCATTTACAAGCCTACTCGCCGACCGAAAATTACCTTCGACAAGAAGTTCCTTGAAAGGGTTTATGCGGGTGCAAGTGCTTCTGAAACTTCGACTGAAACAACTTCGGCAATAGCTCCAGTAGCAAGTCCTGCACCCACTCCAGCTCCCGTAGCAGCTCCCGCACCTACCCCAGTAGCAGCCCCAACAGCTCCTGTTTTGCCTCCTCCAATTCCAGCGGAATTGCTTACTCCTTCTCAACCACCAACTCTGTGGCAAATTAAGGCTCCCGATAATTCATTTGTCGAAGTTCCCAGCAATGAACTGCCTAATTGGGGAGTTGGTGCAAACACTCCAATTTACTCGGCTGCTACTGGCTGGAAACTAGCAGGGAGCATTCCTGAACTTGTGGGGCTTGTCCAATAAGAAGAGCTTCAGCTAAACTATATTGGCGACGCACGAACTGCACAAAAAAAACCTGAGTGATTGCACCCACGCTCAGGTTTTTTTCATGTTTCTTGTTTCTAACAATTTTTAAGAATTTGTAAGAATTTCTAAGAAGTTTAGACAAAAGCAGAAAATACGGGATGTCTCAAAGCTCCCGTAGCAGTAATTCCAAGATGGATAACTTCGACGATTCTGCCCATATAATTAGCTTGGTTAGCCCAGATATTCGATCGCTCAGCATCAGTGAACCCAGTCCCGACTCTGGCATGGACAAGCAGCGAGTTGAGAGAGCCGCCAACTAAGATATTGCCCAAGGATGCAGAATATTTCCCTGAGCCTTTGGTAAACCCGGTAACTGGCAAACGGTCTTTGACAAAATTCTTGACCTTCAAAAGCGCGATCGATCGACCCTGAAAATATACAGAGTTCGGATTCCGTAACATAATCCCTTCTGCTGATTGTCCTGATGCCTTGATTGAGTCGGCTTCCGCTTGAATAACAAGAGGGTCATTATCAATCAACCTCTGCGGAACGTAGCTAACTCTTCCCATTGCCGGGAAAATTTGCTGAATCAGGTTATATTCATCTGCTGCCAAGATATTCGGATATTGAGTGAAGCCGATCGCAAATATGCGGAATTCAACTCTCAGTTTGTTCTGTGCCTGAGAAGCTTTTGTGGTACGAACAATAGATGAAATTTTATCAAACGGTTCACCAGGTATGTACAACTCACCATCAAGGAAGGACAAATTGTTTGTTGTTCTGATAGTTTCACAGATTTGCTCAATCTCAGTCAGACCTGAATATCGTGTTTTTCCCGAACGACTCCTCAATCCACTGTTCGGATTTTCATACAAACAGCGTACTCCATCCAATTTAGGGCTACTGAGCCATTGGCTCACCCCATAGTTTTTTGTCGGGCTGTAAGTATTTGCTAATTGCAAAAGCATGATTGTTCCTCCTTACGCAACAAATCGACCCAAAGCAGGATTTCGGAGGTTGCCCGTCGCTGTCAATCCCATATAAACGATCAGAACATTTTTGCCCAGATACGAGTTTTGGTTCATCCAAAGATCCTGTTCCTCTTCTTCGTTTAACCCATAAACACGAGAGGTTTTTGTGACTCCATCGACAGTCCTCTCTACCGACATATAACCAACGTATCCAGTAATGGTATTTTGGGAAAAGCCAACTACCGTAAAGATTCCGCTTGTTATTCCCTTCACTTTGAGAAGGTTGTCTGAGCGAACTCCTGAATAAACAGACTGTGGATTTCGGAGGATTATTCCTTCATTCAGCCCTGCATTGGTGATGAGATTTACTTCATCAAGAATTCCGATCGGCGTATTGCGAATCAGTTTCTGAGGTATGTAGCTAACCATCCCCTGTGTCGGAATGTTTTGCTGCATCAGATTCACCATTTCTTGTCCTGTTAGGTTTGGATTTGCTGAACCAACTGCTGAAACTCGAAACTCAACTGCAAATTTTTCAGCAAGTTCATAGTTAACTCGATCGCGAACCAATAGTGTAAGTTCATCAAGCATCCCTCCTGGGATGTAGAGTTCGCCGTCAAGGAAGGACAGATTATTAGCATCACAGAGACTGCGACAGGCTAATTCAAGTCGATCGAGTCCAACAAATCGGGTTGTGAGACTTTGGCTTCTCAATCCCCGTGCTGCACCGTCGCGTGTGTAAATGCAGCGAACTCCGTTGAGTTTTGGACGGCTTAACCAGAACCCAAGGTCATATTCCTTGGCTGGATTGTAAGTATTGGGAACTTCCGCTACAAAAGTCATGGTTTTCCTTAGTTAATAGCCATCATGAAATTGCTAACACATCGCACTGTTTCGTTGACAATTTTGTCAAAGATAAGAACAAGGTTTTGGTTATTCGGCTGAAATCTCATTAAGCCCCATTGTCCAGTAGCAGCAATTGTTAAATCTGGTTTGAAAATCATGGCAGTGGAATGGAACCAAGTATTAAAGATTGTGTTTGGCATAGCTCCACAAAGTTGCATTCCTGAAATATTTGTGAATACTACTGTGACATCCACATTCACTCGAACCAACTTTCCACAAGTTTGATAAGTTACCGAGCCTGTCACTCCCGCCGATAATGGCAAAGAAACCGGGGTTGACCATACCATTGTTCCTGCTGCACCAGTGGCACCAGTATCTCCTTTCGGGCCGATTAGACCTACAGCGCCTTGAATCCCTTGAATGCCTTGTGATCCTGTTGCACCTGGTATGCCTTGAGCGCCGGGGTCACCTTTTGCGCCAGTAGCACCAGTTGCTCCGGTTGCGCCGATCGCTCCAGTGTCACCTTTGGAGCCGGGAACGCCTTGAATCCCTTGAGCGCCAGTTCCACCGGGAATGCCTTGAGGGTCAGTTAGTCCAGTTAATCCAGTTGCTCCAGTTGCTCCAGTTTGTCCGATCGCTCCGGTATCGCCTTTCTGACCGGGAACGCCTTGAATTCCTGGATCGCCTTGTTTGGCTCCCAAAGTCCAGGCGAGAGAAGGCGGCTGTGAGTTTACGTTGGGCGCATTCGCGATATAACTATTGCCGTTGTGGGCAACGGAATCGAACATGGCGTAGTTCGTCGTGGCGCTCCAGTTTCCGCGCCAGATAAGTCCCGGTCGCCCTTGAATCCCTTGGATACCTTGAGGGCCTTGTGTTCCGGTTGCACCAGTTTGTCCGATCGGCCCGGGTTCACCTTGCAAACCACGTTCGCCGGGATTTCCTTGAGGGCCAGTTTGTCCGATCGGGCCGGGTTCGCCAGTATCGCCTTTAGCTCCGGGATTTCCTTGAGGGCCTGCAACTCCGGGAATTCCTTGAATACCTGGATCGCCTCGATCGCCTTTTGCACCCGGTGTCCCTGCCGAGCCAGTTTCACCTTGCGATCCTGTTGCACCAACTGTTCCTTGAATACCTTGCGGGCCGGGTTCGCCTCGATCGCCTCTTTCTCCCGGTGTACCAGCAGGGCCGGTCAAACCAATTTCACCTTGAGAACCAGTCGCACCAGCAACACCATCAGTTCCGGGAAGTCCTCTTTCGCCCGAATTTCCTTGAAGTCCTTGAGCGCCTTGAATTCCTTGAGAGCCAGTTTCACCGATCGAGCCACGTTCACCGGGAATTCCTTGAGGGCCGGCGATTCCTTGAGAACCAGTTTCACCTTGCGTTCCGGTTCCTCCAATCGGGCCGGGTACGCCTGGTAAACCTTGTTCACCTTGAGCGCCTTTGTCACCTTGAGCGCCTGGATTTCCTGGTAATCCCTGATCGCCTCGATCGCCTTTTGACCCTGGTTGTCCAGTTGCACCGGTTGCACCAGTTAAACCAGTTGTTCCAGTTTGTCCGATCGGGCCTGGTTCTCCTTGAGGGCCAGCAGAGCCAGCCAATCCTGGTTCACCTTGAGGGCCCGGTGTGCCGGGAATTCCTTGAGGGCCAGCCGGGCCGATCGAACCTGGTTCGCCTTGTGACCCTTGTGGCCCAACAATGGCGGGTTCAGGAGGGATAAGTTGGACTTCGCGGGTAGCTGTCGCAACAATACTGGTGCCGATCATCAAGTCAGCTCTCAGAGTTCCTGCTTCGGTAATGGCTGTCTCAAATGGAACCCAGGGTGATTCTTTAATGATTTTGCCATTGAGAGTAAACCGAACGAAAGAGTTAGTTGGCTGATACTGTACATCAGCAACTACTACAGTTTGTCCTGAGTAAAGAACTGGAACACGTAACGCAATTGTTGGGGTATTAACTTTTACTTCAAAGTTAATACTGGCGGTCGATCGGACTGTGATTGGCGTTGTCCCGGTGATATCCTCAGCTTCAATGACATGAACACCAGCAGTATTAATTGGAATGCTCATTCCAAATTGATAAATGGGTGCTGCCGTCGTGCCGATATTAGTTGCGCTGGTATCTGTTCCGACAACTGTTCCGTTAAGTTTAAAGCGAACGTCAGTATTGGAGTTACTGTCGGCATTCGCTGTTACCGCCAGGTTATAAGGAAGAGAGTTTACTTGGACACTGGGTTGAGTCGGAGAAGTGATTCTAATTGCCATAATTTTAATGATGTGTAAATAATCTTCTCTGACTAAATATCAGAGAAGATTTAAGGGGGAGAAACGTGAAAAACTTGACAAAAATCAGGTTTGAATCAAAACAGTTTGAGCAATGATTACCTCAAGCTCGATCGACTCTCCACAAATCATCAGAGTCGTGTAGGCATCAGGGCTTGTATTGTCGCCATCGTCATCGTGAACCATGATGACTTTGGTATTGCTCAACTGACTGAATGTTTGGTAAAGCTCAGTTAGGTACTCGACTTGTTCGATCGGCATCAAGATACCGAAAACTGCTTCTGCTGTTACTGGCTGATCAGTTACCAATCCCTGCGACACCATTGCCAACTCAGTCAAAGCATTTTTGATAATAGGCTGAAAAAGTTGGTCTAAAGTTTGATACGCAAGACGCCGACCTGTTGGAGCTTTGTATCCAGTAGCAGCAGGATTCATGGCTTTAATTGCAGCTCTCCGCATTGAAGCATCTCTGCTGAGGATTGCTGCTTCATCAAACGGCAGTTTGGCTCGTTTAATCGCCAGCAATGAGTCGCCTTCGGATTGAGGCCAGTAGTTGTAATCGGCGATCGTTTGGCGTAGTAATTTTGTTGCTAGTCCTGCTGTTAACACCATGTCAGTAATCAACTAATAAATTATTTTTAGCTTATATCCCTTTTCTGTTTTTGAGTTTATACACTAAAAACTTGACTTTTATCCCCATTTGTTATAGAGATAAAAGCCAAAATATTAATTGGATGCTGACCAATTAACTAGAATAATAGAGACTGAATCTTTTGGAAAATTATTGACTTTGAAGTTGTCTTGTAGAGTAGCGACTACTTGTTCTGCCTTTTCCTTAGACTCGAAGAAGTAGGCTTCTTCAAAATCAGCATTCCATTCAGGAGTTTCAGGGTCAGCCAAGAACAAAATACTACCATATTCGGTAGCAGTACCGAGCGAATAATAAGCGTAGCAGATAACAAATCTGTGCTGAATCGAAGAAAGAGCATCAGCATTAGTGTTGGGAACCGGGGAATTTAGCATAAAAAAACCAGTAGCGAACTGGTAAAACGCTGCTGTTAGGTAAGAAGTTAGGAAACAAGAGGCTTGAAAGTGTGGATTCTTGCCCAATCGAAACTGTTTCCGATGTAACTGTCGAATAAATGACTGTCCCCGCGAAACAAAACCTTGTTGGCAGAAAACCAGTGACTTTCGCCAGTACAATCTCGAACTAAGGTAAAGGAACGGGAATAGCAGGGGACGATCGGTAATTCAATTGCACCAATCGCCCAACCCGGACACCAAATGTTTCCATAATGAAAGAAACAGTCTTTTGGTTCTGGAAACCAAGTAATGTGTTCTTGAGTAATTTTTAAGGTTTCCATAGAATCACCAGACAATTGGTTCAAAACTGTTGATTTTCGCCCAATCGAAAGCATTTGCTGCGTAAGTATCAAAAAGATGAGTTTGACGATGATTTTGTCCACGAATGGCAACTTTATTGGCAGGAATCCAATGACAGCCACCTTCAGCATCACGAACCAAAGTCAAGCAACGGGAATAGCTAGAAGGAATCGGGAGCTCAATTTGACCGATTACCCACCCCGGACACCAAAGAGAGGGATTGTACAAGAAGAAACAATCTTGGGGTTTCAAAAACAAATTAATGTGTTTCTGAGATGTTTTCTGTTTTTCCATTGTTTCTACCGTTTCCATTGTTTTTCCTTAATTCAACTTCTGCAACAGCTTGATTGAAAGCTTCATCGGTAGGTTCTTCAATGATACCGAGAGAACAAAACCATCGGAGTTGGATAGTGCGCCCGCCTCGGCAGATGGTTTTTTCTGCGCTATGGCATAAGTGCTGCGAACCGCCATTGAGGAGTTGGTCGTAATAATATGTGAGTCGATCGGGGGGTAGTTCGATTGGTGTTTTCCCACCAAAGGGGCAGGAATAGCAGCAGTTTGCTGGTACATTGTAAGCACTTAAATCTTTTGTCATGTGTTTGAGGCTAGTATGGGTTGTGACCTCCCAGTAGCATGAGAGGTCAGTGGTCAGTAGTTAAACAGATTCTGCAATTTTATATGCTGCTAGATAGATTGCATCGGTACTTTGCGGGTGCTTGCCTTCTATCTGGTCGCTTATTGCTAGGGCAATCTTTATCCTTTGCACTTCGGTTTCAGTAGGAAGCACTCGGTTAGCAATGCAGTATCCAGCAGTAGAATCAAAGAATCTGTTCAGGTCAGTTTCGTACTTGAGAAATTTCACAAATTCTTTCAAATCCATCTTGGTTCCTCGGAGTTTTTTCTAGTTGTCCGAAAGCAAGAAATGGAGCATTGTCCTGACCTTGATGCGTTTCTGGACGTTAGGTGCGCTTCAATTCTTTCTTGAATTGATAAAGCATGATGATAGATATTCATAGTTAGGGAGAAAAAATCATCGCCCAAAAGCGAAGCACTACGTTAATAGCATTTAAGTAGCTTTTATTAAATTAATTATATTTCATATTTACAACCAAAGAAAAGCATTTTATATCCAATAAAACTGTCATTACCCGTGATTACTAAGTGACCAGTAAGAACAATTAGACAAAGCTATAAATTGACAATCTGGTCATCATGATTTTCCTTGCCCTGGATTGCCTGCCCGTAAGAAGCGCCAAAAATGACGTGGTAGCATTTCTTCATAAACTGCCGTGATTTCGTGAGGATACGGCTCGATATGTGATGTGAATAGCTAAGAATCGATCGAATAGATAGGCAAGGTGAATGCAAGGAATTCCGAAACTGGGCAAAATAAACCCTCATTAACATCGAACAGCCAAGAATATCTGTGACAAAATCTCCAGATTTGGCTGATTTCCTTCATGAATTATCTAGTTTTTTAAACAACCAATGTCATCATTTTGGTATAATTGTGACAGTATCAGTTCCATATTTGGAGACATTACTACCGGGAGCGCGGTGTTTGGCAGAATTCCATTGAGCTAAACTTTACAGCAGCGATCGTCCAATTAACCCTGCGTTATTCCCTAGATGTGAGTGTGGCTATAGCCTTTTGGTACGGAGCGCCAGCTAATCGGAAACAGCGACTACAACTAGAGTCAGAGCTGATTTATAAGTGGAAGTCGCCATTTAACAAAGAATGCTGGCAGTGGTGGGGACAGCCTTTTGGTAAGTGAAACTGCTGGAATTTGGTATGTTAAAGTTAGAAACCGTATAAAAACAATCAGCCATCTCGGAATTAAACATGGATCGATTTGAATTTCAGCTAGCAATGCTGCAAAAAGGAGCAGAGGAACTAGAAAAAAAAATAGCTAACTTCACTACAATTCTGATGCAGTTAAAAACAGCAGCAATTACCATTTGGGTAGCGCTGATTGGTTGGGCATTTGCTAGCAAAATAGATGCCTTAGTTCCGCTGGGATACGTGATAATTTTTTGTTTTTGGTTGTTAGAAGCTACTTACTGGAAGGTGCAATTTTATTATATGCAAAGAACCCATGCACTTACCGAATTCTTGAATAATGAAAGCGCCTTAGATGAAAGTTTTAATACCCGTTCTATACCGCAAGGCATCGTTCACCCGCTCGGTTCGTTAAAAACACTTAAAATGCCTTCTTTATGGAGAGCTATCTGCGCTCCATCAATCTATATTTTTTATACCTTTTTGTTGGTTGTTAATTCGATCGTTTGGCTGATAACTTTTAAAACAGCTCTTTAACCGCGGAAGGTCTGAATGGGCGATTGACAAACAATATTTTTCATCCTAACTAACTAAAAGTATACATAAGAGGTTGAATTTGCTTACTAATCCCAAAAGCGGTCGCTTGCTGTATTGTTTGGGTTAAGCGATCGCCTGTTCTCTCCTCGATACTCTGTTGGTTATTTTCACACTAACCAGAACTGTTCGTAATAGACTTATTTTCCCGCTACACTCCGCAAGATGCACTCTGCTGTGCTTCTCGAACCAGCGAAGTAACGTATCGAATTGATGTGGCTAACAACACACCCCTCGTCCTACCGATTCAAGTGAGAACTTACGCCAACTCCCCATGAAAAAGTACCTCAACCTCGTCACCGCCCTCATTGCCTCGTTTAGACCCAAATCCGAGCTACCCATAATCAATAGTTACAGGCAATCTATCCTTACCCAAGAACAATAGCAAGCTCTCATGGAATGGTTGTTTGCCTGTTTGATGGGCGCTGGGTACTTAGGCAAAGCTCACCTCATCTGGGACGAGGGTCAGGATAGGGAACGAGAGATGTTTACCGCATTGATGAGAAACGAACCAATCTTTCTGTACCGCCAAGGAGAGCGGCCTTCACTAAAGGTTGAGGGATATTGTTGGCGACTGATTGGCGAACATCCGAGTTTGCGGATGTATCAGTTAGAGATGGAAGTTGAAGGAGATTGAAGCATAGCTTTAAAAAGATGAGGTACACGAGATTCCCTGAATATCGGGACTTTCAAGCCTTATTACATACCTCATCTATCTGAGAAATGCTATAAAAACCGGATTTAGGTAAATGCGAGTGGAAGGTATCAGTAAAACAGTTCGGGATTGTTCCAATTCACAGAGATTGTTGAATAACTAAACAGTCCTTAAAAAAAGGGCGATTTCTGGCTGTTTGCGTAAGCCCTGTAGAGTATTTCAAGAAAATCCATGAAAAACATTATTTATCGATATTCACTCTTGTGTACCCTAGGAGTTTTAACCTTCGTGCCACTAACGGGAATACTCTCCCCAGGTAGCACTAGCAGCCAGCTTTCCCCATCAGTTGGTCAAAAGCAAGTTTCACGTAAACCTGCTCCCAGTAAAAAGCGATACAATAATTCGACGTATGGTGTTACCTTTAGCTACCCCAGCAATTGGCAACCTACAAAGGGCTATGAAGAACGCTTCAGCGGTGCGGATGGATTCTTCCAGATAATGGGGTTGTCGTCACCGCCACCGTCAACGATTCAGAATGTTTGTAAGAATGCACTGAATCATAGATTAAATCCCTATGGTACTCGTCCCCAGGTGCAGAGGTTACAAATCCAGGGTCGCCCAGCGTGTTTAATTTTGCCTTCCTCTGACCAAGATCGGACACTGGAAAGAATGGCAACGCTGATTGTCCGCTATCCCACACCGATTCGCCTGAATGGGGCAAACTACAATCACCTCATGTTGTCTGCCGACAAGGAACATATTCGCCAGATTGTTAACGGGCTAAGATTTACAATGCCAAGGCGATAGTATAGCAACCGCTAAGGTGGTTAGGGCAACGATATCCTCCTTGTCAGCAGTTCGTGCAAGAACAGCCGGAAGATTAGCGCGATCGCCATTCCCCGCCAACTTTCCATGCGTATCAGGCTGTAATTCTCACGGCTTGGGTGACTGCCTTGAGTTTTAGCTATCTACGGTTCAGTTTTCTATAAATTGTTATACTTGAATAAAAATAAAATGTAACTGAAAATATGAAATTTAGTTTGTTGATTGTGCCAGCCATTATTTCAAGTATTTCTATTTGCGCTGTTCCGGCTAGTGCAAGTGAAACTAGGTGCGGGTGGTTGTACAATCCCACGCCTCGAAATTGGTTGCTGGTGGACAAAGATGGTCGTTGGATTATCTCGCGGCAAGGGGGATATGAAGCTCAAGGAATGGATAATCTTCCTACCTATAACGAGAAAGAGTACGTCAAAACGAATGGCTATTATGGGTATGGTTGTGCTTGTATGGATGTGGTGACAGATAGCGCTCAATTGAGAATTAGTGAAATTCGGGGCGGTGCATCATTGCCGCTCTCAACCTGTCGCGAAGATCCGAATGTGCCAAAAAGTCCTTAGTTTCAGCCAACAACAACCGTACAATCACAGTAAAGCTGAGGAACCACCACCACCATGACCGAATCGATCGCCACCCAACTCAAACAAGCTTCCAAAGGTTTGCTCTTCCTTAGCGAAACCGACGCTCCCTTTGAAGTCATTAACTGGCAGACACAGGGAGAACTCACCCCGGCGCAAGTCTTGCAACTCACCGAACATCCACCCGACGCTCCCGTAGAACTGCGGACGGTTGACGAGTTCTTTGCGATCGCCACCGCAGAAGAGGATTGGCATGACGAAGAGGAACGGGAAACGGTGCAGCGCTTCCAGAACTTGGTTAGCACGCTCAAGCAGAACTTATCGCAGTTGCAGGTTTACCGAGTGGGCAGTATCGACATCGATGCTTATGTTGTTGGAGTGACTCCTAGTGGTGATTGGGCGGGGTTAGCAACGAAGCTGGTAGAGACTTAGGCGAGATGAAAACTAGACTTGCTGCACATCAACAATAAAATGGAGCGCATCAGCAGTTAATCGCAGCAAATAGAACTGTGTTGTTTGCCTGAGAATGCAGTAGTCGGTAGGTGTAACCCACTTTCCGCAGGTCTTAACATAAAATCTGGAATTTTTGGCTAAAAAATGGCTATCTTCCCTTCTATACAAGCGTTATAGCCACTGTATAGAAATATTGATTTTTGTTGATAATTATTTTTGTACGATCGATTTTTTGGGATTATTCAGAAGTATTCTCAAATTAAATCTCTAGAATGACGTTTTCTCGTCAAAATACTTTTAACTGTGTTAGGAAGTGCGGAATGTGGGCTACAATTAAACAAATTGGACGGAGAATAAAAATATCCGGGGCACAATGGAATCGTGACAATCTGGCTCAAGTTCTGAAACATCGTTGTGCTTATTTAAATCTCGCTTTGGCCTGAATAGTATTTATACTCATTACATATTTGAGATGCTCCCTGCATGATCTTTCACCTCTTTGATTGATTACGGAAAAACTATTTTAGGATCGGCTGTATGTCCCATATAAAGATAGGCAGCAGAGCGCAGCACAATTTCGGAATAGAGAATCTTCTGGATATCTAAACTCTGAGCACGTTTTGCTGTGCAGTTATAAGCCACGATTTCTCCCTCCAGGCTGAAGTCACTACTTGTCAAGTAGTGGTCATAATCGTGCATTCCCTGAAAAATAAATCCATAAATGGGATTGGGATAAACAGCAGAATCATAACTCTCAGCGGATACCCAAAGCTGGTCTTTCCTAATGTCGGCAAACATTTCTTCAGCGTTGTCATAACGCATATAATCTGAGAATTGCAGATTTAAGGGCAATTGATGGAACTCATCCATGAGCCAGTCACAGAGTTGGGCGATGGTTTCATCAGAAATCTCGGCTGGCTTGCCTTCTAGGTAGAGTTTGGCGAGGGTTTCTACTTGAGATGCGGTTGTCTTTGCTTTTGTGAGAGTCATGTCGTTACCCCGATCGCCTTGAACTACCTTTACTCTAATAATTCTTGTCAAGAATTTCTATGATCTAGCTCATAGTGGCAAGAGAAAAAGATAAATTGGAGGAGAAAAAGTTAAGCCTGCTTAATTAGGGTGATGCAACAATGCAAGTCAAAGTTGAACAACTACGGGGAATCCTACTTCTTTCTGGGCTAGATATGGATCAGCTTGCACAGTTGCAAGCTCATGCCGTGGTTAAGCAACATTTGCGTGGAGAAATTATTCTGCATGAAGGCGATTGCTTGCCTGCTCAACTCTTTGCTGTTCTCAGTGACAGAATTGAAGTCAAGAAAACTGCTTCCACGGGCAAAGAAACGATTTTACGGACGGTACACGCCGGAGAACTCGTTGCTCCGCCAGGGCAAACGCATCTAACTTTTGATTTTCTGTATATAGTGTTACAACTGAAGCTAAAACACTATAGGTGGAGATTCTATTGTCAACAATGAACAATAAAGTCGGGTTATTGGTTAAAAAGCCCTCTTTATTGATAGATATGTTTGCCCTGTTTCTGTTGTTTATTGAGATATGACAGCCATTCCTCAAGCTCAATCGAAGTTAATTGACCAATGTATTAAATATCTAGCTACCGAGTATGAGTTTATTTACGGTAAAAAACACCGGGAATATGTCGATTTATTTAATTTAATTGCCACACAGACCCTAGAAGCGATCGCAAATTGTGATGCTCCCTATCATAATTTAGAGCACACTGTTCAAGTTGTGTTAGTCGGTCAGGAAATTTTGTCTGGCAAACACCTTTGTGGAGAAGAGGTTTCTCCTCGCGAGTGGTTGAATTTCATTGTGTCATTACTTTGTCATGATATTGGCTACCTGAAGGGAATTTGCAGCCAGGATCGAATCGTAGAACATACTTTTGCTAGTGGGCTTGATGGTGGTAGTGTTACCATTTCTTCCATAGCAACCGGAGCTAGTTTAACACCCTATCATGTGGATCGTAGTAAGTTGTTTGTTAGGGAAAATTTGAGCAAGTATAAATTGATTGATTTAGATATGATTCAAGTTAATATTGAATTAACTCGTTTTCCTGTTCCTAAAGATGATTTACACCAAGACACGATTAATTTTCCGGGGTTGACTCGTGGGGCGGATTTGATTGGTCAGTTATCCGATCCATCTTACCTGGCGAAGTTACCCGCGTTATTTTCCGAGTTTGAAGAAATAGGCAGTAATAAGTTTTTGGGATACTCTAGTTCTAAAGATTTAAGGGCGGGTTATCCTCGGTTTTACTGGCATGGTGTATCCCTTTATCTAACAGATAGTATTCGCTACTTAGAGATGTCTGATTCTGGTTGTGCAATTCTCGCTAATTTGTATGGCAACCGTACTACTGTTGAAAAAGAGTTAGATCGTTTTTATAATGGTAACAAGACTAATATTTTTAAAGGGTTATCAAGTTGGTTAAACAAACGCTGAAATCAAAAGAATCCTTAGTAATCTTTTGGACTTATCCTGTTGTTTTACTGACTGTCAACTTTGCTCTCAATTACTTGCTGCACCTGTGGCGGCACATTCGATAAGAAATTCAGCCCGGTATCTCGCTCCACCTGACGCACCGAAACTCTAAAACTTTTCCATCCGCTACCCTTGACGCTGGCATCGTTGGGCATAGAAACAGCGATCGCCCTGGTGTTTGCTGTAATTCCCAACACTCCTAGCCCTGGTCTATCCAAAACTACAATCACTTTCCAGGTTTTTGCCGGCACTGCAATCATTTCCTTTTTGCCGATACTTCCCTTGCTTCCCACTGGCCCCGCTATGATGTAAAGTTCCTTGCCCTGCTGCACCAACTCCCGACAATACTCTTCTAAGTCACCCCAGACACCCCTGTTAACTTCTGGCACTTGGGGCATCATATTGGACATCAAGAAAGTGCTGCTGTTGTCGGCTTCATTGCGGGTGCGATCGGCGCTGGGTGCAATGTGTCCCCTGTCGTAGCCGCTACCACTATAGTCACCGGGTCGCACTTTGTACCAATTTGCTGGGAGCGCGTCGTCGGGGCGGAAATCGTTTTTGCGATCGGCTGCACCAATCCACGATCGCCCCCAACTGCCACGAAACCCAGTTGGCGGTGTGGGTTTTGTTGTTGTAGCTCATCACAAACTGCGGTTTGACCATCAAATAGTTGTCGGCGCTGGCAACACTCGAAGCTGCATTGCTGGGATTGCCCAGCAGCAAGTTGGGATTGTTGGTTGCCTGCGCTACGGGATTCTGCGCTGCGGGTGCGGGTTTCTGTCTCGGCTTTTCGAGCCCTGGTTTAGGGGAAACTCGCGGCAGTGAAGATGGCGGGGCTGATGTCAGATTGCAGCTAGCCATCATTCCCAGAATCAGAGCGATCGCCCCCAACTGCCATATTTTCTTCATCCTTCGCCGCTCCGAAAGTAAGTCCAGTGTCAGCTTACCAACATACGCACCCAACAGTACACGAACTCAAGAATGCAGCGATTGACCGGAAAGCCAACCGCCGCAGATAAGAGAGAAAGTTAGTAGCATCGAAACGTCCAAATATTTAAACGCTTAAATGTTTTTGTCAGCGTTAAGCTGCTGGAGGTATTGAGCGACGGACTTTTCAACAAGCTCGCTGATTTCTTCGCCTGACTGTGCGGCAGCAGATTTGAGGTCGCGGTGCATTTGTTTGGGCAGGTAAACAGTAGCGCGGACAAAATTCGGGTCTTTGCTTTTTGGCAGCGCGCTCGTTGGGGCGGGTTCGAGGTCGGGTTCACCAGGCTTGAGTTTCTTCACCTTGAACAAATTGTCAAAACGGGTCATGGCAATATCTCCTTGCCGACAGCGGCATAACAACCCCAAGCAGCTTTTGCATAGGCATCTTTGACAGCACTCACAGGAACCCCGGCGAGGGCTGCTTTTTGAAATACTGCCAGCCGCCTGACCTCAGCTTTGAATATGGGCAACTCAGCTTTCTCGATCGTTCTCCGAGACTCTATCCCAACTTTGCTAGGAAGAGGCGGGATGAGGGTGAGCAAAATGCGGTAATTCGATTTGAGAGAATGCAGAGCTTCCACCATTTGCACCATTGCAGTGAGCGCCATCGCATCGGGAGAGCTCGGCAAGATTAGCAAGTCGCATCCTTCAGCTACAGTTTTGAGTTCGTGGGGGTCGGGTCGGGCAGGCGTGTCTATCACGATGTGGTCGTAGTCTCTGGCAAACCGCACCCCTTGCTTTTCATCCACCACTTTGAACGGCAGGGAACCTCGCGCTGCCCAATCCAAAGCACTGCGATTGAGGTCGCCGTCTACCAAGAGCGTAGGTGCTTTGGTTTGCAGGTAAGCCGCTATATGCAGCGCTGTAGTTGTCTTTCCGACTCCGCCCTTGAATGAGGCGATTGTCACGATC
>Ga0335394_10003758_pt1 | contig 17254 bp, 18 predicted proteins | sample MAT03_FD_205741 | JGI IMG/M metagenome (GOLD analysis project Ga0335394, IMG submission 205741) | Freshwater microbial communities from Lake Fryxell liftoff mats and glacier meltwater in Antarctica - MAT-03 (spades assembly) (version 2) ... | reverse complement strand
TGTATCGAGTCATTATTCTGATTTTGGACCCAATTTAGCCAATGAATACCTTAAAAATAACCATAACGTTATTATTTCAACAGAAACTTTAAGGAGATGGATGACTGAAAGTCATCTATGGATACCTGGAAATTTAAATAAAAAATTAAACGGGAGTTTTTTTATGAATAACAATATAACTAGCTTTGCTTATAATGCTTATAATGCCATTTATAGGCTGGCTTACCCCTCGAACCCTATTACTGCCGGCAACAATACAATTTTTGGGACGGAATCATTTCCACAAGATACATTTAATCAATTTTTAAAATATAGCAAATCTGATTTAGTCGCTTTGTGTTGTGTAAATAAACAATTTAATAAGCTAACTAACGATTATGCTAAAAATAATCTGCTGGAAAGCTGTTTTGGCGAAAAAGAATGGAAGAAATATGGCGGAGATCCAGGTTTTGTACCGGCGATATCATTAAAAGTCGTACAAGATTTTGATACCTCGAAATTCATCCTTACCTTAATTCCGGAAACTTTAAATGGCAAGCCTCTTACACTAAGCTCTATTGATGAATTTGTTAAAATTCTTAAAAAAAGTGATAAAAGTAATTACAAATTCCCTCTCTCTACTCGTGGCATTTCTAATCAAACGGCAGGTGTAAATAAAGCTCACTATGTGATGCTATCTAAAGATGTTTTGGGTGGTGATGACTGTGTAAATGGAACAAGAGAGAAGAATTTTAAGATTCAAGAAAAACTTGTTAAGAAAAAAGGGTTTGAAATCCCTAATTTGATAGACGTAGTGGTAAGTCTTTTCATGCACAATATAAACAACAGAGAAGTTTTTTTGTACTCCAATGGATCAAACGGTTGCAAATGGACATGTACGCGTGTTCAAGAGCGAGGTAACGGAGGTTACCAAATAATTGTTGGCGGCTTTTCCGCCCTCGGCCTCTACCTCGACCGCAGCCGCAACTATGATATTGGCTATATTGGCGCCGCCTGCTCTATCAAATCCGGCCATTGGCCATTGGACACTTGAACTTTGAATTAAGGCTTTGGTTTAAAGTTCTTTGGTTCTTTAAGAGAAGTGATAAAGAATGGAATATTTAGTCAAAAAAATTAGCGACAGGTTATCTCTACTATCTGCAGATAAAACATTTTTGTAGATTAAGGGGAAAATGTCTTATATTAAGCTTGGACATTTTTTAAAACTAGATAGAGATAAGAAGAAGATAAGGAACAAGCGGATAAAATCCATTCATTAAGTTAGTTTTCGCCTTTTTTAACGCAAAGATGCAAAGCGTTAAATTAAATAGCGAAAACTTGGGTTTGGATTAATGTTTCATCTCTTGTTGCTATTTTCCTCTCTATGTTATTTGTGGTATCATTAATCAATATTTATTACTACCTAGAGAGCTTAAGAGAGAACACAAAGAGAGGAGAGAAGTAAAGAACAACTTCTCAATTTCAGGCTACTTAAGTTTTGCTTCTTAAGTTATTTTTTGCGTTTAGAGATTTCATCAAGCCGTTTTCTTTCGTAATAGGATAAAGAATCCTCACCACTTTTAGAAATTTTGGCGAGCATGGAATCAACAAAAATATCATCATCGATGGACTTGCCAGTACTAAAATCAATGATTTTTCCGCTATTTTCGCTTCTTTTTTTTGTAAAAGTATCAAAAATAAACTCCTCAAATGAATTGAGAAAAGGAAAAGGGCCTTTTAAATCATAAGCGATTACTCCATACAAATAGCCCGATATCATTCCTGTAAGATAGAATCCTAAAGTAACAAAATCAAGCTGGGATATAGAAGTTAAAAGAATGGCAATGAAAATACCTGCCGTCAGCCATTTAGCCTTTAATTGGAAAATAAAAAATAAACGAAGTTCAGCTTCGCTATAAAGAAGAGTCCAAAAACTAAGAAGCGCTAATAGTGCAGGTGCAGGGCCGCTTAATACTGTATAATAAGAAGTTATTTTCATGAGCAGGAGAGCTATAATTCCGGAAGTTATTCCGCTTAGAAAGAAAAGCTTAAAGAATGATTTTATACCGATTCTTTCAATAATTGCAGCTCCTAAAACCCAAAGAACATACAGATTAAAAAAAAGGCTGATTAAATAAGAAATCGAAATTCCTGAAAGATAGCTATTTTGAGTGAAAAGGAAGGTAACCGGTTGCCATAAGAAAAAATGTTGTATGCCGTACCATGAAAGACCAAGCCAATCTTCAGGGCCTGTAGTGTCAAAAAGATAGGCAAATAATCCGTTAAATAGTGTTGAAAGAATGCTTATAGCCGCAATGGATGAAACTAAATAAAAGAGGGGTTTTGGTGTCTTTTCAGGACCCAGTGTAAAGTCGGAGGCATTTCTCATAGTTTAAAGACCTTTTTGCTTAAGAAGTATCACCTATAATTATACTTAACCTAAGCTTTTATGAAAATCACTTTGCTTAACTTTAACGATTTGTCCGCCTTTAGTTTTGATTTTCTTTCCATTTTTAGTTTGAAGAGTCCGTGTTATTCTGACTTCGCGTTTGGTTTCAGCTGCATAAGTTGAAAAGCTTAAACTGATTAAAAGTGCCGATAAAACAAATGCGTTGTTCATAACTAACTTCCTTGTTATTAATGATATATAGTCATATTATATTGTTATTTTTGTTTAATATCAATATTAATTTTATTTATTTTACTATTTTTTTAGTTTTAAATTTTTCATTTGTTTGTTTAGCTCGAGTTTTAATTTTGGCTAAATTGAAGAAAAATAGCTTGTGTTTTTTTTCCAAAATCTCTATCATTCCTGCTTAAAGCAAAATAAAGGCTTGGGAGCTATAAAATGAAAAAAGAAATTCACCCTAAATATCAAGACGTATTGTTTGTTGATTCAACAACAAATTATAAATTTGTATGTGGTTCAACATTACAACCTAAAGAAAAAGATGTATTTGAAGGTAAGGAATATCCTACTTATCGTCTATCAACTTCATCTGCATCACACCCATTTTTCACTGGAAGCAAAGGGTTAGTTGATGCTGAAGGTCGCGTTGATAAGTTTAAAAAACGTTACATCAGCGCTCAAGCGAAAAATAAAGAAAATCAAGAAGAGAAGTTGGAAAAAGAAAGCCAAGATGTGGCTACTGCAACTAAATCTGCTAAGAAAAAATAGTTTAATTGTCCATGTCTCCTTGAAAGGAGACATGGATAATCAGTTTTGTCAAATCTTCGATAAATCTTTTAACTTACGCATTCATGATCGAACAAAAAATTCAGCAATTACTTTCCCGTCTAAGCGAAATAGAAGATCTTCTAGCTAATTCTGATCTCTTTTCCGACCAAAAAAAATATCGAGCCATCACTCAAGAACATGCCTATCTTACTGAGATAAATACCACTTGGGGAGAAATGTCTTCTTTAATTAAACAAAAAGAAGACAATCGCGAGCTTTTAAAAATAGAAAAAGATTTCGAGTTTGGAGAAATTCTCCGAGAGGATAATACCGAAATCGACAAAAAATATGCCGAGCTAGTAAAAAAATTAGAAGATATTCTTATACCGCCAGATCCAAATGACCATCGAAATACCATCATTGAAATAAGAGCTGGTACTGGTGGTGATGAAGCAGCCCTTTTTGTTGGCGACTGCGTACGTATGTATAAGCTTTATGCCGATAAGAGTAACTGGCGTTACGAATTACTTTCCTGTACAGAATCAGAGGTTGGTGGTTTTAAAGAATACGTCATGGTTCTATCAGGTAAAGATGTGTATCGTAACCTTCAGTTTGAGGGTGGTACCCACAGAGTTCAGCGTGTACCTACAACTGAGGCTCAAGGACGTGTTCATACATCTGCCATTACTGTTGCCGTAATTCCGGAGCCCGAAGAAGACTCAGAAATTGTCATCGATGAAAAAGACCTGCGTGTCGACACTTATCGCGCGTCCGGTGCTGGTGGTCAGCACATCAACACAACAGACAGTGCTGTTCGCTTAACTCACATGCCAACAGGTATTGTTGTCTATTGCCAGCAAGAGAGAAGTCAGCACAAGAATAAAGAAAAAGCGATGAGGCTTTTAAAAGCAAAAATGGCAGAAGCTGAGCAAGAAAAAAAACAAGCAGCTCTTGCTTTGACAAGATCCTCACAGGTTGGTTCCGGCGATAGATCAGAGCGGATCCGCACTTATAATTTCCCTCAAAATCGATTGACAGATCACCGTATCAACTTGACGAAATACAATCTTGACCATATCATGGATGGCGAATTAGATTGCGTCACAAAGCCTTTAGTTGCGCATTACAGACAAGAGCAGCTTAAAGGATGAAGACAATACTTGAAGTTTTGACATTGTCTACTGATTATCTTAAGAAAAAAGGCATTTCTAACGCAAGACGTCAATCCGAGGAGTTAGTATCGGATGCACTTTTAACAAGCCGGATGGAGCTCTATACTTTTTTTGAAAAGCCATTAAGTGAGGCTGAGCTTGAAGTATGCCGTAAAAATTTAGCACGTCGCGGCAAAGGTGAGCCTTTACAGTATATTCGAGGGTTAGTTGAGTTTTATGGGTGCGAAATAAAAGTGAATAGCCACGTTTTAATCCCAAGACAAGAAACTGAAGTTTTTGTTGATATGATTGCTAAGCAATTAGCATTAGATGAGTTGAAATTTGGGAGCTTAAAAGGCAAAGTTCTTTTTGATGTTTGTACGGGCTCTGGTTGCATAGGAATTGCTTTAAAGAAAAAATTCCCTGATTTAAAAGTATTTCTTTCTGATATTTCGATAGATGCTTTAGAAGTTGCAAAAACGAATGCCGAACTAAATGAAGTAGATGTTGAATGTTTAATCGGGGATTTATTGCAGCCTTTTAAAGGAAAAAAATGTGATTATTTTATTTGCAATCCACCATATATTGCAGAAAATGAATATGGAACATTAGATATCGAAGTCAAAAATTTTGAGCCGAAATCAGCACTTATTAGCGGTCTTTCCGGGTATGAATTTTACGAGAAATTAGCAGTAGAATTACAAGGTTTTATGAAGAGTTCAGCTCGTGGATTTTTAGAGATAGGACGAGGTCAGGGGCCCCAAGTTTTAAGTCTTTTTTTAGATGAGCCTTGGAAGAATTCTCGTTTTGAGTCTGACTGGTCTTCACATGATCGATTTTTTTTCCTTGAAATTGAATGATTTTTTTATTATGCTGTTTGTTTTAGCTAAAGAGTAGTGAAATATGTTGGGTTATTTAACCGAAAAAATGCAAGGTCTTTACTCCAAGTTAGCAGGAAAAAAAACGCTGACGGAAGAGAATATCGCTGAGGCTGTCAGCGAAGTTAGGATGGCACTGCTTGAGGCAGATGTGAACTATAGTGTCACGAAGACGCTTGTAAAAAAGGTTAAGGAAAAAGCTCTTGGAGATGAAGTCTTAAAATCGGTCTCTCCTGGGCAGCAATTTATTAAAATTGTTCATGATGAGCTTGTCGCATTGATGGGCGGTGTTGAGCCTGAACTTGAATTGAATTCAACGCCATCTGTCATTATGATGTGTGGGCTGCAAGGGTCTGGTAAAACCACTCACGCAGCCAAGCTTGCTAAGTATTTGAAGAAAAAGGGGAAATGCAAAAATCCTCTTTTAGTTGCATGTGACTTGCAAAGACCAGCAGCAATCCATCAATTACAGATGCTTGGAGACCAAATCGGAGTTAAGGTTTTTACCGTAAAAGATGAATCAGACCCCGTTAAGGTAGCCAAATTAGCGATGGCTTTTGCTAAACAAGACAATCATGACCTTGTGATTGTTGACACAGCTGGCAGATTACATATTGACGAAGAGATGATGCTTCAACTTGAAAAAGTTAAAGAGCTCATCAAGCCTAATGAAATTTTATTTGTTGCGAATGCAACAACTGGCCAGGATGCTGTAAATGTAGCACTTGAGTTTAACAACCGTGTTTCCATTACAGGCTCTATCCTGACAATGCTGGACGGGAATACTCGAGGTGGTGCTGCGATATCGATTCGCGAGATCACGGGTAAACCTTTGAAGTTTGAAGGGATTGGCGAAAAGGTTGACGACATTCAGGTTTTTAATCCAATGTCGATGGCCGATCGCATTTTGGGAATGGGCGACACGATTAATCTCGTGAAAAAAGCCGAAGAGCATTTTAATGAAGATGAAGCTAAAAAAATGGAGCAAAAACTCCGGACGGCAACCTTCTCTTATGTTGATTACTTAAGCCAAATTCAAATGGTTAAGAAAATGGGATCCATCAAAGGATTGCTAGGAATGCTACCTGGTATGAGCAGCCTACAATCGATGGATTTCGATGAAAAAGACTTTTTTAAAGTGGAAGCGATTATTCAGTCGATGACCGTTGCTGAGCGGATGGAAAAAGACGAATTGGCTATTTCAAGACGCAAGCGAATAGCTATCGGTAGTGGAACGTCGATTGATGATATAAATAAGCTTGTAAAATCATTTAAAAAAGCAAAGCAATTTTTTAAAAACATGCCGAATATGAAACAATTAGAAAAGATGATGGGAGGATCCCTATGGCGTTAAAAATTAGATTAAGACAACAAGGGCAGATTAATAGACCCTTTTACCGCATTGTGGTAACAGATTGTCGTACACCGCGTGATGGAAAGTACTTAGAAGCTTTAGGCTGGTACAATCCGTTCGAAACAGAAATGGACAAAAGTCTCCACATGGATGCAGCACGCATTCAACACTGGCTTGGTCTTGGTGCTCAATTAACAGAAAGCGCTGAATCTTTAGTTAATAAAGCAGCTCCTAGCGTCATTCGTTGGTTGACAGACAAGCGTCTTGCAAACCTAACGAAGCTAAGAGAAAAAGCTAAAGCTAGAAAAAAGATAAAAGAAAAGGCTTAATAGCTTTAAGTGTTTAATTATGCTAGTTGTTGACATTCTCTCTCTTTTTCCCAGTTATTTTACTGGTCCTTTCGATGAAAGTATCTTTAAACAAGCGAGGAAAAAGGGACTGTTAGAAATTAATCTTATCGATATAAGAGATTTTTCAGACAATCGATACCGAAAAGTTGATGATCGTCCATATGGCGGGGGTCCCGGAATGGTTTTAATGCCAGGGCCTGTTTTGAATGCGATTAAAAGTGTAAAGAAACCCTACAGCCGTGTGATCTACTTATCTCCGCAAGGAACTCCGTTCACCGCAGAAAAAGCTCGCGAACTCGCAGGATATGAACATCTTGTTTTGCTTGCAGGGCATTATGAGGGGATAGATCAACGAGTGCTTGACATGGAAGTTGATGAGGAAATTAGCATCGGTGATTTTGTTTTAACCAATGGATGTCTTCCGGCAATTGTTGTATTAGATGCAGTTATTCGTTTTGTGCCTCAAGTTTTGGGGGATGAACTTTCTGCTTCGGAAGATTCTTTTGAAAATGGAATATTAGATTGTCCACATTTTACGCGTCCGGAAGTTTTTGAAGGAATTAAAATTCCGGAAATTTTACAAAGCGGTAACCATAAAAAAATTGCAGAATGGCGAAAAATGGCAGCATTAGAAAAGACTAAGCGTGTGAGGCCTGATCTGCTTGATAAGTTAAATTGTTAGGAGAGAATAAAAATGAGTAAATTAGCTGTAGTTAAAAATATAGAGAATAAACAGCTTAAAAGTGAGACAGAGAATTTCCGTGTAGGCGATTCTATTCGTGTCCATACCCGTATTGTTGAAGGGGAAAAAGAGCGTATTCAGATTTTTACAGGTACTGTTATTGCCCGTAAAGGCACTGGACTATCTGAAACTTTTTCTGTGCATCGCGTGGCTTATGGCGAAGGAATGGAGCGTGTTTTCATCCTGCATAGCCCTCGTATCACAAAAATTGAAGTGATTAAGGAAGGTCAAGTCCGTCGTGGTAAACTTTACTACTTACGTGGGACATCCGGTAAAAAATCTAAAGTTAAAGCACGTATTGGTAAAAAACCTCCAAAAGCTGTACGTACTGCGGCTGTTGTTTCTACTACAGAACCAACGACGAGCGAAGCTTAAAAGTTTTATATTTTGAAGTGCAGGTCACTGCACTTCAAAAATTACCCAATTACCATTCACATTAGCCCTACCCTTAAGATTTTAAATTGATTAATAAAATTCAGGATAAAACAGAAAAAAAAAGACTCCTCCAACTTGTAAAATATGAACAACTAGCAAGATCGAAAGGCTTCCAATTCATCGCAGGAATTGATGAGGTTGGTCGTGGACCACTTGCAGGACCAGTTGTTGCTTGTGCTTGCATAATCCCTGAAGGCCTTTTTTTTCATGGCGTTAATGATAGCAAACTTTTAACACCATCAAGAAGGCATGAGCTTTTCTTAAAGCTCACATCTGAAAAATCTATTTCCTTTGCATTAGCTGAAGTTTCACATATTGAAATTGATTTTCTCAACATTTACCAAGCTACAGTAAAGGCTATGAAGAAAGCTATCGATAAGCTTGCCATTAAGCCTGACTATTTGCTCGTTGATGGTATGAAAATCTCACACAACGAAATCCCATCTGAAAAAATAATTCAAGGGGATTCTAAATCACAATCGATAGCAGCAGCCTCCATTATCGCAAAAGAGACAAGAGATCAGCTCATGAGTGAATTTCATGAGATGTGGCCTCAATATTGTTTTAATGAGCATAAAGGATACGGCACAAAAAAACATATTGAAGCAATCAAAAAATATGGTCCTTGCCCAATTCACAGGCTTTCTTTCAAGCCCTTAAGATCAGACTTAACAACAAAGCTTTAGATTTATGTAACACCTGTTGAAGCTGCAAAGTTATAAGGGTGCAAATGATCACAATGTCACTCCAAACCTAAGGTTGTTGATTAAGTTGTAAAATTAGGTTTCTCATAAATGTCAATTTTTGTCTCTAATTTAGTAATAAAAAATCTCTCTCTTTTCTCTCCTTCTCTCTGTTCTCGTAAACCTCAAATCTACCCATTTTTTTTATTTCGACCTTTCACTCACACTTCGTGTAAAAAAATAGAGGGTAAATGGTTTAAATATTACAACCTTTAATATAGGCCGAAGCTTGCGAAGGGCAACTGAAATTAGCCCGTAGTGACTTAAAGTGCGAGCTTTGCGAGGAGGACCAAGAACTACGGGAGAAACGTAAATAGATTTAGAGCTTAAAGCTAAAGGGAAGAGCGACTGAATAACCTAACAATCGAAGCCAAAATGACATTTAGCTAAATATGTTTCTATAAATTCATTTTACACTCGTGTCGAAATATTGTAATAAATCTAAGTTTTTAAGAATTCAGTTTTTGCCAATTTCTTGGCAATAATTCGTTCAAATTTTGAAAGGGATGAGACATTATACAACGTATAATATCTTCGAGATATTCATATGAATTAATATTCATAGCTCTACACGTTTGGACTAATGAAAGAATAATGGCTGCAGCCTCACCACCTTCTTCACTTTCTAAAAACAACCAGTTTTTTCGTCCTATAGGCAAAAGACGCACGGCACGTTCAGCAACATTATTATCTAATTTGAGCAAAAGCATGATTTGTATAATTTTTTAAATATGGAGCTAAACCTGAGAAATAACGCAATGCTTCTTTAAATTTTGATTGCGGCAACGCCGTACCTTTATGCAATCTCTGTTTTACGATTTCGATTAGTTCATCAATTATTGGAATTTCTTCTTCTTTATCTATCCATAAACGCTTCTCTTCAGAGCTAGCCCCAAGCTATTTGTTCAAACATAAAAAGATATTTTATTTTTCGCAAAATTAGATTTATAAAATCAGGGTCTCCTGCTATCCCATCGAAGAATTTTCTTTTTAAATGAGCCGAGCAAGGACTCCACATAAACAATTTTTTGTTTGCTAATGCTTCATACGCCCCATATTTGTCTGAATGAACAACACTGTCAGAACAATTTTTTAGTAATTCTGCTGCATGTTTATGAGTTCGATCAGTACGAAAATTATATAGGCGATAGGCAGGATTCTTCTCTTTACCTCCAACAATTACCCACATATAAGTTTGACGGACTTTACCTTAACCTGGATCAAGCATATCGACCGGAATTTCATCTTTGAATAGGTTTTTACTATTTAAGATCTTTTCTTCAAACTTTTTATAGAGGGGGTTTAAGCGCAAATCCAGACTTTATAGTCCATTTAGTAAGGGTTTGTCGGCTAATATTTATGCCTTGTCTTCTGAAAATTTCTGACTGACGATAAAGAGGTAGATGATCAGCGAACTTCTTAACTAAAATATCTGCTAGCAAACTTTCATCAGCTTTGCAACGAGGTTAAAGGCATTCTGGCATTGGCGCAGTAAATATAGTTTCTTCAGTTCCTGTAGAAGAGCTATATTTCGGACGAATAAATTCTTTGATGAAATAAGAACCGGCCTTGTATGCAAGTTTCTGACTAATTTCCTCGTGAATTTTAACCAGAGGCTTATTGGTAACTGCACAAATTTTTTCCTGTTCAGCTAGGTCAATAATATTACGTGTTACAGGAAGATCTTCAGAGAAAGCTTTTTTTATTTTAATCTTTAATAGGAGTTTTACGACTATGAGCCTCAATCTGTTTTTTTTTTAAGATTCTTCGAGCTTAAAAAAAGCATTTAAATCAAATAAAGTCGGTTGTTCAGAGCAAGTATCTATAATTTTTTCAGAACGTTTTCCAAATATCTGTCTTTTGAACCAATTAAGTTGTTCTTGAAGGTTTTCTACCTTTTTTTGCAAAAATGCATTTGTTTCAAGAACTGATTCTAATGTTGTTTAAGCTATATTCATAAATTATATTTATAACAAAAATAGATCTAAAAAATAAGAGAAATCATTACTTTTTTATGTTTATTTTGCCTCTGCGAGGATTAGGTGTATTTAGGAATTTATCAAAGGAAACGCTGTCAAAAACAATGTTTTCTTGAAATGTAAAGTACAAAACAGATTCAAAACGTGTAGACAAAAGCAAAAGATGCTGGCCGTGATGATATAAAATTTTAATGCGTTTTTTGCTTGGATTTGAAAAAAGAATAAAGAGATTGGGTAATAGTTCTACCTTTAACTCAGTATTTACCAAGTACATAAGAGAATCAAAGCTTTTATGAAAATTGACAGGTTTTGGATAAAAAAATAATCTCAGATTGAGCATCTAGTTGCAACATGGAATGTCCTCATTAGTTTAAAATGAAAAATAACTCAACATTGATAATTTTAAAAGATGGGTAGATTTGACGCTTACGTGTTCTCTGTGTTAGTAATAAACAGCTTTAATTACTACCACAATTAGCTTAACAGAGAAGGAAAGAAAAGAGAGAAATTTTTTATTACTAAATTAAGAACAAAATTTGACTAATGAAAAAGAGGTGGATTGTTTATTAAATCAACAACCTAGGTCTGAAATGACATTGTGATCATTTGCGCCCTAAAAAACTTTATAGTTTCAAGAATTAACAAATGTCAGAATGTCAATCTAGGACCCCAATTTTACGCCTCTTGGGAAGTATGGATGTTATCTTTTTTTACCGTGAATCCAGTGGTTTGTGGGTTTACAAAATGGAAAAGTCCTTGCTTAAAATTAATTTTTTTGATACCGTTAAAAATTGATAATAAATAAAAGAGTTTAAAATGTTATCTACTAATTCAATTATTCAGCCGGTTAAGTCATTTTATTTTAGTTGTAAAGAATTAAAATTATTGCTAAAAGCAAATGACAAAACAGACGTAAAGGTTAAAGCGGCAGCTCTTAAAGTTTTTGTGACTGGTTTTTATCTAGTATCATCCACTCTAATTATAGCTACAACACTTGCAATTCGTGTATATATTCCTCATGGATGGGCCATCAACACGCTCTTCCTTATAGCTATTTTGCGTAAGAATCAAACGTTACGTAGTGCTACAGCTAGTTCTCTTTCGGGCCTTGGCTTATCTGTGTTAGCTACTCAAATTTTTGTTATGCCCCCATTAGCTTTTGCTGTTTTTGGACTTGGGCTTGGGGCGCACCATCTTTTTTACGGAAAACTGTATTATAATGGACTTGAAAAGGAAATGGAAGAACTGAATAAACATGATGTTTCAAATCCTTGCTTTTATGATCAGAAACTTCAGGAAGAATTAGAAAAAAAAGAAAGCGATGCTTTTTATGATCCTGCGTACCATTATTTTTCAGACGAAGATAAAAAATTAAAAAGAGTAAATGAAGGTGGTTATTTGATTTCTCATTTCTACTCTGCTAAAGCTATAGAAAAAATCATTAATTGGGCAGCATAAAAATAAAGCCAGCTTAAGAAATTGTTATCGTTTTAACTTCAAACTCTTAAGAGCCAAATTGAAGTGAAGATCCTGTGATCCCTGTTGGTGAAGGCTTTGTATCATTATTAAGCGTCTCCTTATACTGATTAACAATGCTTTGCAGCTCAGATAAATCGCTCTCATCTATTGATTCTTTATTTAAAATTTGTAGCAGTTTATCTCTTACTTGCGGACTTTGAAGAGATGCTGCCTCTTTAAATTTTTCTACCAATGTTTTTTTGACTTCTAACTGGGTAATTGCATTTTCAAGCTCGACTTTACTTGCCCATGTCGGGACTACGTCTTTACGAGTCGCGTTTTTTAGTAATGCTTGGACCTCAGCTTCTGCTTTTTGAACAGCTTGGTCCATTTTTGGTGCATAGGTAGTATCGGCCGTTTGAGTTGCATTGCCAAAATCTCTAGCTGTTAATAAATTCATACTTGAAATGCATAAAACAGTCGTGATTAATATTTTTTTTAGCATGATAGAAGCTCTCCTTTAATTAGACTCGTCTATCCGCATCGTATATTGTTCATTTTTTCTTGTATAGATCAAAATATTATTTAAAATATGATAATTTGAACTTTTAAGAATTTCTAATATAAGGGTAAAATGAATCAAATTTTGCATTTGTTAAATTCTTTTAAAACATTTATTCAATCATCACATCAACTAATTTATAATTAAGGCTGTTGCTAAATTTCATAAACTCAAGGATTATATAACTAAATATTAAATAAAAAAAACAACACCTTTAACTTTACACTGACTTTTTAGGTTTTTTTTTTGTGTTTTGGAAATTAGAAGATAACTCACTTTATTTAAGGTCTGGATTGTCCTTAATGTCATTTGCAACCGCAATGCACAACACCCTTCGAACACATTGCAAATGGCAAAATGGCAAAAGTAAACCCAATCTAATTTATAAAGCTTGTGGATTATAAAATTAAAAAAATAGCTTAAGTTGAGTCCGGGTAAGCTCAAAAATCGGAGATTGTAGAGTTCGGAGATTAAAATAAATTTTTTTGGACAAATTTACGATTTGTCATACTATAGTTCTCCCTACAATACTCGAGGGATAAATCCCTCGAACACGAGCTTAAGAGAAATTCTAAGCTAAATATTTACTAATCCTTAGAAAAAACAATGCGTGCTTTTTTGTTGACCTTAGCCTGCTCGATTTTAAGTTGGTATTTGATAGCATTCAGTTGATCTTCTAAATATAAACTATGCTCGGTAAGTAATATTTTTTCAAATTCTAAAGTGCGGATTGTAGAATCAATCTTGTTTGAGAAATGTTTAAAATTTAATGTTGATCCTCGTCTATCGGCATCCAAATGATTTTCTTAACTCCACCAGTCAAATTTAACATTGGGGTATTTATTTTCAAGCGTTTTGAACTCTTCATCATTTATGTCGCACTCAGAAAGAGTAATTTCTCTTAAGCAGGAGCTTGCTTTTATAAATTCTTCCACACCATTTACCGTCACATCAGTTGTGTTAACATCAAGCGTTTTTACTTTAAGACCAGATTTTAAAAGCATTTCGAGACCTTCATCTGTAATAAAAGTTGCACCAAGAATAATTGTTGTTAGTTTAGGGAGATTATTTACAAGTTGATCCAGCCATTGATCACTTAACTTAGTGCTACAAATATTAATATCTGTTAAGTTAGGAAATGCTTTTGCAATTTCAACTAACCCCTCTTCTGTCAAATCTGTACAACCAATACGAAGGGTCGTAATTTTTGGGTAAGTTTTTTGAGGTTTTGTCATGCCTTCCCCGGTTATTTGACACAGAGTAAGGTTAAGCTCTCTTAAGTTAGAGCAAGCTTCTAATAGGTTTGCAACACCCTCATTTGAGATTTCAGTTTCATAAAGATTAATTATTTTTAAATTAGGACAAGCTTTAACAATTTCTATCAATTTTTCATCGGTCACATATAAAGGTTCAAGATATGTTAATGATTCAAATTTGGGCCATATTTTATATGATTCTGAATCGATTATTAATGAGTGAATATGTTGTTCCGATAATTCTTGAAGATTTATTTCATTAAAATCTAAAAAATATTTAAGATTAATTTTTTTAAAATCATTATCAATAATATATTTAACAGCTTCATTTACTGTTTTAAAGCCAAATATCTTTAGCGAAATCAAATTTTCTTGAACCCAATCATTTTTAGCAAAGGTTGCGAAAGTGTTAAAGTTTTTAGATACCATGCTAATATTTTTTAATCCACTCTTTGGTCCGAAACATCCGTGTGATTGATTTTGCGTTGTTAGAAAGGGAAAGATTTTTTTTGGGATAATATCGAAAATACTAAAAAAATTTAAACTAACATAATAATTGATATCATCTGCAACTTTTGTAGCTATTTCTAGTTTTGGAAATTCATCTTTAATGCGGCTTGCAAAGCTTGTAAGTATTTCTCTTTCATTAGTATATTGGGCACCTTGCTCAATAATATTTATATTGTTCGATATATAGTCACATAAACGGGAAATCGCTTGCTCATCGCTATTAGTTTTTCCCTTATTGTAAAGATCAATTTCGTTTATGGCATTTTCAGGATTCAAATGAATGTTACTGCGTATCATACTTACTCTTTTTTTATTAAAATAAAATAATATTTTAATTGCTATTTAACTGCAAGTAATTTATATTACGTAATTATAATTATAATTTTAATATAATTTGTTAATGAGCGCGTGTGTGCGCTTCATCATAAACTTTTTTTTTGAGGTGTGTTGAGACTTCTAACTGGGTAATTGCATTTTCAAGCTCGACTTTACTTGCCCATGCCCGGACTACGTCTCTACGAGTCGCGTTTTTTAGTAATGCTTGGACCTCAGCTTCTGCTTTTTGAACAGCTTGGTCCATTTTTGGTGCATAGGTAGTATCGGCCGTTTGAGGTGCATTGCCAAAATCTTTAGCTGTTAATAAATTCATACTTGAAATACATAAAACAGTCGTGATTAATATTTTTTTTAACATGATGGAAGCTCTCCTTTAATTAGACTCGTCTATCCGCATCGTGTATTGTTCATTTTTTCTTGTATAGATCAAAATATTATTTAAAATATGATAATTTGCACTTTTAAGAATTTTCAATATAAGGATAAAATGAATCAAATTTTGCATTTGTTAAATTCTTTTAAAACATTTATTCAATCATCACATCAACTAATTTATAATTAAGGGCGTTGCTAAATTTAATAAACTCAAGGATTATATAACTAAATATTAAATACAAAAAAAAACAACACCTTTAACTTTACACTGACTTTTCAGGTTTTTTTTTGTGTGTTTTGGAAATTAGAAGATAACGCACTTTATTTAAGGTCTGGATTGTCCTTAATGTCATTTGCAACCGCAATGCACAACACCCTTCGAACACATTGCAAATGGCAAAATGGTAAAAGTGAACCCAATCTAATTTGTAAAGCTTGTGGATTATAAAATTAAAAAAATAGCTTAAGTTGAGTCCGGGTAAGCTCAAAAATTAGAGATTGTAGAGTTCGGAGATTAAAATAAATTTTTTTGGACAAATTTACGATTTGTCATACTAGAGTTCTCCCTAAAATACTCGAGGGATAAATCCCTCGAACACGAGCTTAAGAGAAATTCTGAACTAAATATTTACTAATCCTTAGAAAAAACAATGCGTGCTTTTTTGTTGACCTTAGCCTGCTCGATTTTAAGTTGGTATTTGATAGCATTCAGTTGATCTTCTAAATATAAATTATGCTCGGTAAGTAATATTTTTTCAAATTCTAAAGTACGGATTGTAGAATCAATCTTGTTTGAGAAATGTTTAAAATTTAATATTGTATAAATAAGTTCTGCAGGCAGAATATTCAAGTTTTTGCTATATTTATGCCCAAAAAGAAAATAAATTGATCTATTTTTTTGAGAAATTTTAATCGCTTCTTCACTATTTTTTTCATCTTTTTCTCTTAATGAAACTTCTAATGCTCTCTCAAAATTTTGATTTTGATAATTTAATGGACTCATGAAAACTCCTTATGATGATTCTAATATAATTTAATGTTAATCCTCGTCTATCGGCATCCAAATGATTTTCTTAACCCCACCAGTCAAATTTAACATTGGGGTATTTATTTTCAAGCGTTTTGAACTCTTCATCATTTATGTCGCACTCAGAAAGAGTAATTTCTCTTAAGCAGGAGCTTGCTTTTATAAATTCTTCCACACCATTTACCGTCACATCAGTTGAGTTAATATCAAGCGTTTTTACTTTAAGACCAGATTTTAAAAGCATTTCGAGACCTTCATCTGTAATAAAAGTTGAACCAAGAATAATTGTTGTTAGTTTAGGGAGATTATTTACAAGTTGATCCAGCCATTGATCACTTAAATTAGTGCTACAAATGTTAATATCTGTTAAGTTAGGAAATGCTTTTGCAATTTCAACTAACCCCTCTTCTGTCAAATCTGTACAACCAATAAGAAGGGTCGTAATTTTTGGGTAAGTTTTTTGAGGTTTTGTCATGCCTTCCCCGGTTATTTCAGACAGAGTAAGGTTAAGCTCTCTTAAGTCAGAGCAAGCTTCTAATAGGTTTGCAACACCCTCATTTGAGATGTCAGTTTGACCAAGATTAATTATTTTTAAATTAGGACAAGCTTTAACGATTTCTATTAATTTTTCATCGGTCACATATAGAGGTTCAAGATATGTTAATGATTCAAATTTGGGCCATATTTTATATGATTCTGAATCGATTATTAATGAGAGAATATGTTGTTTCGATAATTTTTGAAGATTTATTTCATTAAAATCTTTAAAACGTTTAAGATTAATTCTTTTAAAATCATTATCAATAATATATTCAACAGCTTCATTTACTGTTTTAAAGCCAAATATCTTTAGCGAAATCAAATTTTCTTGAACCCAATCATTTTTAGCAAAGGTTGCGAAAGTGTTAAAGTTTTTAGATACCATGCTAATATTTTTTAAT
>Ga0335394_10003741_pt1 | contig 17281 bp, 16 predicted proteins | sample MAT03_FD_205741 | JGI IMG/M metagenome (GOLD analysis project Ga0335394, IMG submission 205741) | Freshwater microbial communities from Lake Fryxell liftoff mats and glacier meltwater in Antarctica - MAT-03 (spades assembly) (version 2) ... | reverse complement strand
GATAGAAGCCACCAATCGACAGATAGTCCACCCCCACCGTCTTCACTCCACACTCCACCAGATACTTCGCGCCTTCATCGGCGATGTAGACAAAGTCCTTGTCAAACTCAGGCTTCGCCCATGACTCACGTGTGTTCTTCGTCTTGAATATCAAACGCTCCCCACGCTGAGGCTTCAAGCCCTCAAGCTCCTCACGCCGAATCGCTACTGGATCGGCGATCTCAACCACCCGAGCCGGCCCGATCATCGCATCGAGTGGCGTCTGATCAATACCAACACCGTCGTTGATGAAATGCCGAGGAGCATCCATATGTGTCGCAGTATGGGCACTCATATGCAACTTGGTGACGTTGCACATGTCTCCACGATCCATCTCAGCCACTTGCACCAGACTCGGTGCCGCATCCCCCGGCCAACAAACCATTCCATCCGTCAACGGCACACTGATGTCCCAATAGCGCCAACTCATGACTCGCTCTCTCCCTTCTTAATTCGCCGTTTGACCAGAAAGCCCGATCGATTGGGAAGCTCCCGAGAAATCAACAGCCAGGTACCAAGCAGGCTGATCATCGTGGCAACACCGCCAACCAGCAGGTAGTCGATAGGCTTAAGAGGCCTCGGTATCCACTGCAACATCAAAAATGCGGAGATCCCAAACAGCACCAGGTCCAAAAGCACCAAAGCGACAATACGTGAGCTACTCAATTGCATACTTCAGTTAGTCGTACTTCTCAACAATAATCTGCTTCCGGTCAAAGCCCCGAAGCTTCAACTCTTCGCGGACGCTCTCTACCATTTCGTTCAACCCGCAGACATAGACATCGACATCTTTACGGTCGCCCAGCAATTCCCACAACAACGGCTGCACTCGACCCGTCCGTCCTTGCCAATCTTCGTTCGGACGAGTCACAGTCGGCAAAAAGGTGAAGTTCGGCAATCGGCCCGCCAATACTTCAAACTCAGATCGAAACATCAGACCCTCGGCGTATCGAGCCCCAAAGATGAGGCTTGCCTTCGTTCCCTGGTCAAGGTACCCAAGCTGAGACAACATAGGCCTGTATGGCACGACACCCGTGCCTGTGGCTACGTAGATGGCCTCCCTGTCCTTTGCCTTCACAGTGAAGGCACCGACAGGGCCCTTCGTCGGGACAACGTCGCCAGGCTTAAGCGAGAACAGAAACGGGGTGAAGAGCCCTTCCTGAACCTTGTTCAGGCAGATCTCAAACCGATTCGAATCGGGAAGAGAGGCAAGCGAGTAAGCCCGCGTGACCTTCTTGTCGTTCACGACTTCGGTCATAGAGACCCACTGCCCCGGGACAAACTCAAAGCGCTCTACATCGGGGACTTCAAAACGAAAGTGCCGGATCCCCGGCCCCACGTCAAAAGTCTCTATCAGTTTTGCGTTTCTCTCAACTAGCGCCATTGCTCAATCCCTTCCTTCGCCCGGTCCCGCAAGATCGCACCGAGTCCAGGATGCCCATCAAGCGGAGGAGTCACTTCAATCTCCAAGTCTTTACGCTCGGCCCGGATCTTCTCGATCAAGTCCGGTAAATCCCGCTTGAGATGCAGCCCAACAGTCAGGAAGTAAGGAACGACCAAAATCCGGTTCGCCCCTTTGGCCAGCAATTCTTCTACCGCGCCAGGCAGGTCGGGCTTGCCTCCATCGAGGAAACAGGTTGCCACCAGCGGAAAGGCGCTGTCTTCTGAAATTACCCGGGCCACAACCCTTACTGCTTCGTTCGCGCTTTCTACACTTGAGCCGTGCGCGAATACGACTATTCCGGTTGCCATATAACCATTGTCGCGGGATTTGCCGGCATTGGGGGAGGAATAAAATGCCTTATCGCATCAAGAAAACTTCGCCCGCGCCGCCGTTGGTTGTTCAGCTGTAGCTCCATCCGCTGCAGGAAGATCAGCACGCCCAGGACATGTGAATCGAGAATCGCTGCGTATCCAGCCTGCGCCTCAACCCTTTGCCGAAACTCAGCCACACGCAACTGCACAAGCTCATGTAGAGCCGCTGCTATCGGATTCTTAGGTTTGCTCTCGTAGATAAGCCCGCTGCCAAGCGTGCGGTAGGTCTGAACAAGGCTCTCAAGGGCTTCGCGAGCATCGTTGTCGGTCAGGCCTTCGAGTCTTTCGCCACCTTCTGCTATGGCTGCAGCTATAACGAGGACAAGCGGCTCATGATCACGCAAGAAATCTTCTTTGACGATGATGTCGGGATGAGGAATTTCTTCCGGCTTCAGCTCACGCAACCTTTCACGGTCGCGGCCCTGATTCAGGAACTCGCAGTCAAAAGGACAGGCGATGGTTTCTTCGCGCTCTTTGCCGCAACACTGAGGGCAGATGTCTGCCTTCAACCCTGGACAGAATCGCTTCGCTCTGCGAGTGCCGCAAATCGCACATTTCTCAGGCATCTGTTCTGATTAGAACAGAACCGAGACGCCAACCAAGGCCACAAAGTTGTGGAACCAGCCGTTGAGCTTCGCCCCAGGAGCGGCCGTTAAGACCTTGTCAGGTATGGGTGAAATGTAGTCGCGAAACTCGGCGCGGAAAGCAAGGTTCTTCGAAGCCAAGAACTTGATGCCACCGCCAACCGACACGACAGGAACCCATTGGGTGGTCCTGGTCAGAAACGCAAAGTTGTTGAGCGGCTGCACGGCAACTTCCCTACCAGTTCCTTCGTAGCTGCGGAACCCGGCTCCGACTGCAAGGAAGGGCCGAACCCTGGCACCGCGCGCAGCGCCGTGGATCAGAAAGTCATAGTGAATCGTCTGTGAGCGACCACCGAAGGCGTAGTTCCTTCCGCCGGATTCCAGCTTCAGATCATTCTGCTGGAACATGTAGCGGATCTCGCCACCAATATACTTGTGCATGTCGTTACCAAGCCAGGCAGTGGCACCCCAGCCGTTCTTAAACCCGGCCTGAGCCTTAGCACTGGCAACTGTGACGTCTTTGGTGGTGTAGAAGGTGCCGGCAGCGCCAGCCCCAAATTCCCAACGCTGGGCCATGCCAGGGATGCTCACCATGAGGCCGGCGGCCAGAATCAAGCCCGTGCGGGCAAGCTTTGTTAGATCAAGCATTCGTTAGCTCCTTCTACGAAGATTACAGTGAGAACAATTCTTACTATAAATGTTTTATTCAATCACGCGCAGCGTGAGCGTTGTTACCGAGCCACCCTGCGAGATTGTGAGCGGAATGCTGAAGCCGGTTGGCACCCAGCGCAAGATCTGTGCATTGATCTGGTAGACCCCAACTTCACCCGGCGTTAGCCCAGCGTAGGTAACCGGGATCTCAACCCCACCGAGGGAAACAACGGGAGCAACCAGCGAACTGGCAAGCGGATCCGATGGAGCACTCAAGCCTGCCTCAACGGGAGGATTGGTCTTGCCCATGCCTGTCAGATAGATAACAATATTGTCGTTCCGCTTCACCGGATTCGAGTTGGTGGCGAGCAAGCCATTGCGCCCGTTGACGATTGTGGCTACGGGAGAGTCGATACCCTCGATCATGGTTCGGAAGATGCTCGGTGCCGTCGGAGATACGGAGAGATTGAAGTTATCGCTCACTCCACCCGGAGTGCGCAGGATCAGCGTTGTATTGCCGGCGATCTCAAAGGGGATCTGGGCATTGATCTCCCGGCTACTGACAAAGATCAGCGGGATCGGAAGGCCATTTACGGTGATGCAGCTTTCACCGAGTGCGGTCGGAAGAGGACGCTCACGTGAAGCCTGATTGATTGGGCTGAGGTCGTTGCCTTCAATCTTGACCAAGCTACCCGGCGCGATTGCCGTTGAACCATCCGCAAGGTTGGTTACCTTGGTGATCTTCGGTGTAGCGACAGCAGCGTCATAGGTCCAGGGGAGGACGGTGAAGCCGGAGACAGTGAGGACAACGATTGCATTCCGCGAGAAAAGCGGGGCAACAGTGCGGATGAAAGGCTGAGTGACAGCATTGGCTGGCACGGGTGACTCAACGATCCGAGTGCCAATCTGCGCCGACCCGGTTGGGAATGAGATGCGCTGGATTGTACCCGGGCCATCAAGACTGGCCGAGGTGGTGCGGAAGCCGGTATTGTCGACAAAGGCAAAGCCGTGGTTCGGCTGTGTGTCAGGAGCCAGGCGGCGGATCGGAACCAGTGAAGCGTTTAACAGGAAGTTGCCAACCACGAACTGGTCAAAACTAGAGGCCGCATAGGAGCCACCGAGGACGGTGTTGTCCTTACGCGAGGCGACAAAGGAATTGGAGTTGCCATCGAAGAGCAACGTTGTGCCGTCTTTGGAGGCACCCATGATCTTGGCGCCGTTGGGCGAGGCAATGAGGACGGTATCAATATTGATGTTATTTTCAAAAACATCGAGCGTCGCCAACTCTGTCGCCCTCCGGGAGACGAAGTCAACGCGGGAAATCTTGTGCTGAGGGCCTGCTACGCGGCTAGCGACTAACGTTGTGCCGGCTGCACTAGCAATGCTGCGCGGGTAGTGTCCACCAGGCATCGCAATGGAAGGCTGCTGCTGCAAAGTGTCGAGAGAGTAGACATAGATCACCTGCGAGTTGTCGCTGCCAATCAGGAGATTGCGGCGATCGAAGCTTATAGCCAACTGCGTCGGAGTGTTGCCTGTGCGAAGTGTCGCGATCTGTTGATAGCTTGACCCATCAAAGACCAGAACGCTGTTGTTGTCCTGGCGGATCACGAAGAAACGGTCGCGAGCAGGATCTGCAAGAATGTCGATCAGAGTGCCTGGGACATTGATGCTCGTGCCGCGCTGATCAGGCTCTTTCGAGTTGATAAGAAGCCGGATACTCGAGGAGTTGAGGATAGATCCGTCGGAATTGATGTTGATCGTACGAACGGCTGTACCGCGAGTGTTGCTGAAGGTGAGCGGATCGACCGAAACAGTGATCACAGCCGGGGTTACTCCGCTGAGGGCCGACACAGAGACTCCGGCAGGAACATTGGAAAGAGTGAAGTCTGTATTCTGGCCGCTTGAGTCAGTCACAACAAATTGTTGAACTGCAATGCGGCGATCACAGAAGTTGCCGCGGAAGACAAGATCAGGAACATTCGATACAACCTTGCGTTGGCGATAGAGATCTCCAACGGGAAGGATCATGATGCCACTTTCACTGCTGGCATACATTGTATTGCCGTCGGAGCTGAGGATCGCCTTACCTGAGAGGTTTTCAGGGATCTTGATGCGTTCACGAACCGTCAGATTGTCGACATCGAGGATTTGTAGAATCTTTGACTGCTCGAAGGCGGAGACGCCGGTTGCGGGCGGGGTAGTTCCTCCAGTAGGGGTGGTGGCCGCAACAATTTGCTCATTCATCTGTGCATAGATGAGGCCACGGACCGAATCGATCACATGGCCGCCGACGTTCAGCACGCCGCTCGCATTGGGAAACTGACTAACATTGACAAAATTTTCATTGAGCATCGCCCAGCCAACGAGGATGTTGGTGCCGTTGGCATTGGTGCTCAACGTACGGGGTGCCAATGGAGGTGATGAAACACGGCCGCCCGTGATCAATACCTGGCCTACGTCGTAGCGGTAAACGAGAACATCAGAATCGCTGGCACCAGCCTGAAGGACACCGTAGATGCGAGTGAGATCCCTGGTCGCCTGGCTCGAGCTGGCGACCACATTCTGGGGATAGTTATTAAAAGGAACAGGCAAAGTCTTGAGCGCCAGATCGGTAAAGGTCTGTAATGTGCGTGTGCTTCCAGTGATGGGGTCAAAGATCAGGAAGGCGTTTGAGGTGGCGACCAGGGCAAGACCATCGGAGCCAAAGGCGACACTCAGCGGAGTAGCGGTGAGCGAGAAGGTCTGCCGCTGATTCGACTCGAGATTGATCAGCGTCAGCCCATTGCGAGGCTGATTCGGTGTGGCGAAATTGCCGAAGTGAGCGATGAGCAACCAGCGGCGATCAGGCGAAAGGGCGATCGAGCCGGGCTGGGGTGCCACATTGAATGAGGTTTGAATCACGCCGGTCTCAGTCGACATGACTTCAATCCGGTTGCCGGTGAAGTTGGCTATGTAGAGTACACCACGCCCTTCGTCCAGCGCAAGATCAGCGGCTTGCCCGCCGATGATGATGGGCCTGCCGAAAGTAGCAGCGGATGCGTTGCCCGCAAAGGGACCAGCCAAGAGCGCGAGCGTCAGCAGCGCGCCAGTCCAAGTAAGAATCTTATTTGCCATTTTCATGCCCAAAATGCCTTTCATAACTCAACCCTCCGTAACCAAACCAAATAAATCTATGCTTGCGAGGCGTGTGTCAATCCCTCTCCGGGCACACGCCTCAGCTAGCGAAATCCGACAACGAAACTACTCTTCAACATTCTTCTTGCGGCGCAGCACAATCAAACCAAGCAGGCTGACTGCGAGCACAACGCAGACGATTCTAAACATATCTCCGTCCATATTGAGTTCTCCTTTCCAGTTGCGATTCTTAAACCCGCGACCTGTAGTTGTCTTTACTTATTACTTCGGTAGAATGCCCTTGAAACTTCAGGGCTACATGTTGTTCATCATTGGTCCAAGTTCGCGCACAATCTTAACGGCCATGGGCCCGACTGTAACGAGAAACAAGGAAGGCAAAATACAGAAAAAGATTGGGAAAATAAGCTTGACGCCCAGCTTGGCGGCCTTTTCTTCGGCAACCTGGCGGGCATGCACGCGCATAAAGTCGGCGTGCTGGCGCAGACTCTGGGCTACACCGGTGCCGAAGCGGTCGGCCTGGATGAGCACAGCGACGAGCTTCTTCAAGTCGTCAACCGTGGTACGCTCGGCGAGGTTGCGAAGGGCCTCGACACGGCGCTTGCCGGCCTTGAGTTCGAGGTTGACCAACATGAATTCTTCGCAGATTTCAGGGTGGGCATGCTCAAGTTCTTTTGAGACCTGAAGAATAGCCTGATCAAGGCCAAGGCCACTCTCAACGCAGACGACAAGAAGGTCGAGGCCGTTGGCGAGGCCGCGCTGAATTTCTTTCTGGCGGCGCTTGCTCAGGATGTTGACGTATTCGTTAGGGCCAAAAAAGCCTGCAGCGACGGCGGCAAGTACTGCAACAAATTTATTGCTCGCATCGGCCGGCGAACCAGCCACCAGGAGACTCATGACGACGGGCACAACCACGCCAAAAAAGACCTTGGAGCCGTAAAAGATCTTGAGCGCATTGGGCCCACGAAGACCAGCCCTAATCAGTTTGCGATGCATGATCGAGACGTCTTTGGGCGAGGCCGGCAGCACATTACCAAGCTTTTGAACCAACTCATGGAAGACGAGACTTGGGTGCCTGGGGGCTACATCGGGGATGTCCATAGCGGCGCCAGTTACGCGTTCGATCGCTTCTTTGGGTTGAACCCACATCCTCATGCCGACAACGGAGACGGCAATGGCGACGAGAATAAATATGGCAAAAGCCGTAAGAATCATGATCATGAGAGCACCTCGCTAAACTTCGATCTTTACGATCTGCTGCATTACCCAATAACCAATCAATTGGAGGGCAATTCCACCCGCCGCCATGTAGTTGCCAAGTTCGTCATTGAAGAAGAAGAGAACATAGTCTCTGTTGCTAAAGAACATGAGGACGGCAACAACGATCGGAATGCTACTGAGAGCAGTACCAGTCATCTTTCCGTGGGCCGAAATCGTCTTGATCTTGCCGCGCAACTTGAAGCGCTCGCGGATGATATAGGCGAGTTTGTCGAGAATTTCGGCGAGGTTACCACCCGTCCTCTTCTGCAGAATTACGGCTGAGACGAAGAACTGGACGTCAAGAAGAGGGACTCTCTTGGCAAGCTTTTCGAGGGCAACGTCGAGCGGAAGCCCGAGGTTGTGTTCTTCAAAGGCACGTTTGAATTCGCTGGCCAATGGTTCCTGAAATTCACGGTGAATCATTTCCAGAGATACCGAGAAGGCGTGACCAGCTCGCATCGATCGCGAAACGAATTCGAGCGAATCCGGGAACAATTCCTCAAAGCGATGAATGCGGGAGTTGCGCTTTCGGACTACAAAGAGGATCGGCATCAGGCCACAGATTGCGGCAGGGATCAAACCGAGAATCCTGAACTTGGGCGGAAGGAAGAAATGAACGGCCAGATAGCCGATTAAGAAACCTCCGAGACAGGCGTGGACCAGACGAGCGACTCGCCACTTGAGTCCCGATTGTTCGAGGAGTGTCTTCAACCTGGGCTGGAGATCGAATCGCTTGAGTATGCGAAGAGCAAACTTGCCGGTTTGCAAATCTTCGGTTTCGATAAGCGCGGGGCCACGGGCCTTGGCTTTGACTTTGGCTTTGGTTTCTTTGCCGGCCAAACGCGATTTGATTTTGTCGACATCCTGGCTCTTGAGGACGTTGGTAACTAAATACCAGACCACCATGGAGCCAACCCACACGGCAATCGCGATCATGATAAAAAAGCCCATAGTGATTTCCTCTGTTTCCTTGTCCGGACTGCCTAGACTTCTTCGACTTCGTCGAAGAGATCGGGACGAAGACGAATGCCAGCCGAGAGAAGCTTTTCGTAGAACTTGGGGCGGATACCGGTGGCTGCAAAGCGGCCGAGTACTTTACCTTCCGGAGAAAGCCCTCGCTTTTCAAAGACGAAGATGTCTTGAATGGTGATGATTTCACCTTCCATGCCAGTGACTTCAGTGATTGAGGTGACACGGCGGGAGCCGTCGCTGAGGCGCGCAGCCTGGACGAAGAGATTGACCGCGCTTGCGATCTGCTGGCGGACGCTTTCGAGTTTCATGTTCGAATTGGCCAAGCTGACCATGACCTCAAGACGGGAGACGGCGTCGCGAGGGGTGTTGGCGTGGACAGTAGTCAAGCTGCCGTCGTGACCGGTGTTCATTGCCTGCAACATATCGAGGGCTTCTTCACCGCGGACTTCGCCGACGACGATACGGTCGGGGCGCATACGCAAGCTATTGACCAGGAGTTCACGCTGGCGGATGGCACCGTGGCCTTCGAGGTTGGCGGGCCTGGTTTCAAGTCGCGCCACGTGTGGCTGCTTGAGCTGGAGTTCGGCGGCGTCTTCGATGGTAACGATGCGTTCTTTGGGATTGATGAAGAAGCTGAGGGCGTTGAGCAGTGTCGTCTTACCGGCACCGGTACCGCCGGCAATGATGATGTTGAGCTTGGCCTTGACGGCGGCTTCGAGCAGTTCCATCATGCCCTTGGTCATGGCCTTGCGATCGACCAGATCGGGCGGCATGAGCTTGTCGGTCGAGAAACGGCGGATCGAAAGTAGCGGGCCGTCTACGGCGAGTGGAGGAATGATTGCGTTGACGCGGCTGCCGTCGAGGAGGCGGGCATCGACCATTGGGTTGGATTCGTCAATTCGGCGGCCGACCTGGCTGACGATTTTGTCGATGATGCGCAGCAAGTGCTGGTCGTCGCGGAAAGTAACGTTGGTGAGCTCGAGCTGACCCTTACGTTCTACGTAAACCTGTTTGTGAGTGTTGACCAGAATATCGGAGATGGTGGCGTCCTGAAGCATAGCCTCAAGAGGGCCGAGGCCGAAGACTTCATCGAGTACTTCGTCGCAGATCTGCTGCTTTTCAAGAGCGCTCAGCAGCGTGGGCTCGACATCGATCAGAGCAATCAGGGCCTGGCGGACTTCCCCACGCACTCGCTGGTTATCAATCGTGGCGAGGGCCTCAAGATTGATCTTGTCGAGGAGTTTTCGGTGGAGGGTGAACTTGAGTTCCTGATATTCAGGCTTCAGCTGCACCTTCGGCTTGCCGGCGTTCTTGAGCAGGCGTTGTTCCCAACTCAGTTGTGTTTTCGATCCGCTATCTAATGGGCTAATCATGGTTCAGATTCTTTCGATCGTTATCTTCCGGGTTCGTTCAGGTTTGAGACAAAGCGGGACGGGCCGCCTCAAGCATGTTCGTCGACTTCTTCTTTTCGGCTTCGATGCTGCCCGAAATCTTTTTGGAAAGCCCTTCAACGGCTTTGCCCAGTTCGCAGTCCGAGCCGAGGGGCTGGCCGAGGGTCACAACACGGTGGAGCGAAAAGTAATCGTTCGGGAACATGGCATCTACGGGGGAGTTGAATATCTTTTCAAGGTCGGCAAGACCAATCCCGTCGCGCTTGTTTACGCGGTTGACGAGAAGTTTGTAGCGGTCTTTGGTGAGGCCAAGCTGGCCCAGCATATTGATCGCTTTGCGGGCAAGATGGAGGCTCGGCAGCTCGCCGGTGGAGACCAGGTACATGTAATCTGCCTCGGTGAGCATGAGCAGACTGGGCCGATAAAATACGGCCGGAAGATCAACGACGATCCAGTCATAAAGCATGCGTGCATACTGGAGCACGGCGTGGAGTCTGTCGCTTGGGACTTCGGCCGAAACCGGGGTGTCTGGCGCAGGAAGGATATCGATGCCACCGCTGTGGGCGATCATTGAGCTCCAGATCGCCGGATTTAAGCGATTGGCATGTTCGATCGCGTCCAGCATGGAGTAAGCGTGATTGAGCTTGAGGTAAAAGCCGATGGTGCCACCCATCAGATCAAGATCGAGGAGGAGGACCCGGCGGCCCGTCATTTTCTTGAGCGTAAAGGCGGTCTGGGCACTCAGTGTAGAGGCGCCTGAGCCGGGCTTGGAACTGGCAAAGGCGATGACCTTGCCCAACTCACGCTCGGAGCTTTGTTCTGGTTCTTTAACGCGGCGTAGCCGGTCGGCGGCTTCAAGCTGCGCGTTTTGTTCAAATGGGGCGTAGAGGAAGTCGCTCGCCCCAAGGCGAAGGGAGCGCAACAAGGCATCGGAATCGTTTTGGTTATGAATGCCGATGACGCTGGTGGCAGGGGCAACCTGAGCGATCATCTGAATCAATTCACAGGCTGCGTCGATGTTACTGGCCAGATCGAGGAGGACAACATCTGGCTGGACCTGACGCAAACGGATCTCAAGGGTCTGCCGGGGCGGATATCCCTTGAGGTCCGCCATAACCTGGAAGGCGCGAGACTGCTCCACGGAACGAGTGAAGACAGAAGCCAGCTCGCGATCCTGACAAATCAGGATTGCGGTGAGCTCTACTCCCATCGACCCAAATGAGGCTGAATTCATCATCGTGTGCCTTTAGCGAGCGTGGCGCGGCTGGCTAGTTTCCGCCTCCGCCAATTCCGGTTTGACCGGGGATGGCGCTGAGGCCGCTGTTGGCCGCAGGCGGATTCATACGGGCCACCGGGACCGGGACGGGGGCAACAGGAGTGGGAGCGGCAGGAAGTGCCGGCGCTTGAGATGGAGATGTTGGGTCGGAATTTAATGGTGCCGCTGCATCAGCCGGGTTGACCGCTGCGTTTGCCGCTGTAGCCGTCTTCTTGCCGCTCTTCCAGAAGAGGAAGGGGTTCTTCGGATCGGATTCGGCCTTCTTGGGGGCTGAGATGGCAGAAGTCTGGCGGACCGGATCGGCAACCTTTTTGGTGACCTTAAAGGGCTGGAGCCATTCTTTGGGGAATTCAGGGACCGGCAGCTTGTCATCAGGGTTATAGGGCTTGACGATCTCGGGGGTGACAATGACGATCAACTCGGTCTTGGTTTTACGCTCGAGACGGCTCTTGAAGAGAGCACCAAGAATTGGGATGTTCGACAAGCCAGGGATATTGGACATTTGCTCGATGACGCGATCATCCATTAGGCCGGCGATCATGAAGCTCTGGCCTTCTTTGAGTTCGACGTTGGTTTCCATCCGGCGGGTGGCAAGAGCAGGGATGGTGAAGCCGGACAGCGACACGGCGTTGGAAAGGTCGATCGTCGAGACTTCAGGCTTGACGTACATCTTGATTGTGCCGTTGGGGGTGATGATCGGATTGAAATTGAGGCGAATACCGTACTCACGGAACTGGACCGTAACGGCACCGGCGTTACCGCCGCCCTGAAGAATAGGAACCGGGAACTCACCACCGGCGAGGAAGCTGGCCTCTTTACCGTTGAGGGTAGTCAGGTTCGGCTCGGCGAGGATTTGGAGAATGTCCTGGCTCTGCAGAGCTCGGATGACAGCACCGAGATTCAAGTCGGGGCGGAAGGCGAAGATATTGAGAGCGTCGGTGATAGTAAAGACCGGCGGGACGCTGGAACCATTTGGATTTGGGCCGCGGATCGATTGGAGCGAAGGCGGGGTGTACTGATTTGTTGAAACACCGCCGACGGTGCCGGTGGCCCCGGTGCTAAAGAGATTGACACCAAGTTGCATACCGACGGCGCGATTGAGTTCGATAAACTTAACGCGAAGGATGATCTGCTGTTCGATGGGGGCAGCAGCAATCTGAAGATTGGTGACAACAGTCTTGGCCAGGGGAGTGGCGATGGCGACGGCACGATCGGCGACGTCTTTGCTTGAGACCTTGCCGACCAGGGTGATCGAGTCGCGACCACTCTGGATGCGGATGTCTTCAGTAGGGAAGGTCTCACTCAGGAGCTTACGGATGGGCTCGAGGTTGTGTTCAACGGTGACGTTGTACATGGTGCGCGCACCGGTCTTTGCCCAGACGACGACAGTTGCCGAGCCGTGACCCTTGCCGTGGAGCAGGAACTCTTTTGCCGTCGCCGGGACGGCATCAACTACTTCAGGGCTGGAGGTCGAGATGCGACCAATTTCGACGGGATAGTCGATCACCAGGCTCTTGCCAATGGTCATGCTGAGGTCGACGACATTCATCGACTGGGCAGCCAGGGGCATTGGGGCTGGAAGGACGATAAGGCCAGCCAGGGCAAATGCCAGGAGCTTTTGGGGATTGCTGAGATAAGACATACTTGAATTCCTCGGTTTCATCAGAGCCGTCAAAATAGAGCTTTACAGGAAAGCCTTAGGGGATTGCGACCGGACTAGGGGGAGCTGCACCACTGGCGGGCTTCATGCCGACCGTTTCAACGCTGCGGGTGTTGCCTCGGATGACGACGATCTGCTCCGGGACGGGAGGCAGAACGGGAGCCGGAGGGGGAGCTTCAGCAACGACAACCGGGGGTGGGGCGGGCCGAAGCCGGCGGCGGGGAGCGACGCCGTCGTCACCCATCGCATCATTGGAATTGTTACCGCCCGGTTGGCGGGGACCAGCGCCGCGCTTGCCGTAGAGCGATTGTGTTGTGACACCGCTTGTCTTCTGGATATCGTTGTCGCTGCCATTGCGCAGGATGAGCTGGATACGACCTTCGGAGCCGGCGAGGATGATGACCTCAGCCTGTTCAGGGGTGACGAGCAAAGTCACAGTAGGGGCATTAATTGCCGCGCCGCGAGCATCCGGGGACATGGTCTGACCGGCGCTGAGAACAGTGATGTTCTGCAGGACGGTGGTGGTGAGAGTCTCCTGGCCTGAGGGTGGACGGCCGGTGACGGTAACGTCGACTCGCATACCGGGGAGGACAAAGCCGGCGACGCCGACGACATCATTGACGCGGACGGTGACGGCACGCATACCGACAGGAATGATTGGGGCGAGGCCGGCGCCGGAGCCGCGAGGGGCGAGGCGGCCTTCGATGACGGCTTCTTCAGCCAGGATATTGGAGACCACCGGGCGATCGAGAACTTCTTCGACCTTCATGAATCCGCTCTTGGGGAAGGCGGCAAGAGGAACTTTGCTGACGGTGACATCGCCGGGCTTGATGGTAGTACCGACGTTGAGGGCCTTGGCGGCAACGACGAGATCTTTCATCTCGACAGCGCCGGGGCTGGCTGGGCCGGAGCTAGAGCGCGCCGACATCTGATAGAAAACGCTCGAAATAATGAGCGCAAACAGGAGGCTAACGCCTAAAACTGTGAGAAATCTTTTGTCCATAATGGTCAAACCCCTTTCGGAATCAACGCAAGCCAGCTGCCGAGGGTTATTGCTGGGGCGTACGGAATGTAATTGTCAACTTGTTGGGAAGCAGGCGCGAGGCCCGCCTCAGTTTGCTTATCGGTCGAAATATTGTGTTGTCGCCAAAAGCGAACGGCGTGTCGATAGCAGAGCACAAGCAGGGCGATGAGGCCACCGATGCCTGCGGTAAATATCGTTGCTTCGAGGAGGCGGGAGGGCCCGAGAAGGGCACCGAAACCGGCCATCAGTTTTACGTCTCCACCGCCCATTCCGCCAAGGAGGAAGAAGACGAGAAAAACACTAAAGCCAATCACTGCACCAAGAAACCAGGTGAGAAGGCCCTGCCAACCGTGATTGGATGTATGCACAACAAGGGCCCCGAGCAAGGCTGCTGCGGGAATGGAATTAGAAATGTTGCGGCGCCAGAGATCCTCACCGGAAGCGGCGAGGCCAATGCTAAGCGCGACTGCTGTCTCAAGTGTCATGGGCGGTTCTCCCTTATTCTTTCGGATGGTAGGGGGGCTTTCATTAGTCTGGAGGGGGAAAAAAGGTATTCGGGAGGTGGAATGGCAGCGATTGTGATGCGACGCGTGTAGGCGACGCTAACCGTATCGGAATGAAGCAGTTGCCAGCCGGGCTCGCTGCCGAGCCGGGCACCGAGGCCGGTGTTGACGGGAAGCAGAACCGTATCGATCTGGTAGCGGGCGAGATGGTCGCGCCACTTCGGGGAAACGTTGAGGATGTCGAGATAATCCTGGCCGAAGTCTGGACCGAAGAAATCACTTCGGCCGTCGATGAAGACCTTCAGGTCAGGCCAATGACGGTAGATCAGATAGTCTCCCCACTGATCGGAAGTGAGGATCCTGCGGCCTTTAAGTTGGGCCGCGAGTGTATTGGCGGCCGCGACGGGAAATTGTTTTTCTGGAAAATCGGTGGGCAGTTTCTCCAGAGTAAAGAAGCAGAGGATTAAGGGAAGGATTAAGGCCCAGATGGAGTTGCCAGCGAATTTAGGGCGAAGGTCGAGGTCAAGATCGCGAAAAATCCCGAGGACAGACGACTTCTTGACGCTAGCCCAGCGCGACTCAAGCACCAAAGTGAGTTCTGAGGCAATGACGGGGGCAGCGGCCAGGATAAAGAGCGGAGCGTGACGGACAGAACCGAGGGCGAGATGAGCCCAGAGCCAGACGCTGACAGCCTCAGTCAGGCCAGCAGCACCACGGAATGCGCGCCCCCAGGCGGCGGCGATGCCAGCAATCAGGAGGACCTCAAACTGAAGGACATTTTCGGAGCGGAATTTCGGGCTTTGGAATTCTTCTACAGAATCTCGAATCCAACTGCTCTGCAGATATCCAAAAATGTGGTGATGGAGTTGCCAGCCGTAGGGATTGATGAGCGTGGCGGCGGCACAGGCAAGGGCGACGAGGAGTTCCTTCTTCCACAGAGGATCGCCGTAGAGGAAGCGAGCGCCGATCTGGATACCGAGGAAGACGAAAAGGGCAGGCCAGCCGCCGTGCAGATTAGCCCACAGGAGTGCGAGCGGAACCAGAAGCCAAATGCGACGGGAGGGATTTCTTCGCTCAGAATCGAGGAGCCAGAGCTCGATGGCGATAAAGAGAAGCGTGAAGATATGGGGCCGGGCGAGGTAATGGACGGTTGAGCCTCCGACGGCGAGCATCATGACAGGGAATGCGACAAGAACGCTTGAGCCGCGCCAGATCATCCATCGCAAGGTAATGACACTTGTGGCGACAAGAATGAAGCCGGAAAAGAAGACGAGGAGAGGGAGGCCGCCGGCGGCATGCAGTAGGGCGAAGAGAATATCGGAACCCCATTCCCAGGCAAACCACGGAGCATCCGGTTTAGAGAATGAGAATAAATCGCGGTAGGGAACCTGGTGGTTGGCGAGAATCCATTGACCGGTGCGGATGTGCCAACCGGTATCGCCATCGCTGAGCAGGACAGCCCAGCCCGTGGGCGTGAGGACGAAGATCCAAGCCATGAGCGCGGCAAAGATGAGATCGACAAAACCAGGACGGAGCGCGCGGCCGAGCATAGCTAGCTCGCGCCGATGCTTTCTTCGGACTCGATGCCGAGTAGTTTGGGCGCTTGAACGGCGAGTTCAAAACGGTCTTTTACGCCGGTCTTTTCAAAGATGTGCATCAGGTGGACTTTTACAGTGCCGGCGGTGATGTGGAGGAGGTCAGCAATTTCTTTGTTCTTCATGCCCCGGCAGACGGCACGGACGATTTCGCGCTCGCGTGGAGTGAGGCGATTGCTGGATTTACGATTGAGAAAGCCGACAACCTGATCGCTGATTGAATTTTCGAGCCAGAGATTGCCCTTCGAGACGGTATGGAGGCAATCAAGCATGGTGGCGACAGGAAGACTGCGCCGGAGGATGCCACGAGCGCCGAGCTGGAGCGCACGGAAACACTCAATCTCGGCCAGATCGACGATCCATAGAACAGCGCGGGAATTGGGGCTGGCAATCTTGAGCTCACTGAGAAAGGTAAAAACCGGCCGGATGCCGGAGGCCTGATCGACCATGACGAGATCGGGCTGGAGTTCGGCAATTCTTGCGATTGCTTCGGTGGGATGGGGGGAAGTGCCGACGAGTTCAAACTCAGGGGCATCGGCCAAGATTCTGGCCAACCCTTCGAGCACTACGGGCTGAGCTTCACAGACAAATAAGCGATTGGCCGACATGAGCATTCCTCATAAGGACTATCGGCCAGATCCAAGGGCGGGTTTAGAGAAATGTCGTAGGTTATTTCACTTAGGTCTACGACTAGATAGGAGGTTTCATACGATAGTGGCCTGTCTCTTGTTCAAAACGCGCGCCAGCGTGAAGGACTTTGGCATCGGCGAAGGGCCGGGCGATGAGTTGGAGGCTCATGGGGAGGCCATTGGAGTGAAACCCGCCGACGACAGAGTGAGCGGGGGTGCCGAGGACGTTGAAGGCGCGCACAAGCAGAGTGGAGGCAGTGCGAACTTCGAGTTGTTGGCCGGAGGCGAGGGTGACGGTTTGCTCGCCGATTTTGGGGGCAGTGATCGCTGTCGAGGGAGCAATGAGGATATCGCAATGTTGCCAGAGTAAACTTTCAGCTTTGGCACGGTAGAGGCGGCGGAGCTTTTGGGCCTGGAGGTAATCGACAGCCGGGATGAGGCGGCCGGCCTCAAAAAGGGGGCGGATTTCTGGGCCGAGATCGTCGCGACGGGAAAGGTGAGGCTCAAGGACGCTGGCGGCTTCTGCTGGTAGTATTACGTGGCTGATGGCGACGACGTCGCGGAGCCAGCCGAGTTTGAGCTCAAGAGTAGTAGCACCCCACTCGTGGAAGGATCGGACCGCGGTTTGGACCATGGCGCGAATTTCGGGGTCGACGCCTTCGAGAAGGAATTCTTCGCTGAAGGCGATGCGCAAGCCGGTGAGATCTGGGGTGGCTGGGATCTCGATGGGTGGGAAGGAGGATTTAGCTG
>Ga0335394_10003738_pt1 | contig 17289 bp, 25 predicted proteins | sample MAT03_FD_205741 | JGI IMG/M metagenome (GOLD analysis project Ga0335394, IMG submission 205741) | Freshwater microbial communities from Lake Fryxell liftoff mats and glacier meltwater in Antarctica - MAT-03 (spades assembly) (version 2) ... | reverse complement strand
TCTCGCAGCTCGGTCGCATTGAGCGAGCCCGTGCTGGCGAGGAGCGCTAGGTCAGGCAAGTCCTTCACCCGAGTGTTGCTTCGGTCACGAGGTATCGTATACGCGTGCAGCTTCTCGGCCACGTGGGCATGTCTTGGGTAGAGCCGAAAGGTGGACGGCTGCACACCGGCAAACTCCAGGAATCGGCTGCTCTCTGCCGCGTCGGGCTCGCCCGTTAGCACGTCAGCAAAGCCGATATCGACACCAAAGGGATCACCATACAGCCTGCCCCCAAGCCGGGCTTCAGCACGAAATCTGAATCCTTCGAAGACCATGCCACGCCCGATGATGCGCGGCATGTCGGTGTCCGGTTCGATCGTGAACGAGAGCCAGTCCCCCAAGTCCAGAGCTCCAAGCTCGCGCAGGCGACCCACAATATTCTCACTGTGTCCGGTGAGGCGGAGGTCGACGTCTCGGGTGGTTCGCGCACGCTGAAGCCGAAGCTCCAGCACGAGACCACCCTTCAAAATTGCCTTTTCACCCCAGCTGGCGAAAACCCGAGCCAGAAAGCGATCAAACACCAGGAGCTGGCGGAAACGGTTGATCTCTCCACTCGGTACGGCACTGCGGATGCGTTGCTCCAAAGCCATTCTGAATGCCTCTGGGGATCGATATTCACCCAGTGCCACTATGCCCTCGCTCATCAAGTGATCGCCGTATCCCCTGCTTCAGGCCCGTGCGAGTGAAGTAGTGCCGGCGAACACCCTGCCGAACCGCTTGTTCAATGAGATCGTGGGCAACACGATGTGCTGAGCAGTCGACGACCGTTCGAAGCGGAGTTGTCACACGAACAGGCCCCTTCCATTCGCACTCGCTCGTATCAAGATCAGCGTAGTAAAGGATGAGACCGTGAGGGATCTGAATGCGGCGCTTCCTCCACCGCAGCGGTACGGTCAGATGCAACTTGGCCGGTAGTGCATCTGAGAGCTGATGCAGAGCAAGCGCCGTCTCGTGGCTGAACGTTCCTTCACGGCGAGACCAGAGCCACGCTGGAACAAACCCCTCCTGATCAGTTGGCGGAAAATTCACGAGCCTGAACACTCCGCGCTGCGATCGTTCGACACGACCAGAATCAATATGGTATTGAAGCAGCGGGAGCGAAAAGCCAACCTCGCTCGCGTCATCCGCCGTGAAGTATCCGGCTTGGCTCGCCGCCACCTGATACAGGCCATTCCAATCGGGATGGGTTCCTGATGCAGCTTGGCGAGGCATGCAGAAATATTAAATCCTATTTAATGTAAATGCAAACGCGGATCGCGAGACTGGTCTGTTTCCTGTTACTATCAGGCTGCCATGGGCTCAGACTCTTTGGGGGTCCTCGGTCCCCCGGGTCGAGCTACCTGAGCTGAGGCCAGCGAGGTCGCTGGCAAAGTGCTGAGCCTTCAGCCGCCCACCACGGGGCCCTCGAAGGCACTCTTCAAATTGACCCGCAACGCATCGAGGATGCGACTCGCCCGATCCACCGTAATCCCGTGGTACTCATTGCGTTCATCACGCGATACCTGCGACTCGTCCACCGTGAGCCGTTGCGCAAGCTCTCGCTGAGTCAGGCCAAGCACGATCCGCAACGCAACCAGCGTTCGACCCAGCCCATGGAGGTTCAGAAGTTCGCCCAGATCCCCACGCTTGAGCCGTTCGTAAGCTTCCACCTCCTCGGCAAGCTGCAGATGAAATGAGCGAAAGGGATCCATCGCTCGCTTGATTTCCGTCTTGCTGAGCCCCGCTTTCGCAAGGGCTGCGCGTTGGCTAGCGAGCCGTTTACGCTCCTCCCCCAGCCGGTGCACGGCCTCTTTGTATTCACCTTCGTTGCGAATCATGGCGCTCCTCCAATCTTGACGATGCCTCGCGGCTTGCCGTCTCGACGTGACAATCGAAACGCTGACGGGAATTCCAACTCATTGCCAAACGAATCGCGGATCCCACGTCCAGACCTTATGCGGATCCAAAAGGTTCAACCGGCGCTGAAGCTCCCCGCTAGCAAGTGCTTTCAGTTCGCACACGAAATAGCCGTCAATGTCGTTAGGATGATCCTTGTCTTCAACAAACGATCCGTCCGCAAAGATCTCTCGCACTCCAACCTGCCAAAGCTGTTCAACCAGTCGCGCAAGATTTTCCACAAGCTGAGCCCTCCATCTCGCGTCCCACGTAGCGGAACCAACTCCCGTTCCCGAAACAAGAGAGGAGGCCCGGAGCTCGTCGAGCGTGACCGCGTAGTCACCTGCGGGAAGCAAGCCGTCGTCAGTGAATCGCGGAAGCGGGAGCACAAGATGAAGGTAGCTCACTTGACATAAGTGTCAAGTATGACATGCTTGACGTGGAACTTTCGCTTGCCCAGACGCGTCGCCGTATCCCCGGCTTCATGTCCGCGCGAGTGAAGCAGTGCCGGTGAAACAATGCGCTTTCTAGTAAGCCCTCGCGCCGCGCTTGAAGCACGAGTTCGGTACTGGTATTGGCGTTGATATGAAGCTGCGTGGTTTTGGGGCGTTGAGCGGTCTGTGTCTTTGCGGTTGTTTGATTGACAGGCAAAGAGTGACGCACAAAGCTGTCACTCCAACGGCCCCTCCCGTCTCAGCCACGCCCGCTAGAGCGGCGTTCCGTCCACCACCAAGCGAGCCCTGTCCCTCCTTGCCGCCCGCGCCAGTGGGCTCTTTCGCCGACGCAAAAGCAGCCGAAGCATCGTCGGGGAGGCTACCGCCCGACGTCATTCAGCAGATCGTTCGCGCTTCCTATGGCCGCTTCCGGCACTGCTACGAAGCCGGCCTAGCACGCAAACCCAAATTGCAGGGTCGCGTCACTGTGAGATTCGTGATCGACCGCGGAGGGCGCGTCCCCTGCGCGGCAGATGCCAGTATTAGGGCGGGCACGGCAGCGGAAGCCGATGAGCACGAAGGCTCTATTCCTCACGCTGAATCTCCTTTTCCTGATGCTCAGGTCGTGGATTGCATGCTGAAGGAGTATCGAAAGCTTGTGTTTCCCAAGCCCGAAGGGGGCAGCGTCACAGTGGTCTATCCCATACTCTTCTCTCCAGGTTGACCGCGCGCGGGGTTCCATATGGCTCCTCTGGGCGCGGCAGAACACGAATTATTGGCCAAGGCGACTTGGAACCAGGATGATTTCGAAACCACGGAGCCTCTGGAAGAAGACCGCTGGATCCAACGAGTCACCCGCCTAAGGCCGTTCGGCCACGGCAAAGGTTGGCTTTTCACGACTGCTAACCTGAAGCCGAGACTTCCCGGTGGAGTTCCAATCGTGGCGATACTGGACCTCCATGCCGAAGCCGTCGTCCGTCTCGTACCAGTCGTTGGAGAGCGCAAACGCGATCCCATGAAATCGACCGTGAAAAGCCTCGCAGATCGCCGTAAGCGCTACCTGGTCGTCGTCCGTCCGGAGCGTGAAATCAAGGTCTTCCGAGAAGCGACCGGTAGAGCCGAACAGGTCAACACGACCTCACGTTCAGCGACGAGCTGATCTTTCACGCCGCTCTGATGCGCGTAACGATCAACTAGCTTCTTGCCGATCACTTGGCCCTCTTCGCAAATGGCTTCACTGCCCGCCGCACCGCACGCGTTTCGACCAGCCGATCCCGCGGCACATTCTCGACAATACTCCAAGGCTGGACCAATCGCCCCGACGTGCCCCATTCCCTCCTTGAGCCCAGGTGAACCTTGCTCGTCGGATTCACGAGCTTGATCAGGGCCTTGCGTGCACTTGCCGGCACTTCAACCTCGTGGAGATCGAGCAGATATCCCAAGCGCTGAACGAGGGCAGATTCGCCCCAATTCTTGGCGTATCCGAGCAAAACTCGCCATGAAATCCGAGCAGGCGCCTTCGCAACGATCCGTGAGACCTCCGCCAATCCGCCCGAAAACTGTGGACGATCGATGGAATCCAGAAGCGCTCTCTCGGGCGTTGCCATCTTCACTTTCTCACCCAAAACGTCCGCGTGGTATATACGCTTCAGTGAAAACTTGTTCCGTGAACCCGTAGTGTGTGCAGGCCGTACCGAACGAATAGAAGTAGGGGGACACCAACAATGCACCGGCCGCAAGCGCGTTCGTGTCACGGATCCCCGCTGGTCCCCTATCTGCAGGTACGAGTTGGAAGAGTCCCGGTCGGATCCGCTCCAGCCACCCCTTCTGAACTAACCGGTGAGCGAGGAACTTGGCGTACCCTGGCGAGCCTCCAGCCACTATTTAGACCAATTTTTGACTTCTTGAAGCTCAGCCGTGGCGGCATTATAATGATCATTATTATGCGAGGTTCAACGTGACCACACTGAAGCTGACGACGATCGGGACCTCGACGGGCGCTGTGATCCCGAAAGAGATGCTATCCCGCCTGAAGGTGGGCAAGGGCGATACCTTGTATGCGATCGAAACGCCGGATGGCTATTTGCTCACTCCGTTTGATCCGTCGATTGATGAGCAGTTGAAGGCCGGTCAGGACTTTATGAAGGAATACCGCGATACCTTCAAAGCCCTCGCAAAGTGACCTCGGCGCCGAACTGGATCAGCAAGAAGGCGCTGCTGCTGTTGCATGCGGAGAGCCTCGCCTCATTCGGCGGAGCGGGTGGTATGCGCGATGAAGGGCTGCTCGATTCCGCTCTCGCGCGGCCTGAGAATCTGTATGCCTATCAGCCAGACTGCACACTCGCCGATCTGGCGGCCGCATACGCCTTCGGGCTCACGAAGAACCACGCGTTGGTGGACGGGAACAAGCGCGTTGGCTTTCTGTCCATCGGCGTGTTCCTTGCGATCAATGGGCATCGCCTGACTGCGAGCCCGCTTGACGCCATCAGAATGATGCTCGCTGTGGCCGCAGGCGAACTCGGTGAAGGCGATCTGTCTCAGTGGATCGCTCACAACATGGCGGTTCGCAGCAAGCCCGTCAGGTAAAGTTTGAAACGCCATCTGAGGCGTTGAAGCCCCTTGAATAACCCGAGCACCCAGATCCCACCTTCAGGGGAACGTGTGAGCCATCAAAAGCTTGCGTCAGTCCGCCATGCGGCTTCGCAGCCATTTCTCAAGCGAAGCCTGCGATTCACCTGACGGACGGCCAGTGAGCAGAGCGTCCACGCTCACCTCCTCATTGAGGTCGGTATCCGCTTCACCGAGCCGTGTAGCAGGTTAGCGGCGATGGGGCCAAGGTGTGCCCATCGCAACAGCATCAGAAGGGGCAGAGCGCGTGGCAGCGTGGCGTGCGAGTGGGGAAATTGCGCGTGAGTTTTGCGCTGGACGCGAGTACTCGGCCAATGCGCTGCTAGCCTGGTCGAATCGACTGGGAAGACGCGCGCGGCCGGGACCGCAGAAGACGGTGCCGTTCGGACGTGTTGTGGTGGAGAAGGGGCGTGAAACGCCGGAGCGCGGGACGGCGGTGGTCGTGCAAGTGGGCGGAGCGCGATTCGAAGTCACCGCCGGCACCGATCGCACGACGCTTGCGACAGTTTTCGACGTTCTGCTCGGTCGCAGGGTTCTTTGAGGCGCGATGATACCGAGCGGTGTTGCGATTTTCGTTGGGCTAGTGCCGGTCGATCTGCGCTGGGGTTTTGATCGCCTTTCGGGGATTGTTGAGGAGCAGATTGCGCGTTCCGTACGAAGCGGGGCGCTGTTTGTGTTCTTTGGTAAACGGAGCTTTGCCCTCAAGATCTTGTTTTTCGTCAGCGCTTTTGGGAAGCCACCGTTGCCAAGAATGCCGTCGCTCGCGAGGGACTGATCCGTATCGGGCGCATCTTCGAGCTGGACGCTTCGTGGAAGAAGAAGCCACCCTCCGAGATCAAGCAGTTGCGAGCCGCTTTCCTGAAACCGCATGTGGATAGTTTCTTCGAATGGGTCGAGCAACAACGCCCGACATTCAAAGGCGAGCGCGGCTTCGTGCGAAGTGCCCTCGAGTATTCTCACAATCAAAAGCACGCGCTCGTCCGCTTCTTTGATGACGGTCGGCTCGTGCTGACCAACAACGGTGCTGAGCGAGCGATCAAGCGCGTCGCCCTCGGCCGAAAAGCTTGGCTCTTTTGCGGCAGCGACGATCACGCCAAAAGTACCGCCGCATTGTTCTCTCTGGTCGCTTCCGCACGCCTGCACGCCATCGACCCTGAGGAATACCTGCGGTGCCTGATTCGTCTGGTGCCCCTTTGGCCCCAAGATCGCATGCTCGAACTCGCGCCCCTCTTCTGGAAACGCACGCTCGCAAGACTCGATCCTATCGCCCTGCTCGCTGAACTTGGCCCGATCCAGATCCCCGTCGAGCCTCTCGACACGAGCGGCTCGCCTGAACAGCAAACCCCGGCCGGTTAACGCAGTTTTCGTCACCCCGCTACATTGATGCCGTCAGCACGCCTCCGCTACACGGCTCCGTGAACCGGATACACAAAGGAAGCACCCCCAAGGGCAACAAGAGCGCAGCTTCAGATCCTCAACGCGGTGGAGGGATAGCCCAGAAGCTGCTACGCCGCGCGCCGCAGCGGCATAGCAGGCGGCAAGGCCGGGCTCATCGGAACAGAGCTTGGGTGACTTCTGTACGCGTGGGCGTTGGACGAGTGTGAAAGACAAGAGCGTCACTTGTGGCATCGGGAATATAGACGCCGTTTAAGGCGGATTGCCGCCACCTTCCGAATTTGATCGGCATTCACTGACGACGCTATAAAGGGCAGACGAGCTCTGTGTGCGGCAGTAACTCGATTGCTAAGGGCAACCCGAACGCACGACGGGAGCCCCGCCCGTGCCGATCGATCCTTCGGTCGCTCCGCCACCCCCTGGTGACGCCGCAGTATCGCCGCCCGCGCCTCCCGACCCTGACGGCGAGCGAGTCAATTCGGGATAGTAGAGGACCGACGAAGGCACAATTTCGAGAAGAGCGGGATTCGCGACCGACTCGCCTGGCTTTGCCCACTTAACAAGGGCGTGCGTGTTGGCTGCTCCCTCCCGATGGTACCAATCAAAAAGGTAGAATTTGCCGGCTTCTAGCTGAATCGGTGCCGATATCTGTCGCGGTTCTAGGAAGCTCGTTGCGAGGGTGAAGTTCCGATTTTCTGCGGTGGACGTGACGCAGTTGCCACCCTGGGCGGCGCTCGCACAGCCATTTATTGCGGTCGAGATCGAGGGGTATTGCTCGTCTGTGCTGACAAAGAACTGGACCTGGTTGTCGCCTGACACGAGGAACTGATAGGCGCCCGTCGTCGGGGCCTTGATAAAGCCCCGCATGCGTTCTCCAAAGTTGTTGGCGTAATCGCTGCTCTTCCCCTCCTCACCTGGAATAAAGCCGTGGGTCTGCAGAGACGTTAGCTTGTCTGTGCCAGAAGGAGGCGTCGTAAGGGAAATCTCATCCCGAAAAGTTGTCACGAACGACATGTCGCCTAAGCCCAGCCAATAGTCCCGTCGAATGGAGCCTACGGCTCCAATGGCGATTTGACCCTCAGGTGCTGGGTCGAGAGCCTGCGTGCTGCAATGCTCGGTCGTGACGGTGCTGCCACCGCAGTTAACAAGTGCTATTGCACCGAGAATTCCTGGGAGCGCACTGTGCGTCTTCGATCGATTCGACAACCCAAGATTTCTTAGAAACGTCATAGTTCTAGGGAGCGTAAGACATTCGAAGTGCCAAATCGATCAGAAGGAGGAGGAAGTGCTCCCATCCCCGTCCCGCTCCTGCCCGCTTTGCGCCTCAATCATCGTCCACCTCCTGCAGTGCTTCCTGTGCTTCGTGACGAACGCGCTCATCGGGATCTCGAGCCGCTTGCGCGAACACGTCGCGATGCCCCTCGGGTGCGTAGCGCGCTAAAGCACTGATTGCCCAGCGACGAGCGTCATCGTCGCGGCCGCGAATGGCCATTTCCGCAAGCCGCGGCGATTGCTCCTTGAATGCTTGATCGTTCCCCAGGCGCGCCATGGCGATGGCAGCTTCCACCGAAAGCCTGCTTTGGCCATCGCCGTAGACACTTTGTAAGTGCGGAATGACTGACGGATCACCGAGCGACGCCAGAGCTTCGATCGCTTGCGCTTGAACACCGCTGTCTCCGTCCTTCAGCGTGTCGAGCAGGGCCGGTACGCTCTCGGGAGTTCCCAAATCTGCCAAGGCGCCAACCGCCTCACGGCGCACGCTAGCTTTGGAATCTCCCAGCAAACCCGCAATGGAGCTTGCGGCCAACTGCTTCTGGTCCGGCGAACCCCCATCGCTCAAGAGCTCCCTCAGCGCGTCGACCGCTCCTTCGCGAACCTCACCATCTGGGTCCGACAAGAGAGACATGATATCCGACAGCGAGTCGATTTCTCCGGCTTCTGCCAACGCTTGTAGTGCTTCCCTACGGACCTCAGCCGAAGGGTCGCTCAAGAGGCTACGCAACTGCTCGCGGGCTCGCGGGTCGTGGCGTGCGATGCGCCGCAGCGACTCCACCGATAACGCCCGCAACTCGGCATGCTCGGATCGCGCGTACTCGAAAGCGCGCGTCAGAGGGTCCTTCTCGAACTCAAGCAGGTGCTGTTCGACACCTGCCAGCCGGCCCTCGAAATCTTGAAGCACCGTCGTCCAGTCAGCATCGCCCGAGCTTTCCGGCATGCCTGAAACGGGCCCCGCTGCTTCGCCACGCTGCAACGCCATCAGCCGCGATCGCAACAGGGCAGAGCCAACCCTGCCTTCATCTCGGCTTGCTAGCTCATCCAGCCGCTTTTCCAGTAGGCTCAATCTTGCCGCAAGCAGGTCATCTTGGCGGCTGCCGAACACCAGATACCCTAGGAGCATCGCCACGCTGACAAGAGCCGATGCCGCTGTCCCAATCAAAAGATAGAAGTTGCGCGTGCGCCGCGAGGCTGAATTGGTTTCAACGGATTGGAAGCCGCCATCTTGCCGGAATGTCTTCATGACGCTCGACTCCAACTGCCTCTCTTCAAGCTCGAGCCGACGGATCCGAAGCCAAGTTCCAGCGAAGCCCGGAGCTGTAGTCGAGAAAGCGCCGCAATTCTATCAGCTAGCGGGGGGTGCACAAGCGGGGCAGTGGCCGGTCAACTACCGCTGCGAAAGGCGTTGACTGCACGGCCTCAATCTGCATCGCATTCTCCATAGGTACTTTCCTCGAAAGCGGTTGGTAGAAATAGCGGACCGTAGTCTTGAGGACTAGCTACCACGCAAGGAGCCGAGGTTCAAATGCTTTCTATGGCTCTTGCTCGCGTCGGCAGCGCTACTCGCGGCACGTCGTGAACAAGCTCCACGCCGTGAGAGGGACCGCTCGTGAGTTCATACGAGCTGGTTGAATCGGGGAAGGCACTGCGGGACACTAGCCGCCACTCGCACGCGCCAGCCGCTGTTTGAGCGTCGCGGCACTTAGTGCTGCCGCTCGTGCGAAAGACTTCACGCCCAGCCCAGACACGCGTAGCTCCTCTTCGATTGAGTATTCCTGCACGCCTTCCGCTTACTTATTCTGCAAGTCTTCGGGCCAGCTGCGGGCGCCTCCCTCATTTCGGAATTGGTCTCAATTGGCCGGCATTGCGAATTTTTGACGCTTTTGTAAAGAGCAGCCGCCCCGATATCGGAGCATAAGACATTCGAAGTGCCAAATCGATCGGAAGGGGGAGCAGAGGCAGGGCGGGCCAGCTAGCGGACAGCACTCTGACCCTGCTCGGTACGCCCCCGAAGCTCAAGGAGCAGTCACGGCGACTCCATGCGGGGCTCAAAATCCCACTTCACGCACGCGCAAATAGATCTCCGCCCTGGGGTGCTTGCTTTCAACAAAGCAAGCACCCCCAAGAGCAACAAGAGCCCGGCGTCAGAGCCTCAACAGAACTTGAGCCGGGCTGCCCTGACAAAACGCCTGGTGGCGTCGGAGGAGGCTGAGGGGCAAAAGCGCACTGAAATAGCGCAGGTAGATTGCGTCATTGCGCAGGCGGGCGAGCAGCTCCGCTTCCTTGCTACCCATTCCGAGCTCAACCGGATGCTCACCGAGCAGTGGAACAAGAAGCTGGGATTCTAGCTGGTCGACGCTGCGCTCTCTCCAGGTTAGCGCTGGTCGTCCCCAAGGTTGACCAAGGCAAGCGTGCTGCGCGCATGCACTTCCGATTGCCCGGGCGAAACCATCCGTGAACGCTTTCTTTTGCTCGTGGCAAGTCCCGCACGATCTCCTTTCGTTGATGGACAGACGCACGTCGTAAAAGAGGCGCCTCTCAACCCTTGCTGTAGGAGCAGCCGAAAACACCGGGCGTGGACGTTGAAGGTTGCGAGGTCGGGCCAGTGCTGGCCGCCGTGCTCGGAGCTGCTACGGGCGTCGTCGCTGGCGTGGGTGCCGGCTCGCCTCGCGGTGGCACCCAACAATCTCTGTACAGGCCCGCCGAGTAGCGGACGCGGCGCCGGTACACCGGCTTCGCGGCGATCGCCACCTCGAACATGGCGTGCTCACCCAACACTTCGATGTTAGGGATCGAAACGCTCAAGAAGTCGCTCCGAATGCCCGCCTTGAGGCGCGGCGCTTGGCCGAAAGGAGGCGCCAAGTCCTTGATGGGCAAGTCCCGCCCGTTCAAGCGCACGCGCACTGCGCCTTCCTTGAGCGCACCGCGGCGGTCGAGCGTGAGTTCAAACTCGTTATGAGAAGGCCCTCCGAGCCTGAGCATACTCAGCCCTTCCGCAACGACTACGCGTGGATCTGCGAGCAGGGCAGCCGGTCACCTTCCTTCTCCAGAATAGCCTCGGTCAACAGTTTTGAAATTGCAGCAACTTCCGTCGCGTAAGGTTTTTTTCATGGCCGTAGAGTGCGCCTCAGACGCGCCCATGGAAAGAACCATCTGACTGTTCCTTACGGCCGCCGAGAGAGGTGGGGCGCCCCGGCCCAGTTGCGGTCTCAGGTTTTGCCAATAATCTGCGCCTCACCTCTTCGAGGAGGCTTCGCGCCCTCCACTTCCTCCTCGTTTCAATCGGCCCCCAAAAGGGCGCGACTCCGCTACACAGTCACGCGCTCCGTCTCCCCGCCAGAGCGCAGCGACTGGCAAGGGGAGACCGCCGAGCGAGCCGCGTTTCGCGCGAGCACGGCGAGAGGGGCACCTGACTCCCCCTAAACACCAACTGGTATGGAACACACCCTTCACTTCCCTTCACTTCCCTTCACTTGGCGCCCCATTGACCCGAGCGGGATCGATTGGATCAGCTGCGATGGGTCAGCACCGAAGCGAGTCGAGAACGCAACATGCTAGAATCGCCCTTGCAGATGTAGCCGGCGGCCCCTGCATGGGATACGGCTTGCCGCAGCGCGTCTTCATCGTTGGATGAATGAAGAAAAACCGGAGCGCGGGTTTCCTTGATCAGCAACGGTGCCAAGCGATCGCCGCTAAGTCCCGGCATGTTGACGTCCACTAACGCGGCGTCAGGCCGGAACTCGTTGAGCAGCTTGGTCGCACCAAACGGGCTATCGTGTGTCCTCACCTCGTACCCTTCCGATTCAAGCATTGCTCAAGCCATGTAGAGATGTGCAGGATCGTCATCAATCACAAGGATCTTGCCTCGATAGGTCATGCTGCGTTCTCCTCGGGTCTGAGCGTCGCTCGAAAGCGCTTGGGTAGCCGAAGCGTGACCTCAGTTCCGACATTGAGCTCACTCTTGAACTCGAGCTCCCCTCCCAGAACCAAAGCCAAATTACGACTGATGACCAGCCCAAGGCCAGTCCCAGCGTGTTGTCGCGTGTCGACATCGCCCACTTGACTGAATGCCTGGAACAGTTCCGCCTGGTCGGCCGCGGCAACGCCGACCCCCGTATCGCAAACCCTAAATACCACGCGCTCGGCGTCGCCCCAGAGCTTGAAGGCGATCGTGCCTTGCGTGGTGAATTTGGCCGCGTTGCTCGCTAGGCTGGTGAGGATTTGTCGCACCTTGATATGATCCGTGAACAAGCTGATATCCGCGACCGACAGCTCGACTTCTACTTTCACAGAGTCCTCTTGGGTAAGGATTCGAGTCGCATCGGCCACCTCGGAGAGCAGCTGGTGCGCCGAAAATTCCTCGCGCTGCACCTCCGCCTTGCCGGCCTCAAGCTTGGCAAGATCGAGCACGTTGTTGCTCAGGGCGCGCAGGTGTCGAGCGCTCTTCCTGAGCACCCCAATGTGTTGCCCGAGGCGCTCTTGCTCGCCGCCCGCGTAACCCAGCTCGATGAGCTCCGCCAGCCCTGCGATGATATTAACAGGTGAGCGCAATTCGTGAGTCACGTGGGCGAGAAAATTCGACTTCAATGCGGACATCCGCTCAAGCTCGTGACGCCGCGCTTCTGCCAGGAGCTTGGCGCTGCGGACGTTCGCGAGATCGTCCGTTTGGCGCAAAACGAGGTCCTTGACCGACAGCAGACCGGCGTACTGCCCCTGCTCATCGACCGCAATCATGTCATCAAAGGAGTCACTCTCCGGCCTCTTCAGCGCGAGTTCAACGACCTCATCGCGGGACATCGCGATACTAACGACGCTGGCATCCCGTTGCGCCAATTCAATGATCGGTTTGTTGCCGAACAGTGAATGGCCGAAGCGCGTGAAAAGCGTCTGCGAGAGCTTCCGGCGCGTCACCAAACCGAGTACCAATCCGTGCTTGACAATCGCCAAGGCCTCCCAGTGCGTTTCACGAAACCAGTTTTCCGACACTTCGCTAACGGTGAGCTCGGGCAACAGCGTTGGGACCCGCCGCACCAGGGCGGAGAATCCCAGCTGCGAAGGACTTTCTTGGTTTTCTGCGCGCGCACTCACAAGGAAAGATCCGATGACCCCAAAGGCTATCAGGGCTTGCAGCGAATGTGGCGTGACGTCAGCGTGACGGACGCGCACTCATTTCACCACCTTGTCAGTGGAGCTGACACGCCAGCGTCTGGTCCGGAGCATAAGACAGAGCATAAGACAATCGAACTGCCAAACGGCTCGGAAGGCAGGGATCAGAAGTAAGAGCAGGCCAAGTAGCCGACGCCGCTCTGACCCCTGCTCACCACGTCACCGAAGCTCAAGGAGCGGTGAACCCGACGCAAAGCGGAGCTCAAAATCCCACTTCATGCACGGGCAAACAGATCTCCGCACTGAGGTGTGCTCCCTTCCAGCAAAGGAAGCACCCCCCGGGGCAACAAGCCCAGTATCAGAGCCTCAACAGAACTTGAGCCGGAGCTGCCCTGACAAAACCCGTGGTGGCGTCGGACGAGGCTGAGGAGCCCGGCCCAAGCCGGGCGAGCAGCGAGGTGGCAGCTTGTACGGTCGTGGCAGGTTCGAGCCAGGGCATGGGCCACCTGAGCCGACACAGGTGTCAAGATCTGACCGGAACACATGAGGCAGCACGCGTCCAACGTTTACGGGCAGGCGAGGGTCGTCAGGTTGGGGGTTGAGCTTGGGGAACAGAAGCTGCTTGCCCGAAGCCGGAGCCGGCCTGAAGCGGCAGAATCCTGTGGCGGGCTCATAGCAAAACTTCGGACACGACACGAGCGTCAACGATGCGAGCGCTCACGCCCGCAAGGTCGCTCACATCAAAGACGAAAATTAGAGGGGGTATGGGAATTACTGGGCCTTTTCCACCGCTTGCCCTGCGGATACGAGCGTTCACCGCCAACGTCAGCTGAAGCCCATGGCTCTCAGGTGGGATGCGTACGCCCCGAGCTTTGGGATGCTTACGCAGGGCACTCAGCACTTCTTGCCACATGGGTGGATTGCCGCCGATGAGCTCCACGCTGCGGACTTCGCCGAGCGCGTCGAGCGTGATGCGCAAGAGGGCATCGCCCTCGCTTGGCCCTAACGCACGCGCCAGAGAAGCAATGATGCTCACCCATGGACTCCCGCGCGCAAGGCCCCGCTCCACATCTGGGGCTGCCATGCCCGTGCGCAGTTCCGAGGTGGTGCGTGCATTCAGGTCAAGGGTGGACGTTGAAGTGCGAGTACGAGATTGAGTCGCTCGGGCGGTTGCGCGGTCTTGAGTTTCGAACTCAAAGATCCCAGATCCTAAGCCTAGATTGATGGGTTGTGTTCGCGGTCCCGACGAGAGCGAATGGGGATCCTGGGATGGCGAAAGCGTTGGGGGCGTTGCTTGAGTTGGGGCGGCAGAGTCTAAAGGCGGGCCCGAGGTGCTTGTGCTCGGCGTAGAGCGCGGCGAAGCTGATCGAACTGGGTTCGAAGCGCCGCCAACAGTAGCGACAACCTTGCTGAGAGCCACCGTACCTGGCGGTGTTTCGCTGTCAGCCTCCCAAGTACTGACGTCGATCTCGAGGGCGCTCGACGTTCCAAGAGACGTTGGCCTGGCTGCGGGAGGTGCCCACAGGCACAGGAGTGCACTGCACAAGTGCAGGACGAGAGCAGCCCCCAAAGCTTTCGAAAAACGCGACAAGCCGCGAGTATACTTGAGGTGGCGCCTGGAACTAGCGCAATTCGGTTGCGGGCTACGATCGTAGCAAGCGCGCGGCTTCCACGGCGCCGTAGGTAAAAATAATGTCCGCACCAGCGCGACGCAGGCAGAGCAGGCTTTCCAAAAGGCACTGCTCGTGATCAAGCCAGCCGTTTTGTGCGGCTGCTTTGAGCATGGCGTATTCTCCGCTCACTTGGTACGCGGCTACAGGTAGCGGGGTGGCGTCGCGGACGGCGCGGATCACGTCCAGATAGGGAAGCCCTGGTTTCACCATCAGCCCGTCAGCGCCCTCCGCCTCATCGAGACGCACCTCGCGCAAGGCTTCGCGGACGTTGGCCGGATCCATCTGGTAGGAGCATAAGACATTCGAAGTGCGAAATCAGTCGGAAGTAGAGGAGCGCCGAGAGCAGGCCATCGAACCGACGACGCTCTGACCCTGCTCACCACGTCACCGAGGCTCAAGGAGCAGTCATGGCGACCCCATGCGGAGCTTAAAATCCCACTTCACGCACGCGCAAATAGATCTCCGCACTGAGGTGCTCACCTTCAACAAAGCAAGCACCCCCCGAGGGCAACAAGAGCCCAGCTTCAGACCCTCAACAGAAGTTGAGCCGGAGCTGCCCGAACGAAACCGGTGGTGGCGCTGTATGCACGCCTAGAACGTCGCCCAAGCCGGGCGAGCAGCGAGGTGGCAGCTTGCTCGGTGGTGGCAGCTTCGAGCCAGCGCATGGGCCTGCCTGAACGGACACAAGTATCGAGATCTGCCCGGAACACATGAGCCAGCACGGGCCCAGCGTTTACGGGTAGGGCGAGTGTCGTCCGTTTGGGGGTTGAGCTTGGGGAACTCAAGCTGGTCGCCCGAGGCCGCAGGCGGTTTGAAAGCTTGAAAGCAGAAGAATCCTGTGGCGGCTTAGGGACTACTTGTGAGCGTAGTTGGAGTGGCTTGAATAGCGCAGCCCGATATGCGGCAAATGGGCTAGGTCAGGGGGGCCGAACTGACGGACAGCGTGGCCGTGGTCTCCGCTGGTTGCTCAGGTGATGGAAACGGGGGGCCACCGGTCAATGGAGGTCGAGCCTGCGGTGCTTTTGGGTTAACGATGTGGATCTTCACCCACTTCACCCCGTAGTTGGGTTGTTTGGCCTCAAACGTCACTGTCTTGAAACGTGAATCGAGAGCGGGCTTGAAGGCGGATTTACGGGGAAGGGTCCAAACTCGGATGCTCCTTCACCATTTTCTGAAAGCGTTCCACTTCTCCCCTTCCGTAAATAGGCAAACGATATTGCCGCCCTTTAATAAAAGGCTTTCCAGGTTTAAATCCCGCCTGCTGAAGTAGACTTCGAATCTGAGACAGTTCCTGCTTGCTTTTGGCGGTCAGCCGTATCTCGTCGCCTTTCTTGTATTTTTCAAACCCTTCCTTTGATACGCGATCCGAGTTTTGTTGACGTGCATAACCGTTGCGTTCAAAGAGGGCCGACAATGCGAATGCCACGTCACGTGGTATACTTGAGGGGGGCTTTTCAATATTTCGCATCGTAGTCACAGGGAGCATAAGACATTCGAAGTGCCAAATCGATCAGAAGGGATGAGCAGAAGCAGGAGTAGTCCATCCAGCCGAAGGCGCTCTGACCCTCCGAACCACGTCACCGAGGCTCAAGGAGCGGTGAACCCGACGCAAAGCGGAGCTCAAAATCCCACTTCACGCAAGCGTAAATAGCTCTCCGCCCTGAGGTGCTTGCTTTCAACAAGGCAAGCACCCCCAATGGCAACAAGAGTTCGGCGTCAGAGCCTCAACAGAACTTGAGCCGGAGATACCCTGACAAAACCCCTGGTGGCGCGGTATGCACGCCTAGAACGTCGCCCAAGCCGGGCGAGCAGGGCGGTGGCAGCTTGTACGGTGGTGGCGGCTTCAAGCCAGCGCATGGGCCCGCCGCAGTGCACACAAGTGTCAAGATCTGCCCGGAACACATGAGCCAACAGCCAGGCTCAACGTTTACGGGAAGACCGAGCGGCGTCAGTTTGGGGGTTGAGCTTGGGGAACTCAAGCTGGTCGCCCGAAGCCGGAGGCGGCTTGAAAGCGGAAGAATCCTGTGGTGGCTTAGGGATGACTTCGGGACGGAACTTGGAGTGGCTTGAGAGAACACCAAAATAGCGCACCAGATGAAAGCGCGGTGGAGGGCGCGTGATATACCTGCAAAGGCGCTCCAGCTGGCGACGGTCGCGGCCATCGACGCACTGACGAGCGTGGAGGTTAACGCCTCGAACTTCAGCGAAGGGGTCGTTTTCTTCCTGAATTTCGCCCACACCTGTGCCGGCGAGTCGAGCAAACGGAGTGGGGGCTTGGCCGGCGCGGTCACCGGAGGCGGCTACTCCGCGCGCCGCAGCGGCATAGCAGGCGGCAAGGCCGGGCTCATCGGACCAGAGCTTGGGCGGCTCGTCGTCTTGCATTGCCGGATCGAGTGAGCGGCCGTGTGCTCGGAGGATTTTATCGATGCGCCCTGCCGTGCGGCGGGCGATATCGGCGACTTCGGCATGGATGGGCGTTGGAAGAGTGTGGAAGACGAGAGCGTCACTGGTGGCGTCGCGGACATAGACGCCGTCTAAGGCGAGAACATGGAAGTGCACATTGAGTCGGACGCCTCTGTAAGTTCTCTGCACAGCGGCGATAGCGCCTGTGTGGGCGTCGGCAACGCTTGGGATGTCGAGAATGGCTTTTGCTCTTTTGCAGAGCGAACGGTCGAGCTCGTGCGCGAAGGCACTCACGAATTGCGCCGCGAGGACGCGGTCATAGTCGAGCAGCGCGCGCAAGCCCCAGGGCAAGCTCTGCCCGTTCTGATGCTGTTGCCATGGGCACACCTTGGGCCCATGGCCGCTAACCTGCTACACGGCTCTGTGAATCGGATGCGTTTGTCACGCTCGCCCTGGCAAAC
>Ga0335394_10003733_pt1 | contig 17306 bp, 8 predicted proteins | sample MAT03_FD_205741 | JGI IMG/M metagenome (GOLD analysis project Ga0335394, IMG submission 205741) | Freshwater microbial communities from Lake Fryxell liftoff mats and glacier meltwater in Antarctica - MAT-03 (spades assembly) (version 2) ... | reverse complement strand
CGTAATGCACTGGGCAAGCGATTTCCAGTGGAAGCGCATATACAACTAAGCCCCAAGAACTCAACCCTGTTACTGATAGTGGAGCTATACTATATGAATGAATAGAACAGGCGAAAAAAGCGCCCAGGTGAAACAGGTTTGAACCTGCTTTCCTGGGCGCCGAAAAAATTCGTTTTTCTAGTCGAAGCTGTACTGCAACTGCTTCTTGGTCAGACGCGGCATGTCCGACTTATCAGGATTTGGACCGGGCAACAGCGGTGTCACGCGGGTCATTTCACTGGTCAAAGTCTCCCGCACCTTGTTGGGGCCGGCAGGCATGGGCGTCGACTTGGTCACCTGACCGTAGCTCACATCGTCAACGCGATCAAGGCTGCCGTCTTCACGGAAGACCTTCAAGGTACGAGGCGAGTAGTTGCCGTTGGGGCGAAGCTCCACAGACTTAATTACCTTACCGCCCGGGTAGAAGAGTACATCGCGCTTGACGCTGTAGCCATCGGGCATGTACTCGCTGACCTGCTGCAGAACATAATCGCCGTTCATCACACCGATGCGATCTGGAGTGATTGTGGTATCGGCGGTATCAAGCTTGACCCAGCGCTGCACAATCGACTGCTTAGCATTGCCGTCGAAGTATGTCACTGAAATCGAGCCGTTGGTGCTGAAGCCGCGGCTGTACTGCTTGTTGCCGGTGGTGTCGTAGGTGGTGACTGAAACGTCGCCATAGCCGTACGTGGTTGTCTGCTTCACCGTAATTCCGTCTGCCGCGAAATCACTAATAGCGACGTCATAGCTGGAGAAGAAGATCGAGCGCCAGATTTTGCCGTCGGGCAGGTAGAAATCCTGCTTGGGTTGGCTTGAATATGAGCTTTTGACTTCACCGAGCAGAGCAGCAACGCTGCCATCAGCGTTAAAAACGCGTTCGCTTTTGAGCAGACCGGTGGCCTTGTCAAAAGTCTGAATGCGCTCCACGCCGCTCAGGTCGTCACGAAAAACCGTAACCAGCAGATTGTCTTCCGGCGTGCGTACCGCTACTTCCTTCAAGGCGCCGTTGATCAGATAAGTGTGCTGAATAGCCACCGAAATGCCGTCGGCCTTGAACTCGCTAACGCGCATTACTTTGCGTTCAGAGAGCGGTTCGAGACGCGGATCCGAAACTACCGGCGGAGCGGTGGCGTCGGGCAGATTGCCACCGTTTACGGCAGAATCTGGAGCGGGCGGCGGAAAGTATTGAGTCAAACGCACCGGCTTGCCGTTGGTGAATTCCACCATGGCTGTGCCGCCGTCGTTAAGCTCAATGCGCATGGAGACGCGGGTTCGCTTGTCGGCCGCGTAAGTAACCAGACGCTCTTTCTCCTGAAATTTAAAATCTTTCAGCACCACGGTCGGTGCATCAGAGCGTTCCGGAAAGCGCACGTCGGTCGGCGGCTGTGAGCTCAAAAAGCCCACCAGCTTGATCAAAGCAATAAAGACTACAACGAGGACCACCCCGATGGCAGGCCATTTCTTCTTGTAATTCATAGTATTTACCTTACTGAGGTGATGGACACCCCGGCTCTCAGAATGAAAGCCGGGGCATCGCACCTGTCTTTTGTTTAGGTCGTGCCAGGACCTGACGAGCGGTCGGAATCGGGGTCAACCGGCTGCCCATCGGTGGACGGCTCAGCTGACGACGCCGGGGTTTCCCCATCCGACGAGGCATCCGACGAAGCTTCGGGCGAAGCGGTAGAAATCTCGGCTGCCTGAGCGGCCAGAAGCGACTCAGCCAGAGCTTTGCGCGCATCGAAGGCATTGCGCACCTGGTCTATCATCTTCAAAGCCGTAGCTTCGATGACGAAAGCACCATCACGCGGCTGAGTGCCCGATTTGCACAGACCCCAGTAAGCCAGCGACGCAGCCGCGATAACGTGAGTGACATGAATGTCACCCTTGTCGGTGGGCAGCTGAGAGTCGCCGTCCATCATCATTTCAGCCAGCATCTGAGCTTTCGCTTCAGACTTGGGCGTCCAGTTGATGACGTCGATGGTGGCAACCTTGCCGAGCGATTCCAGCGGAGTGCGAATCAGAGCGCGAGCGACAAAGGGCGCCGCACGCTTGATGTCTTCCACCGGAATCTTGATGGTGGGCCGACCCTTTTCACCGGAGACGTCGTCCCAGGTGATGAATTCCGGCACCTTCCAACCCACAGCCTGATCGGCCAGCAATCTGCATTGCTGCGCTTCAGCAGGCATGCCGATTTCATCAAGTGCCGCAGCAACGATGTGAGCGCGGATGTAGTCCGGCGGGTGAGGCAGGAACGACAGCGCCATCTGTCCGTTTTCCGTCTGTTCCATTTCATAGAACGACGACGTGCGCAAGAGCTGGCGCTGATTGAAGACACCGCGGCGACGCGAATTGAACGCCGAGAAAGTCATCAACATGTTATAGAGGAAGGCCGGACCGGCAAGCAGAACGCCGCCGGAAACATCAGCGTCCACTTCGCCGATGGTGTCGGCATACATCTTGGTGAGCAGATTGGCTAGAGGCACTTTCTGCTTGCCGATGTTGACGTGGTCGCGAGTGAGTTTGAGCTCACCGCTGCCGCTGGCCTTCATGATCGCCTTGCTCACCACCGTGGTGAGTTCGTCACCCATGCCTTCGACGTCGTGGAAGACGTCATGACGAAACTCGTGCATGTAGAGCACAAGCATGAGGGTGATGAAGTGGCGTTCATCGTGAGGCACTTCCAGCGCGTGCGCACGCACCGGGCCGCGAGTGCCGGGCAGGGTAGCCGGACCTTCGCCGCTGAAACGCGCCACAAAGGTATCACCGACGCCGAAGACGCGATTTTTCAGACGAGTGGTGACGTCGGTAGACAGAGGAGAAGCCGGGTCGCCGCCTTCGAAAAGCAAGAAAGCCTGCTCCACGGCAAAAACAACAGCGTCGAGCTGCTTGTAGCTGCCACCGCGCTGCTGGCCGAATGCATCGGTCCAGATACGCAGCACGGAGATGATTTGCTTGAGCTCTTCATCGAGCACTTCCACGGCCGCTTCGATCAAGCGACCTTCGGACACGCCAGGGTTCTGCGCACGCAGACCGTCAAGCACCCGGGGCAGGGCGCCGAGGTAGACTTCGCGCAGTTTGGCCAGTTGAGTGGAAAGACTTTCCACCGCACGCTGGTATTTGGCACCCATGTTGTCGCGGGCCCAGTTGACTTTGTCCACCAGGTCGTCGAAACGTTCGGCGACAATGGCGTCGTATTTGCCGTCTTCGAGCAATTCTCTCAACCCGGCGGCAGCCACGAATAGCGTGCCATCAATGCCGTTCTCACGCGCCCGCTTGGACTGGGCGATGATTGTGGCCGGTTTGGGAATCTGACCGAGATTGGGCAGACCAGGCAGAATGGTGTTCAACTTCCCACCGGCGATGTCGCCAGGGGAATCCCACCACGCGTCGGCGGAACGCTCGGAAGCGTCGCCTGAGCCGGTAATGTGTTCGTGGCCATCGCCACTACCAGCGGTATCAAAAGGGCGGTGGCCCTTTCTGGCTTTGCCGCCCAAGCCATCAGTGTTGACTTCTGGCTGACCCTGAGACTGGTTGGCTTCGACCTGCCTCTTCTTCAAGCGGGTGAGCGCTCGAACAGTCAGGTCCTCGGCATTGGGGAAGGGAAAATCCTTGTTGCCATAGCCGGGGCAGATGACCACATGCGGACGACACGAACCATTGTGGCCGTGAGGTTTGCGGTCGCTGCCGTCATCGTTCGACTTGAGGTCGAGGATGATCTGGTTTGCGGTGTTCTTTTTCATAAGTACCTTTTTCTCTCGCGTTTTTTCGCGAATCTTGGGTAAACAGAAAACCCCACTCACGGCCGAGTAAACGGCAGCGTGAGCGGGGCTCTGTATAGTTTTCGAATTTGTACTAAACGCTAATTACTTAGCGGGATTACCAGCGGTGCGATGACCTCAGCAGGACACCTCAGTCGCGGTAATACTCGTCGGCAGCGAAGACGTCGACTTCGATCGCTTTGCGCTTAGCGGCGTGCGCGAGCGACAAACGATCCGCTGCGGTCTGAGTGATCACACCGAGTGTGACTGCCTGAGCGGCAATCGACTCGTTGATGGCACCACGAGGCAACTGTTTCGACCTTTGCGCCGTGATGATGCTGTCAACCGTCGGCTGGGCCTCGGTGGTCAGGCGGAAGGCGTGGATCAGTTGACCGAGCCCAGGAGCGTCCTCGTGGTCTACGAAGACCCCTTCGGTAAGACGATTGAACTGGTCTCCGTAGGACTGCAGGGTCCTTGCCGCCTTGCGAGCGACTGCATCGGAAGGTGCATGACCAAGCGGGTTAATCCGCAGCATTGACAAGCCTACCGTGCGCATCAGCAAACCGAGGACGGGCGCTTCGAAATTGGCATAAATGCCTTCGAAGGCTGTCTGCACTTCACTGAGCGCCTTGGACAGAGCGTAGTTCACCAGCGGCAGGTCTTCCTTGCGACGCCCTTCAGCCTCGAAGCGCCGGAGCGCCGAGAAACCGAGCAGCATCCAGGCGACCGCATCAGCGTAGCGCCCGGTGAGCATCTGGCGCGACTTCAGCTTGCCGCCAACCGTGAACATAGCCAGGTCGGTGAGAGTGCCGAAATGCGCCGCCGCCCAACCGAGGCGCCGATAGTAGGTCTTTGTCTCGGGAGCGACTTTGGGAATGCTCGTGGTCCAGCCGCGAGTGAGGCTCCGCACGCCGGTGCGCAGAATGCCCAGAACGAAGTGCAGCATCCAGCCGCACAGGCTCTTACGGAAGGCCGGCACGTCGTTGTCGTCGACCGCATGCACCACCTTGAGCGCATACGGATGGCAGCGGGTCGCACCCTGACCGAAAATCATCAACGTGCGGGTGAGAATGTTGGCACCCTCGACGGTGATACCAACAGGTGCTCCGGTGTAGCCCTTGGAGAGAATGTTACGCGGGCCCTGCATGACGCCGGCGCCTGCGAGGACATCCATGGCATCGATACCGGCCTTGCGAGCGATCTCGGTGGTGTAAGCCTTCAACACAGCGGACGTCACCGGGGGCTGAACGCCCGAGTCAACGGCCGAGCAGACGAAGATACGCGCCGCATCCAGCATGTAGGTCATGCCGGCGACCGAGGCTACCTTCTCCTCGACGCCTTCCATCTGACCAATCTGGCGATTGAACTGAGACCTGACCATCGAATACGAACCGACGGCAGCTGCCGACAACTTCAGGTTGCCGACCGCACCAGCCGGGAGAGAGACGCAGCGACCGCCGGCAAGCTGCTCCATGAGCATCTTCCAGCCACCGCCGGCGTAGTCAACTCCGCCAATGATGTTATCGAGCGGCACGACCACATCGACACCCTTGAGCGTGCCGTTATCAAACGCCTCGCCAATCGGGATGTGATGCTGACCATTCTCGAACCCGGGAGTTCCCTTGTGGATCAGCACGCAGGTGATGCCGATATCGCCCTTGTTCTGTGCGGTCGTCTTGCCCATCAGGTTGTCGGGATCCGACAGCTGAAGGGCGACGGTGCAGAGGTTGGCGATCGGCGCCAGCGTGATGTAGCGCTTTTCGAAGTTCATCCGGATCTTGACCTGGCCGTCGGTGTCACGGAAGACGACACCTTCAGACTTCATGCTGGCCGCATCAGAGCCGGCTTCCTTCTCGGTCAGACCGAAGCAGGGGACGAACTCGCCGCTGGCCAGCTTCGGCAGATAGAAATTCTTCTGCGCGTCCGTGCCGTAGTGCATGATCAGTTCACCCGCGCCGAGCGAGTTGGGGATCATTACCCGCACGCCGACGGTGAACGAGTAGGGTGTGAGGATGTGCAGGATGGTTGAGACGGCAAGTCGAGAAAACTCGCGGCCGCCGTACTGCTTGGGGATGATCAGCCCCATGAAGCCCTGCGATTTGATGAAATCGTCGACGTGCTGCGGAACGCGGCGCGTCTGACCGACTTCGTAGTGGTCGAACATGCGGCACAGCTCAACGAGAGGGCCAGCGATGAAGGCTTGTTCTTCCGCGGTCAGCCCGCCGTAGGGCTTGTCGAGCATCGATTGGAAGTCAGGCTTGCCAGCGAAGATATCGCCGTCGAGCCAGACATCTCCGGCCTCAAGCGCCTGGCGCTCGGTTTCGGAGATTTGCGGGAGAACTTTCATCTTCTTCATCGTGTTGAGGATGAAGCGGAAGAGAAAGTCGCCTTGGCGGCCCTTGCTGGAAGGCTTGTTGGGATCAGAGACTGGTCCCTTCAGATTTTGCTTGTTGTTACTCATAGTGAGATCCTATTTGTACTTTGGTTTTAGTTTTTGGACGGTTAGCAGTCGAAATAACTGCGAACAGATAGAGAACTGAGAGAAAGAAGCAGAGCAGCAGCCGATAGAACAAACAGTTCGCTCTAAAAAAGACACGCCGGCAAATCAAAAGAAGCCGGCGCGAGAGCGCATTAAGTTTGTCTACCGACTGTAGTTTCGCTCAAAATTGAAATTGAGCCTGCTCTGCATCAAGAAGCGATTGCCGCGTGCCTTAGACAGCGACGCCCACGTCGTTCCAGGCCTTCTTCAGGGCCGGCAAGTGCTGTGGGAACATCTTGGTGCAGTTGTCCACCGTCTTCTTGGCGAAGTCGGCGATGTTGGCGGTGCTGCCAACGCGGTTCTTACCGGAGTTGCTTTCCCACCAGATGTGAGCAGGGGCTTCCCAGGCATTGCCGCCGACGGCGATGGCGAACGTGGCGAAGGCCTTGTTCGGGATACCGCTGTTGATGTGCACGCCACCGTTGTCACCAGAGCCGCGATAGAGCTTGCTGTAGTGGTCGGGCTGCGGGTCCTTGCCGAGCTTCGGATCGTTGTAGGCAGTGCCCGGAGCGATCATGGAACGCAGCGCCTTGCCCTTGATGGTGGGGCCGAAGATGCCGGAGCCGATCAGCCACGAAGCCTTGTCAGCGGTCTGCTTGAAGAGCCACTGCTCATAGCAAGCGCCGAGAACGTCGGAGAAGCTTTCGTTGAGAGCGCCGGATTCACCCTGGTAGTCGAGACCGGAGGTCTTTTCGGTGACGCCGTGAGCGAGCTCGTGGCCAACAACGTTGGGGGTAACGAAAGTGATGAAGATCACGCCGTCGCCGTCGCCGTAGGTCATGCTGGCGCCGTTCCAGAAGGCGTTGTTGTAGTTACGGCCATAGTGCACCGTACCCACGAGGTTCATGCCGTTGCCGTCGATGGAGTTCCAACCGAATTCGGCCTTGAGGAAGTCGCGCATGCCGCCGTGGTAGTCGTAGGCGTTGTCGGTGGTCTTGTCGCCAGTGGCGGCATCACCTTCGAAACGAGCTCGGGTACCGGGCAGGCGAGTGGTGTTCTTGGCGTCATAGATCTGGCGCTCGGCCTTGCCGGCGGCGAACTTGAAGCGGATGTGGCCATTGCGCGCAGCCTGCAAAATCTTCTGCGTGCGGAGGATGGTCTCGATGTGAGACAGATTGTCCGGGCTGCGTGAAGCAAGCTCCAGGAGCATGGATGACGGGATGATACCGTCGAAATTGCGAGTGGACATAATTGTTTCCTTTCTCGAAGTAAACGAGAGATGTGATGTCGTTGAGTTGAAGTAGAAAATCGCTCAGTAACCTGCACGCAACGCGCACGAAAACAAATCACTCTCAATAGCAACGTCTCCCCCGAACGCGCACCGCGCGTAATACCAGGGATGTCTGATGTGAATCAGGTTTGCTTTTGAGTTAGATTTGAATTTGTGTGAGGTGAAGGAACTAAACGTGCTGTAACACTAAGAAACTGGAGGTATAGAATTCAAGAAGCTTGTATAGGCTTAAGATATATTCAAGATCTCGATGCCAAGAGACACCGTTGGCAGAGATGTCACAGGCTGGCGAGAGCCGAATCAATTAAGAAGACAGTTCCACTTGGAATCTTGACTGTTGCAGTGCTTGAGGCATTAGCAAGAGCAAATGTAGGCGAACTTTGTTGTCAAGCAATTGTGGTATCACTTTTCAACCAGCCGCAATCAATTGCCACCAACCAGTGTGAGAGATGATCGCGAACCGTTAACGGTTGATGATCGGCACAATCCGCGAAAATCACTGGCTGCGATTGCATAAAAGTAAAAACCATGGCGAAAAATATATGGCTTTCTCTTATGAGTATTTATTAGTGACAACCTCATTGATAATCAAGAGGAGTTTTAAGTAGCCTGCGGTATATCTCCTTCTCTTTTCAAATATTTGGTCTAACTGCTGTAAATCAGTCATCACGTACTTCAGGAACAACGCGCTCGCGGACATTAGTTGTCACGCCTTACAACATCCGTTTATATCTAGACGACAAATGTTACGCGCAGCTAATTTCCTGTCAAAATGTGTGTCATCTGAAACCGGCAGCCAAGCTAAATGTAAGGCGAACTGTGAAGGGTTGATATTTCTGTCATTTCTAAGAGGAGACATTTGTCTTCTCTCTATGGGGTTCATCAAAACTATGTGCATAAAACATCACATGTCTGAGGGCACCGCAACGGTCGACCAGTCTTTCCGTTTGCCCAAGACAATCAAACCGCGCAATTACCACATCGACCTCGTGCCCGACCTGACGAAATTCACTTTCGCCGGTTCGGTGGCCATTGAAGTCGATGTGCTCGAGTCGACCAGCGTGGTCAAACTCAATGCAAAAGAACTGGAAATTTCCACGTTCTTCGCCACCAATGCCGCCGGCACTCGCCTGGATGGCAAAATATCGCTCGACGACGAAACCGAAATTGCCACCATCACTTTCGATGGCACTCTGGGCAAAGGCTCCTGGACGCTTTCGGCCACCTTCACGGGCATTCTCAACGACAAACTGAAGGGCTTCTACCGCTCTATTTGGACCGACGATAAGGGCAACAAGCACACCATCGCCACCACTCAGTTCGAGTCCACCGATGCTCGCCGTGCTTTCCCTTGTTTCGACGAGCCTGAATTTAAGGCTACTTTCGATGTGGCTCTGACCGTACCCGAAGAGCTCACCGCTCTCTCGAACGGCGCCATCATCAAGAGCGAAACCATAGGTGCCGGCCTCAAGCGCGTCACTTACGATCGCACCATGAAGATGTCGACCTACCTGGTCTGCTTCTGCGTGGGCGAATTCGTCTCTTCGAAACCAGTAATGGTCAACGGCATCGAAACGCGCGTCTGGTGCGTTCCGGGTAAAGAGCACATGACGGAGTTCGCTCTGCGTGCCGCTGCCTTTGCCACGGACTACTACGAAAAGTATTTCGAAATCGATTATCCCGGCGGCAAGAAAATCGACCACATCGCCATCCCCGATTTCGCATCGGGTGCCATGGAAAACCTCGGTCTGATTACCTACCGCGAAACCGCACTTTTGCTCAACGAAGAAACCGCCACTCACGCCGAACGCACTCGCGTTGCCGTTGTGGTGCTCCATGAGTTGGCGCACATGTGGTTCGGCGACCTTGTGACTATGAGCTGGTGGAACGGTTTGTGGCTGAACGAAAGTTTCGCTACATTCATGGAAAATCTCTGCCTCGACGCCTGGCAGCCCACCTGGAATGTCTGGGATGAATTTGGTCTGTCGCGCGCTGCCGCTTCGCGTGTAGATGCTCTCAAGAGCACTCACCCCATCGAATGCCCGGTCAATCACCCTGACGAAGCAGCTCAGCTCTTCGACGTGATTTCGTACGAAAAGGGCTGCTCGGTGCTCTATCAGATTCACCAGTACATCGGCGGCGAAACTTTCCGTCGCGGTATTGCCATTTATCTGAAAAAGCACAGCTACGGCAACACCGAAACGCACGACCTCTGGGACGCGCTGGAAGTGGCTTGCAAAGCCGCTGCCGTCGAAGCAAAATCAGACGTCGCCGAACCGGTACCGGTTCCAGTGCGCGAAATCATGGACCGCTGGGTCTTCACTGCCGGCCACCCTGTGGTTGAAGTGAAGAGCGGTGCTGATGCTGGTTCGCTTGAACTGACTCAGCGTCCGTTCAAGTTCTTGAACGATACAGCCGACAGTACACTGTGGCCAATCCCGGTCACCGTGCGGGCGAAAGTGGACGGCCAATCTGAGTTGATTGAACGCAAGTTCCTCATGGACGGCAAGACCCACAGCGAAAAGCTTGGCACTAAAGTCGAGTGGGCTGTGGTCAACGCCGGCGGCTCCGGTTTCTACCGCGTCGTTTACGACAAGGCTCTGACAAGCTCACTGACGGCCAAGGTGATGGAGAATCTCTCTGCCATCGAACGCTTTAATCTAGTGAACGACGCCTGGGCTTGTGTGCGTGCCGGCATTCTGCCCACGCCCGATTACATCGAGATGGTCAAGCTGTTCGGCGCCGAAGAAGATCCCAATGTCTGGGCTATCATCACAAGCTCGCTCGGCCACCTGCACTCGCTGGTAAAAGACGAGCATCGCAAGGCGCTCTCGCAGGTGATTCACGCTCTGGTGAAGCCTGCTGCCGACCGTCTTGGTTTCATCGCCAAAGACGGCGAAACGGTGCAAAGTCGTCAGCTGCGCGGTTCGCTTATCGGCGTACTCGGCACCATTGGCGAAGACGCTCAAGTTCAGGCGAAAGCCAACGAGTTGTTTAGCGGCTGGAAAGTCGACAAGCAGTCGGTAGACAGCAATGTGGTGCCCGCCCTCGTCAGCATTCTCGCTCACAAGGGCGACGAAGCGCGTTACGACGAGTTCTTCGCCCTTTCACAAGCCGCTCAGTCGCCGCAAGAAGTGCAGCGTTTCCTCTTTGCGCTGGCGCGTTTCCGTGACAGCAACTTGCTCGGTAAAACTATCGACAAGTGCTTGACCGACGACGTGCGCACGCAAGACGCGCCGTATCTCTATGCCAACGTGCTCGGCAACGAAGTGGCTGCTGCAGCCGCCTGGAAGTTCATGAAGGACAACTGGGCCGGCATGGTGGCACGCTATCCCGAAAATGGTGTCGTACGCATGTGCGGTGCTGTGGCCGGTCTCGACACACCTGAGCTGGAGGCGGAAGTGAAAGCTTTCTTCGCCGCCAATCAGGTGAAGAGCGGTGACATGGCTATCGCTCAGGCGCTCGAGCAGCTGCGCATCAACGTGCTCATGCGTGAGCGCGAGACCGGCCATTTGCAAAAGCATCTGGCGGCTAAAGACGAAGTGGCCATCGCCGCCAAGTAAGCAGCGCTGTTAAAAACTGAAACGATAACGTTTCAGTTTCGAGTCAAGTCAAATCAACAAGAACGAGGGGTGGACGAAAGTTCATCCCTCTTTTCTTTGTTCTTTCTTTCATCCGCGCATAATAACGTGAGAATCCTCTTGCGTTGGACTGCGCTTCAAGCAAAAGATCAACTGGAGAAAACTATGTGTAAATTACGCAATTGCTCGCATCTGGGCGGTTTCAAGGGTCTCGGCCTTAAGGGCCTGAGCGAAGCCATGGCGACCACCTCGCCGACGGTTCCGACGGGCAGCATGTATCGCTTGCCCCGCAATGTCTGGCCGCTTCACTACGACCTCGAACTCACTCCCGATTTCGAGAAGCTCACCTTCTTCGGCAGCGTCGCCATCGACATCGATGTGCGCCCGTCCAATCAAGGAGAAGGAGGCGTGTCGTCAATCACTCTCAACGCCAATCATCTGACCATAGGTGAGGCTACGGCGGTTGACCCGAGCGGCACTGTGCTCAACGGCACGGTCACCCTCGACAGCAAACTGCAGCGTGCCACCATCAGCTTCGCTGGTGTGCTCGGTGCAGGCAAATGGAAGCTCAAGATGGGCTTCGCCGGCGAGCTCAATGACGAACTCAAGGGTTTCTATCGCTCCGTCTGGACCGACGACGCAGGCAAAGACCACGTCATTGCCACCACTCAGTTCGAAGCCACCGACGCCCGTCGCGCCTTCCCCTGCTTTGACGAGCCGGAGATGAAGGCAACGTTCGCCGTGGCCATGAACATTCCGCACGACTACACCGCTCTGTCGGCCATGTCGGTGGAAAGCATCGCCACCATGAGCGTCAGTGCCCCGGCCGGCCTACAGGGCTTGCATGGCACGCACTCGGATGGTACTGGTACCAGCGATGGTGACCATGGCCAGCTGCTCAAGCGCGTGCAGTTCGCCACCACTCCGCTGATGTCCACCTACTACCTGGCTTTCATGGCCGGTGAGCTGGAAAGCGGCGGCACCGTGGAAGTGAACGGCAAGAAGCTCGGTTTCTACTCGACCCCGGGTAAGAGCCATCAGCTGGCTTTCGCCAAGCAGATCGCAGCGTTCTCGCTGAGCACCTACGAGTCGTATTTCGGCATCCCGTATTACGGCGGCGACAAGATCGACTTCATCGCCGTGCCCGACTTCGCGGCCGGCGCCATGGAGAACCTCGGTTGCATCATCTACCGTGAGACCGACCTGCTGGCCGACGAGAAGACCGCCACCCAGGGCGAGCTCGAGCGTGTTGCCCACGTGGTGGCACACGAGCTGGCGCACATGTGGTTCGGTGACTACACCACCATGAAGTGGTGGAACGGTCTGTGGTTGAACGAGAGTTTCGCCACCTACATGGAGAACAAGGTCGTCGACATGTGGAAGCCGGAATGGCACACGTGGGACAGCTTTGCCGGGTCGCGGGCCAGTGCCTTCGGTCTGGACCAGCTCAATTCCACCCACGCCATCGAAGTGCCGGTGGAAAACCCCTTCCAGATCGATGAAATCTTCGACCTGATCTCTTACGAGAAGGGATGCTCTGTTCTGCGCATGCTCGAGCAGTACATCGGCGCCGACGCCTTCCAGCGCGGTGTGCAAATTTACTTGAGCAAGCACGGTCTCTCGAACACCGAGACCTACGACCTCTGGGACGCCCTGGAAGCCGGCTGCCACGAACTCAAGGTCAACGTGCCTGTGCGTACGCTCATGGACAAGTGGGTGTTCACCAGCGGTCACCCGGTGGTGTCCGTTTCGGAAAGCTCCATGCCTGGTTTCATCGACCTGGCGCAGAGCGAGTTCAAAGTGCTGCGCGAATCGGACAATGTATCTGCTTCGCTCTGGCCCATCCCCGTTGTGCTCCGCGCCAAGACCCGTAAGGGAGTGGTGGAGCAGAAGTTCATTTTCGGCGAGCGTCAGCAGACCGTTTATGTGGGCGAAGGCGTAGAGTGGGTGGTGGTCAATGCCGGTGGCAATGGCTTCTACCGCGTCAACTACTCGGAAGCTCTGGTGAAGGGTATCCTGGCCAACAAGCAGACGGTGATGACCGAGGTCGATCGCTACAACCTGCTCAACGACAGCTGGTCGCTGGTACGCGCACGGCTGGTTTCTCTGGTGGATTACCTGAAGTTGGTGGAGCATTTCACTGACGAGACGGATCCGCAGATCTGGAGCAAGATCATCGGTTCGCTCAACTACGTTCACAGCGTGGTGGAAGGACCGGCACGTGCGGCTGTGGAAAACAAGCTGCGCCATCTGCTCAAGCCGCTCCTGAAGCGGCTTGGCTTCGTCACCCAGCCTGGTGAGTCGGTCAAGGTGACCGATTTGCGAATCAGCGTGATTTCGGCCCTCGGTACCACAGCCAAGCACAAGTCGGTGATCGCTAAGGCGAAGGAAATGTACGCGGCCTGGAAGGTGGATCCGACCTCGGTGGACAGCAATGTCTTCTCAGCGATGGTCTATGTTCTGGCCGAAAGCGGCGATGAAGAGCTCTACAAGGAGTTCAACGCGCTGCGCCTCAAGGCTCCGACGCCGCAGGATACCGAAAGGTTCATGTACGCGTTGACCAGCTTCACTCCGAAGGAGTTGGTGGCCGCCAACATCGCTCTGGCTCTCAGTGGTGAACTGCGCGTGCAGGACGGCGCCTACTTCCTGGCCAGCTTGCTTGGCAACGAAGATGGTGCTCAGGCTGCCTGGGATGCCATCAAGGCGAACTGGGAGAAGATCAACACCATGTGGCCGGCGCACTCTGTGTCTGCCATCTTCGGTTACCTCTCTTCGCTCGACAGCGTTGAGCAGGAAGTCGACGTCAAGGCTTTCTTCGCCGCTCACCCGGTGGAAGGCGGTCAGATGAAGTTGACCCAGGGTCTGGAAAAGCTGCGCATTAATGTGCTGCTGCGCCAGACTGTCGACCACAAAGTGATGCAGCATTTGCTGCCCACCGCAACCGAGACCTGCGTCGCTCCAAACCCGGTGGAAACCGGTGAGGTTGCGGCGCCAGTACAGATCGCTTCTGTTCCGGATGCTACCGGTCACAGCGGCGAGTAAAGTACGGAAGAAAGTCTATGGTATTGGGGATGGTGGCAGGCTAAGTCACGTGTAGTCACGTTAGGTCAACACAACAACAACATAAGTCTCAGGGCTGTCCGGTGATTCTCGCAAGAGAAAAGCCGGGCAGCCCTTGTCTTTCACAAGTCTCAAAACCATTAAGTGCAACCGGGCAACACTTGAAAAAGCGAGCTTGGCCCGGTCACAAAAAAAGGATATATGATCATGTTCTGGATAATTTTCACCGCGCTCTCAGCGCTCTTAGGTGGGCTTGCCGGCTGGTCCCTGGGTGGACAACCGTCGGCTCTCGCCTTCACCATCGTTGGTGCCTTCGTTGCTGTCGGCATTCGCGATCTGACAAACCACAAGCACGCCATCATGGCTGTGACTGTGCTCGCATGTACTCTAGGCTGCTATTTCGGCGGCCTCGAATTTGGTCTCGTATCCGCTTTGCTGGCATTCCCTTTGCAGATTGCCGCAGCGGAATTCACTCAGAGGCAGAGCCCCTTTCTGCCTCTTTCACTGGCAACGACATTTCTTGCCTGGTGGACGGGTTGGCATTTTGTCAGCCCCATGGCCGGCTTGATTTTCGCTCTGCTGGGTTTTCTCACCATCGTGGCCGCGCATGATTTCATCATCCAGCGCAGTCATACAATCAGGCGCAACTTCCCTCTGCTCGGGTGGTTTCGTTACGGCTTCGAACTAATTGGCGATGAACTTCGTCAGTACTGGTTCATGAGCGACACCGAAGAGCGGCCCTACAACCGGGTTACTCGCCGGTATATCTACCGCTCGGCCAAAGGCATCAACAACAACCTGGGTTTCGGTTCGCAGCGCGGTTATCGCGACGTGGGCGAAATTCACATGTTGCCTTCCATGTTTCCCATCTCCGATTCGGAACGTGTGGGCAACCGGCTGCCTGGGCTAATAATCGGACCGAAGAGGCGCACGCCCTATGAGTGTCCGTGGCCGATCAATATCTCTGGCATGAGCTGGGGAGCGCTTTCGGAAGAAGCGGTGCGCGCACTGGCCAGCGGCGCCAAGGTGGCCAACATTCACATGCTTACCGGTGAAGGCGGCCTGACACCCTTTCACTTGAACGGCGTGGACACCAGGCCGGACAGCTACGAACGCATCAGCCACCAGCTCAAGCGCATCGGTCAGTTTTGCAGCTTCGGCCTCTACAAAGCCGGCGTCGCCCCGCAAGGTCGCATGGTCGGTGGTGGTCGCATTATCATGCAGATTGGCCCGGCCAAGTTCGGCTTTCGCAAGTCGACCACTCGGGCCATGGCTGAGAAATTGCTGCGCACCGTATATAGTGTCGGCGGCAACCCTCCGGACGAACCGTTCACCATGCTCGACCTCGACAAGGTGAGAAAGACGGCGGATAGTCCTCAGATCGTGGGCTTCGAACTTAAACTGGCTCAAGGTGCCAAGCCTGGTCAGGGTGGTAAGTTGCCCAAAGAAAAGATCACGCCCCAACTGGCTGAGTGGCGCGGCATCCCCATGGGCGAAGACTGCTATTCGCCTAATTCGTGGGATGAGTTCCACGATGTGCCTTCGCTCTTCCGCTTCGTCACCATGATGCAAGAGCTGACCGGAAAACCGGTTGGTATCAAGATTGTAGTCGGCAACGAAGACCCGCTTCGCGAGATTGCGCAGCACATGAAAGAGACCGGCGAAGCACCCGACTTCATCACCATCGATGGTGGCGAGGGTGGAACTGGTGCAGCTCCGGTAGCTCTGGCGGATCGCATGGGCATGCCCATTCTGCACGCCATTCCTATCGTCGACACTATCTTGCGCGAGTTCGGTGTGCGCGATGAAACGATCTTGATCGCCTCTGGCCAAATAGCCAAAGGTGACGACGTCGCCATCGCCATTGCCATGGGCGCAGATATGGTCAACATCGGTCGCGGCAACTTGATTGCCGAAGGTTGCATCATGGCGCTGCGTTGCCATACCAACCACTGCCCAGCCGGCATTACCACTCAAGACCCGCGCTTGCGTCGTGGTTTTGATCCGCAAGACAAGTACGTCAAGGTGGCCAATTACAACATGGTGCTGCAGCGAGAGTTGCTCATGTTCCTCAAGTCGGCCGGCGTGCGCACCCCCTGGGAGCTCACCCGCGCTCATTTGTCGGTTGTAACGTCGCCTATGGTGGAAGAGCGGATGGACAAGCTTCATCCCTATCCGGACGGCTCAAACGGCAAGCGCAGCCCGAAGCTGGGAGCAATCCCGGCTGACGACGCCAATAACATTGATCGCTTCGGTCCGAAGTTGATCAAGATCGGCAACGCTCACTAGTCACCAATGGTTCTAACCAAACCTGATGGGGCTGTCAGTGCAATCTCAAAGCGAGATTGGCTGGCAGCCCCAGCTCAGGTCCCTAATGAGGGAATATTATATGACCCTAAAAACAATCTATTTTCTCATCACCTGCGCGCCTCTGGTCTGTTGTTTGCTCTGTCTTCTGGCGGCGAGAAAAAATCTTCGTTTGCTGGAGAGCCACTGTTCAAGCCCGGTGCCTACGTTGCAGCAAAGCAATGCGCTGACGGCCTTCCAAAATCAAATCAACAACTACAAGAAGGCCATTGCCGGCTGCGGATTTTTAGCTTCGTGTTGCATCGTCGCCACCATTTTTTGCCTGCTAATTGTGCTGGAAGCTTCCTTCACTGTGCGGTTGGCAATTTTCGGGGTGGTGGCTATTTTTACACTGGCGCGCATTACAACCGGTGATCGCATCAAACAACGGCTGGAGGGAATTTTCGCAGAGCGTCCTGAGCTGCAACGCTTCGAAACTTTTGCGAAGCTGGAAAAGCTGCGGCTCCACACTCCGTATGCTCCTTCCAACTGCCCCCGCGGCTCGATGGATCAACCGGCTCTCATTCTCGAAACCAACATGGCCGCCGCTGCGCCACTGTCACACGCCGAAGCCGTGATGCTGTCAAAGGCTCACCAGGACTCGCTGCACGACACCACTCTAAGCATCGGCGAACCAATGCTGGTGATTTTCAAAGGCAAAAACAAACAAGTAAAAGCTTTTGTGGCAGCTTGCGATCTGGTCTGGCCGACAGTGGAGGAATCGTCTGAAGACGGCATCGTCACGGGCA
>Ga0335394_10003713_pt1 | contig 17355 bp, 13 predicted proteins | sample MAT03_FD_205741 | JGI IMG/M metagenome (GOLD analysis project Ga0335394, IMG submission 205741) | Freshwater microbial communities from Lake Fryxell liftoff mats and glacier meltwater in Antarctica - MAT-03 (spades assembly) (version 2) ... | reverse complement strand
AACTCGCTTAACGCCTTAGCCGATGCCGTTGAGGCGTATCTGGTTTCGCATCGCTTCCCGTGTTCTTTGTTACACACACTCGGCTATCACGCCATTCTTGATCTCACTTCGGCTCACGCCTATTGCCGCCAACTCTAATTCATTTGTCTATTAGATGCCCCAAAAAAGAATGCACCCGTGAAGGGCTGAGTAGTTACAAACTAACAACTGATCACTCGCCACTAACAACTCATCCGGCATTTAACGCTTCAATCACGGCGTCCACCACATGGCGGGTTGTGGCTTTGCCATCCGAAGCCGGACCCATATCCGGGGTGCGCGCGCCGTTGGCGATCGCGGTCGAGACGGCACTCTCGATTCGCAGCGCCAGTTCCGGCTCATTCCAGTGGTAGCGCAGCAGCAACGCCGCAGCCAGGATGGCGCCGCTGGGATTGGCGATGCCTTTGCCGGCAATATCGGGTGCGCTGCCGTGCACGGGCTCGGCAATGGCCACGTGTTGGCCGATGTTGAGCGACGGCGCCACGCCCATGCCGCCGCCCCACACGCTGGCCAGATCGCTGAGGATGTCGCCAAACAGGTTGGTCGTCACCACCACATCGAACTGCTCAGGCTTGCTGGCCAGCAGCATCGCGGCCGTGTCTACCAACACTTCATTGATTTTGACCTCGGGGAACTGCACCGCCGCGGCCCGCACCGCATCCCGAAAGGTGCCATCGGTCAGCGGCAAAATATTGGCCTTGTGCACGATGGTCAGTTGCTTGCGGCGCGCCTGGGCCATCTCCAGGGCCAGCACACCGATGCGAGTCGAGGCCGCAGTCGTGATCACGCGCTCGGCCACCGCCTCCTCGCCGCGCTGATACTCGCGCTGCACATATAGTCCCTGTGTGTTCTCGCGCACGATCAACAGGTCAATCGGCTTGAGCGTGACATTCAGGCGTGATCCAGGCAGTTGCAAGCCCTGGGTGGGCCGCAGATTGGCGAACAGATCAAAGTGCTGCCGCATTTGAATGATGGGGCTGCGATAGCCCTCAACCTTTTTAGATGGCGACGATACCGCGCCAAACAGCGCCGCGCCGCACGCGCCGATTTTGGCTTTGGTGTCGTCGGGCAGGGCGTTGCCGATGCGTTGGAAGCAGTCCCAGCCGGCCTCGGCCGTCACCGTTTCAAGATCGGGTAATACGTGCTTGAGCACTTCGACCGCACTCGGAATGACTTCCTGACCGACACCGTCGCCGGGGATAACACAGAGTTGATGAGCCATAGTGATGGTGGGTATTTTAGGGGGTTACGCCGAAAGAGACGACGGACGGCAGACGACGCTAATTCTTAAGTCGTCCGTCGTCTGCCGTCCGTCGTCTCCCCTCTCTTCTCGGTTATAGTCCTTCATGTGGACGATTCAATCGTGATTAATTCGCGCATCAGCATTCCATTGAGCGCGGTGACGTTTCAGTTTGCGCGTGCATCGGGGCCGGGCGGCCAGAATGTGAACCGGGTGGAGAGTGCGGTGGAGCTGACGTTTGACCTGTTGCATTCGCCGTTGTTTAACGAGATGGAACGGCAACGCGCGCTGAGCAAGCTCAAAACCTACGCGGATTCGGGCGGCGTGGTGCATGTGGTCGCCCAATCCGAGCGAAGCCAGTTGCGCAACCGCGAAGAGGTGACGCGCCGGTTTGCCCAGTTATTGCGCGATGCATTGGTGATTCCCAAGCGGCGCAGAGCCACCCGGCCCACGAAGGGTTCCATCGAGCAACGGCTGGCCAGCAAGCGCCGCGACAGCCAGATCAAACGCACCCGCCAACAGAGCGATCCTGAGTGAGATGGGTGGTTATTCAGTCTCGCGAAGTTAATCGTTGGTGCAGGTGTGCGAAAATTCGTCCATGAAGCTCGCCTATGTCTTGCGAATCTGTGCGCGGCTGCTCATGATGCTCAGCCTGGCTGCGTGTGGTCGCGGTGCAGGTCGCGGTGCAGGACCGATTCAACCCAGCGCACTGGTTCCATTGGTCACGGTCTATCCAGAGGCGCCGCCGAACGCGTCTCAGGACGGAGCCACGCCGGCCGCCACCGCCCGGTCGGCCATGCCGCAACCCACGGCCGATGCGCTGGCCTATTACGATGGTCAATGGCGGACCGTAAAGCCCGGCATCGAGCGAATTAATTTGCGTGGCCGGGTGGGTGATGTGGATGAGCTATTGGTGGTGGCGCGGCTCGATCCGGCACAAATCAAATTGCAAGTGCGCTACACCCCCGAAGTTCCCCGGCATGTCCGGGACTGGTTAAACGGTGAGCAGGTCGATATCGTCATCAACGGCGGCTACTACGACGAAAACAATCTGGCCACGGCGCTCACCGTCATTGACGGGGTTTCCACAGGCACCAGTTATCAGGGCTTTGGCGGCATGTTCGCCCTGCGTGATGATGTGCCCTCGCTGCAATGGCTGCGGGCTGAGCCGTATCAAGCAGATCCCCAGATTGACTTTGCGCTACAGGGGTCGCCGATGCTGGTGAATGCCGGTCGCATGGTGCAGGGGATCTCGGACAATGGCGCGCACAGCCGGCGCAGCTTTGTCGCCATTGATGCCGATGGCCGTGTGTTACTGGGTATCTGTCAGTATGCTCAATGGTCGCTGACCGAGCTCGCCCGCTTTCTCGCCGCATCTGAAGAGCTGGCCGTGGTGAGCGCGCTCAACCTCGATGGCGGCGGCTCCACCGGCCTCTGGATCAGCGGCACCTCCGACGCCACCCTGACCGACTCGCTGGATCCGGTGCCGATGGTGATTGTGGGGAGAGGGAAGTAATCAGAACTCAGAAGTCAGATGTCAGAAGTCAGAAGTCAGATGTCAGAAGTCAGATGTCAGAACTCAGACAAGAAACTCATTATTACTGTCTGACTTCTGACTTCTGACTTCTGACTTCTGACTACTTCCTCCCGTAAAAACACAGCAGCGTGCGGCCATACTTGCGCTGCTCGGTGAGCTCGAGATTGTCCAGTGCCAGCGTGTCGAACTCGCGCGGGTCGATCTGGACGATGACTTCGCCGTTCTCGGCCAGCCAGTTGGGTTGCTGGTCGATCTTGAGCAGCGCGCCCGACCACAGGCTGTGATATTGGGGCGGTGCCACGTAGATGAAATTGTAGCGGGTGGTGACGGTGCCGGCCAGATAGACAAATGCGTCGGTGTTGAGCACGCGGCCGCTGGCCTCTAGCTGGGTGGCGCGCAGGTTCTCGGCAATGATATTGGCCGCAATGCGAGCGCGATCGATGAAGGTGACCTGTTTGGCCCCGCGACTGAGCGCCTCAATCCCCACCGCCCCCGTGCCGGCAAAGAGATCCAGCCACACCGTGTCGGCGACATCGTCCTGCAAAATGTTGAACAGGGCCTGCTTGGCTTTGTCGGTGATCGGGCGGGTGGTATCGCCGGGGACGGCCTTGAGCCTGCGGCCTTTGGCTTTGCCGGTCGTGACTTGCATGGTGTTTAGGGGCTTATACGAGATGGACTCCAACTTTGAATTGGAGTCCATCTAAAACGTCTAGACTGCGAAATGGCCGACCGGCGCGGCCACGATGGGTTTGAAGATGAGGTCGAGTTCCCACTGCGGCATGGTCGTTGGGTCCGCGTTGCGGCGGGCATGCCACACGCCGGCCGTGGGCACATGGTTGCCGTTAGCGAAGCGATAGTCGTCGAGCTTGATCCGCTCCTGGGTCAACGTCAGCAACAGCGCTTTGATGGGCGAGCCGTGGGCGACCAGAGCGATGCGCTCGAAGGGTTCGGCATCCAGCCGGGTGATCACATCCTGCAGCCGTTGTTTTACCTGCTCGAACGTCTCTTCCTTGCGGTGTTCGGCCAGCGCCAGCTCAATCACGGGGGTGAGCGCCAATTGCTGACCAATCAACGTCGCCGTTTCGTGGGCCCGATCCAGGGGTGAGCTGTAAATCTGTTGAATGTGCATGTGGCCCAAAAATAGGCCGGCCACACGCGCCTCTTCGCGACCCACATCCGAAAGCGGAGGGCCGGGCACGCGGTCGTAGGCGATGCCGGTTCCTTGCTTGGGGTGGCCGTGGCGAACGAGGAAAATCTCTTTTAGCATGACTCAGAAATTAGTGTGTATCAGTAAACTAGGATATTTTGAGCAGGCAATTTTACAACATATAGATGGCTTCCTGAAACCCTAAATCTTGAGCTATTGGGCAAATATATTTGGATGTCAAGCCATTATTTAAGCTAAGCATCAATGGCGGTTATCTCGCAAGATTCAACAGTACTAAATCCGTCTTTATTCTCGATAACGTCTATTTTTTTATTCTGCCCAAAATCTGTTTTTATCAGACTGGTCAGATTAAGCTCAAGTGAATTCATTCACAGACAATGAGAGGTCAGACGGCGAACCTAATCTTCAATTCAATGAACATCAAATCCATTTGTCTACACCTTTTGCCGATCACACTCACGCTCTCGCTGGTGGGTATCTGCGTCGCCGCGCAAAACAACGCCGTTGCTCAACACACGATTGAATCCATACAGGCAACTCCAGCGCCGGGTGCGGCCACCTTCGGCAATATCGCGGTGAGCGGCGTGACGCGCAATTTTGTCTATGCCGTCTCCGGCTATCCCGCGCCGGCTGCGGGGCGGCCGCTGGTCATTCATCTCCACGGCGATGGCGGCAATATGGGTCTGAGCGAAGCGTGGAAGAGCGCGGTGCTGAATGACGATAACGGCGCCGTTTTGCTATCGGCGCAGGGGCGCAACAACATTCCGGCTGCCGCGGCCATCGATGGTTCGGGCTGGCGATTTCGCATGGACGAGAGCGGGCAGCCCTATGACGATGTTGACTTCATCAATCAACTGATCATCAAAGCCACGGCCAACACAGCCCTCCTAGGCATGGCCATCGACCCCAACAAAATCTATGCCGTGGGCGAGTCGAGAGGTGCAGGATTTGCCTATTACCTGTATGCCGATCCACGCACGCGCAATAAGGTGAAGGCGATTGTGCCGTTGTCGGGCACGTTCTATTGTGATGGCAACGTAGCCGGTAACGCACCGGCCGCTGGCAGCGACATCACCTGCGGCGAAGTCAGCGAGTTTGGCTTCTGGACTCCCAAACCCACCTTATTCACGGCCCCCGGTGTCACCCGTCCCCCTCATATTCTCGACATCCACGGCCAATTGCCGCCCAATGGCAGTGAGCTCGAGGATACAGCGCCTCCCGCGTTGGATCAGGATTACGCCTCGTCGACCTGGGCAGGTTGGGGCGATGCAGCCGGCTGCTACACCGTTCTCGTCAGCTCGCAAACTGAGAAGACATTGCCCGGCACCGTGGGTGGCAAAGTGGTGAAATCCTATGCCTACAGTCAGGCGCAAGGTCAATTGGCCACCCGTTGCGCGGGCCTGGATCTCACCTTCTACATCGCCCAGGGCGGCGGGCATGTGCCGGGTGGATTCGAGCCAACGGCCTGGTGCTATCTCAGTACGGTGGGTGGCCGGCCCAGCAGCTCTGCCTGCCCCGCACAACATGGCAGCGCCACGGCGACGGCCACAGCCACAGCCACGCCCACAAGAACACCCATGGGCAATGCCACAGCGACGGCGACATCCACCCCAACGACCACACCGCGCGCCGGGGCCACGGCCACCACAACCGCTACACCTGGGCCAACCCCAACTGGATTGACACCGCGTGCGTATATGCCAGCGTTGGTACAAGAGTAGAGGCAAAGCAGCGGGCTCATCGCCATTCAAACCCATACCCGAGCCCGCTGCTTTGCCCCTACAACTGCGCAATGCTCCAGCACATTCTCACACCTTCACAGTGTCATCCCTTTACACCTTTACTTTCCCAGCCAAATCGGTTACCACATCATCGGTGCGGATGCCCTCGGCCTGGCCCTCAAAATTGAGCAGGATGCGGTGACGCAGGGCGGCTGGGGCCAGTTCGCGCAGATCGTCCAATGCCACGTTATACCGGCCTTTTAGCAGTGCCAATACCCGGCCACCCAGCAGCAATGCCTGTGCGCCGCGCGGGCTGGCGCCATAGCGCACAAACCGCTTCACCATATCGCCGGCATCTTCGCTGTCGGGGTGGGTGGCCGCGATCAGGCCCGCGGCATATTGCATCACTTCGGACGAGGCCGGCACCTGGCGGGCCAGTTGTCCCATCGCCACCAGCATATTGCCGTTGGTCATTTTTTTGGCGCGGCGGGCCTTGTCGCCCGTGGTCATCTCGATGATGGACACGAGTTCGCTGGTTTTGGGGAAGGTCACATTCAATTTGAACATGAACCGGTCGAGCTGGGCTTCCGGCAGCGGATAGGTCCCTTCCATCTCGATCGGGTTCTGGGTGGCCAGCACGAAGAACGGCGCGCTGACGGCATAGGTGCGGCCCATGATCGTGACAGTGCGCTCCTGCATCGCCTCCAGCAGCGCCGACTGCGTTTTGGGCGTGGCGCGGTTGATCTCGTCGGCCAGCACCAGATTGGCAAACACTGGACCGGCCTGGAAACGAAAGGCGCGCTTGCCATTCTCCTGGTCTTCGAGAATATCGGTGCCGACGATGTCGCTGGGCATCAGGTCCGGCGTGAACTGGATGCGCGAGAAGCGCAGATCCAGCGCGTCGGCAAATGTGCGCACCAGGCTGGTTTTGCCCAGCCCCGGCACGCCCTCCAACAGCACATGGCCGCCGGCGATGATCGCGATCAGGGTGTGCCGAATCACATCGGTCTGGCCGACGATGACGCCCGACACCTCCTGCTCGATCTTGTTGGCCGTCTCACGAAAAAGCTCGATGGTAAGTTCAGTTGTGTCTGCCATACGTATTTGAGATGTCAGAAGTCAGAAGTCAGAAGTCAGAAGTCAGATATCAGATGTCAGATGTCAGATGTCAGATTTGTATCCTCTGACATCTGACATCTGACATCTGACTTCTGATATCTGATATCTGCTCATGATCTTCGCTAAGGAACCTTAACCGATGCCCAGAGGCGATTGCCGAATAGTTTGCCGCCCGGCTCCAACAACCGCCAGGTGCTAGTGTAGGTGCCGGCCGCGCTCGGCGCCATCAGCTGCACGCTGATATCGACCTCGGCATCCTTGGGTGTCGGGGGAATCGACAGCTCAGGCGCAGCCCCCATGATCTCGTCCGAGAGAAATTTGAGCTTGTAGCCGCTCTCCCACGCGCACGAACTGGTGTTGCGCAGCCGCCAGGTTTTGACAAATGGCTTACCGGCCGCCACTTCAGTGCCATCAGGAATGGTCACATCGGCCACAAATTGCGCGCTCAGGTCGCAGCCGTTGCCACCGACGATGCCGGGTGGCGGGGTCGTGGTGGGCGCCACGGGCTGAGTCGGCTGCGGCACACTAAACAGCAACTCCTCACCCACCAGCACATTGAGTAAAAATGGGTCGCTGGTGTTGCCGGCGCTGTCATAGGCCAGCACTGCAAAGGCGTATGACCCAGCCTGCGGCGGCGTAAAGTCGATCCGGCTGGAGAACGTTAATGAAGGTTCAGGATTCGTGGCGGTTCCGGCAATGGCATTGTTGGCGCGCAACTCAATCCGCTCAACATTGTTGCTCGATGCCGCCGCCACCTGCAATGTAATGACTTCACCTATACCAAAACGCGCACCTTCAACCGGCGTCACCACGCTCACCACCGGCTTGGCCGTCTGGCTGGCCCCGCCACAGGCGACCAGCATCCACATTAGCACCATCACCAGCACAATACGGATGCCGCTGCCGACACGGACATCACCCGGCCCACTATTGTGCAACCGGCGCGCGGCCTGGTTCGTAGGTTGAACTGTCATCTGAGTGTCATTATCCGCTAATCTGAGCATTTGCTTTAACAGGTAGAATATCTGCACGCTATGGACGAGCCGTTCAAAACTGGGGCCGTGGAGTCTGCACAGCGCGATGGCGCTGCTGTGCGCAATGTAGAAGCATCGTCGACTGACAGGAATGCCACTCAACAAAATACCCCCGAATCCCCCTTGCTACGCAAACGCGCAGCCACCGAAACGGATATTGCAAAGGACACCCCCATCGGATCGCAAGACAGCACTCCCCAAATTCCCAGCGCCCGTCAACAACTAGTTTCATTGCAGCAGGTCATCTCTCTGGCGTGTTTCGGCGTCACGGTGTTGAACGGTCTGTTGCCGCTGTATTCCAAAACAGTTGGTGCTGAAGGGCTCGATGTCGGTTTCCTGTGGGCACTGCGCGCGCTGATGACGGCGTTGCCCCGGCCCATCATTGGCCGCGCCATCGACAAGTATGGCCGCAAGGTCTTCCTGCTCGGCGGCATCGCACTCATTGCCGTGTCCATGGTCTGTTTTGCCTATACCCGCTCGTTCACGTTTGAAATTGGCGGCACGGTCCTGTTTGTTGGCACCCTCAACTTTGGCCGTTTCATGCTGTACGCCGGTCAGATTATCCAGGGATTAGGACTGGGCACCATTTTGCTGGCCGGGCTGACCATGACGGCGGACCTGGCCAAGACTGCGGGCCGTGGCGCTAGTTTCGGGTATACCGAGCAGGCGCAATACCGGGGTGGGTTATTGGGTGCTGCGATTGCCGTGCCCATCATCGTCATCTACGGCCTGGGTCCCGAGGGCGTCACCATTACCCCCGAAGCTTGGACGCGCATGTTTCTGATCTTTGCGGTGGTGGCCGTGGCGGCCTTTGTGCTGGCATGGCGGCGGCTGTATGACACCAAATTTATCGCCCAAGCCGAACCTGAGGCGACTTCGCCTACATCCGGCAAGGTGAACCCGCAGCTGTATGTGCTCATGGCCATCATCGCCCTCACCAGTGCCTCGGCCTACGGGCTGATGCCGTTCATCCTGCGCTACCTTGAGGATCACATCACGCCGCGCCCCGAGCTCATCGCGCTCGCCTACATTCCAGCTGCCATCGTGTGGGGGACGTTGCCGGCGCGCATGGGCCGGTATGCAGACCGATTTGGCCGCAAGCCAGTGATGGTCGTGGGGCTGATTTGTAGCGCCATCCTGTCGCTGTTTATTCCCCTGGTGACCGTGATCGTGCCGGCATCGGAGTCTATTCGTGTGCTGGGCTATGCCGTGCCGATTGCCCTGATTTTGTTATCGCTGTTCGTCGCGGCCGAAGCCGTGACCTATTCAGCCGCCACCCCAGCCGAGCAGGCACTGGCCTCGGACATGATGGGCGGCAAGGCGCGTGGTCAGGGCTTTGGCCTGTACACCTTTGCCCGCTCGACCGGCGAGGTGATCGGGCCGATTGCCATGGGTGCGGTCTATGCGTTTGAGCCGAGCGGCGCATTTGTGGTCAACTCGGTCATTCTCATCATCGGTAGCCTGCTGGTCTGGTTCGCACTTCAGGATCCGGCCAAATCGCGGCGCGTGCCGTAGTGAGGGGAGAGGATCGTCGACCTCGACGTCGACGACGTCGTCGACGATCATGCCGAATAAATCCGCTCCAACTCACTCACCCGCGCCTCCCAGCCAAAATGTTGCCACAGGTGTGTTTGCGCGGCGCGGCCCATGCGCTCGGCCGCCTCAGGAGACGCCAGTAACTCTTGCAGGGCGGACGCAAATGCCTCGGCATCGCCGGGTGGGGTGAGCCGCCCACTCATGCCGTTCTCCAGATACACGCGGTTCATGCCCACGTCGCTGACCACCATGGGTTTTGCGCAGGCCATGTAGTCGATGACTTTGCCGCTGCACTTGGCACGGTTAATATTCGTGTCGCGATAGGGGTAGAGCGCGACATCGGCCGCCACCAGCCGCTCCACCAACTGCGCATGCGGCATAAAGCTGTGCCACTCGACCATGTTATCCAACCCTGCTTCTGACACCGATTCGCGCAGCGTGGGCAATCCATCGCCGGTGGCGATGATGACCCAACGCAGCTTGCCCGCTGCACTTGTGCGCACAGTTTGCACGGCCCGCACGGCCACATCCATGTCGTGGCCATGCGGCACCGTGCCGGCATAGATGGCGATGTGCTGGCCGGCCCAGCCAAATTGCTCGCGCAAGGCCGCCCGTTTAAGCTCCGCCGCGCGCACCTGTTCCCGCAAAGACGCATCCGGCCCATTCGGCAACACAATGATCGGCTTCATGGCCAGAAATGGAGTGGGTTGCAAGAGATTCACCAACTCGCGCGAGCGCGCCGCCAGCGTGTGGCTGGCGCAGGTGATCAGGCCGGCGTGTTGCAGCGCCCAGCGCTCTTGCCACGCCAGCACCCATTTTTGGTATGACGGGTAGGGGTTTACATCCAGCCAGCCGCCTTTGCCCTCCCAGTCGTCGTTGTCGACAATGACGTTGCCCACCTTGGTGACATAGCGCGGTGCCGTACGCAGCAGCAGCCACATGGCCAGCGCGCCGGGGCCAACCGGCTTGAACACATGCAGCACATCGGGCTGAAGTTCGCGCACCCGCGCCGCCATCTGTTGAGCCATGCGCAGCAACGAGAAGCCGCCACCGGCCACGTTCTCCAGCCTCACCCCTTCCACCTCCCAGCATTTCCCGGCATCAGCCGGGTTGTCGTAGGGTGGTATGAGAATGGTGACGCGGTGGCCGTGTCGAACCAGTGCCGTGGCAATCGGCAGCATCCGTGCACTGACTGTGGCTTTGGGCGAAAACGCGAAGGGCGCGAGGTAGACGATGTTCACAATGATCGTGACTGATAGGACGGGGATTTTGGACAGAATGAACAGAATTTAACAGAATGGAACACGTCTGCATTTCGTTAAATTCTGTTCATTCTGTCCAAATCTGCCCCGACTTGAAAAGTTACAGGCTGGCCGAGAACACGTTGTGAACCATGTCCAGATCGACGCCGTGCAGGCTGGGGTCCATCAGGTTGGTCATCAGCACGAACGCCACGCCCTCTTCGGGATACATCCAGAACTTGCAACCGCCCCAGCCGTTGTGGCCATAGATGTTTTTGTGGACAATGGATTGGGTGCGCACCGGCCGGATGAACGTCAGTCCAAACTCGCAATCGTCCGGCCACTCGTTCGGCACAATGGCGGGAATGCCGGCGGTTTGCGGCCGAATCATCTCGCGCAAGGTGGTTTTGCCAAGGATGTGACCCTGTCCCCGGCCACCCTCGTGCTCGTGCACGCCGTCATTGAGCAAACACTGGCCGAGCTTCAGCAAGTCTGGCGCGCTGCTAAACAAGCCGGCGGCCGGATGTTTGAGCTGTAGAAAACCATCATAGTTGAGGCCGACTTTCTCAATACCCTGCATCGGCAAAAACCCTGCGGGATTGCGCTCGTAGGTGTTGAAGGACGTCGAGGTCATGCCCAGCGGCCCAAACAGATTTTGCTGCAGGTAGTCTTCGAGAGACAGGCCGGTGACGCGCTCCAAAATGGCTTGCGATGCGGCGAAGGCCATATTGCTATATTGCTTGAAGCTGCCGGCCAGAAAGTTGGCCCCGGTATGCGGCAATTGATCGCGCAGCGCACCACCGTTGGCCTCGGTCAGCGCCGGCTCAGACATGCCGCTGGTGTGAGTGAGCAAATGCCACACCAACACCTTGTCGGCTCGCCCGGTCCCAAAATCCGGCAAATACTGTTTCACCTCGTGTTGCAAATTCACCAGACCGCGTTCGACCAGTTGCATGAACGCCAACCCGACCACGGGCTTGGTCACCGAGAACAGCAGATAGGGATCGGTATTCTGCACGGCCTGCCCCGTGGGCCAGGTGCCAAATGACTGAATCTCGGTGTGGCCGCCCGCATCGGTGACGCCGAACACGGACGAGGGAAGCTGATCCGTGTGGACCAGGTTGCGCACATAGTCGAAGGTGGGTGCAAATCTGTTCATGTTGCCTTGATTATCTGTGAGTGAGAGGACTGACATCTCCGGGATGTCAGACATTTTGGATCTTACCGACTTGCAGTGTTATATCCGGACTGGGCAGCCTGGATTTTCTGCGCGAACTGTCTTATCGAACGGCGACGATGCGCAGTTGCCTAAAGCCAGTCGCCCGTTATCGTAGTCACACCCCCGACGTTCATCTATATTCTGGAGGTGAGGCCATGACAGCCGCAGCAAAAAGTGTTGATGGTGTGAGCCGGCGCGAGTTCCTGAACTACGTGTGGGGTTCCTCGATGGCGCTGGTGCTGGCGCAAGGAACCGGCATTGCCTTTTGGTTTGCGCTGCCGCGGCTGCGCGAGTTCACCCTATCTTTCTCGGTGCAGGATTTGCCGGCGCAACATCAAGCGCCGATTTACAGCACTATCAAGAACGTCAGATTTTTTATTACGCACAGTGAAGACGGCATTGCATTTTTAGATGCGCGTTGCTCTCATTTACACTGCGATGCAGAGTGGCACGAACCCTATTCAATCTTCGCGTGTCCGTGTCTAGCTACTCCTGCCGCACCGCGCTGGCAATGGCGATTTTGCCCAGCCGCAGCATGGGATAGATCGCGGCCAGCAACGCTGACACGACCGCCACGGCCAGCGCCTGGGCAAACGTCGTCCACTGTAGGTCTAGGCGAATGGTCCAGCCGAACGAGCGCAGGTTGATGATGTAGACCAGGATGACGGCCAGCAACAAGCCCGCCGGCATCGACAAAATACCGGCCGTGCCGCCCATCAGCCCGGTTTCGAGCAGAGTGAGCCGCCACAACTGGTTCAACGTCATGCCGTTGGCGCGCAACATGCCCAGCTCGCGGGTGCGCTCGATTTGCAGTGCCATGAGGGCGCTGAGCACGCCGATGAAGGCGACGACTGTGGCCAGTAGATTTAGCGCGCTGGTGATGGCGAAGGTTCGGTCGAACACTTGCAGCGCGTTATCGCGCAACTCGCGATTGGCGCTGATGAGCAGGTCGCGGCCCGAGAACTGGGTGCGTAGACTCTGGGCCGTGATGGCGCTATCGGCTGGCAAATACAGCGCGATGGACGAGACCTTGTCGTCGGCCCAGTCGCGCTGATACAGATCGCGGCGCATGCGCACCACACCGGCATCGCTGGCGTAGTCGTAGAACACGCCGACCACGCGCATGGTGCGTTCGCCCGCATTCGTGCGCACGGCCAGCAAATTATTCTGCTGGGTCACGCCGAACTTATTCGCAAACGGCTCGGACACCTGCACCTCATCCTGACCGGTCATGCTCGCCCACACACCGTCCACCGGCCGCTCGCTCCACAGGAATTCCTTGTCGGGCCGCTCGTGCACAGACTCAATCGCGGTGAGCGTGGTGGTGCGCCAGCCGGTGTCATCACGCGGCGCATCTGCCGCAGGTACCACTTGGGTTTCAATATTGACCCGCCGCAACAGCGTCACATCACCCGCGCCGGGCAGGGCGCGAAACTCGTCGATGATCTCGGGGGCGATGGCGCTCTGGGCATCGCCGACGCCGGCCGAGGGTGGGGTGATAAAGATATCAGCCGCCAGCGACACATCCAGCCAGCTTTGCACCGTGTTGCGGAAGCTGCCAATCATGCTTTGCAAGCCGATGATGACCGAGACCGCCACCAGCAGCGATGCAATGGCGATGGCGGTGCGCGAGATGGAATTCACGACGCCGCGCGGTGCCATGCGTCCAATCACGCCGATGAACCGGCCCAGCACTGGCGAGGCCATGCGCATGAAGGCGATGGTCACCAGTGGCGAGACCAATGCGATGCCAATCAGCACGCCGAAGATGCCGGCGAGATTGATGACCAGCACTTTGGTCAGCAGCAACATCCCGCCGCCCGCCAGGAACATGGCCACGCCGACGGCGGCTACATACGGCAATATTTTTCGCACGCGGCCCTCGACACTGCTGCGCTTGAGCGCGCCGACGGGAGGAATGCTGGTGGCCTCGTAGGCCGGGGCCAGCGCCGCCAGCAGCGCCGCGCCGACGCCCAGGGCAAAGCCTTTGAGCAGGGTCAAGGGGTCCACGGCGATGTCACGGACATTCACCACGTAATACAAATCGTTGATGGTCTGGGTGACCAGCCCCACTGCGCCCCGGCCCAGCACGATGCCGAGGCCGACCCCGAGCAGGCCGCCGAGAGTGCCCAATAACAAGGTCTCCAGCAAGATCATGCGAAAGATTTCGCCGCGGGTGACGCCGAGGCAGCGCAGGGTGCCAATCGTCGGCCGGCGCTGCACAACGCTAAACGTAATCGTGTTGTAGATCAGGAACATGCCGACCACCAGCGCCAACAAACTGAGTGCCGTCAGGTTGAGCTTGAACGCGTCGGTGAGGCTTTCGACGCTCTGGCTACGGGTGCTGGGTTTGATGATCTGGACCCCAGCCGGCAAAATGGTTTGGATTTCGGCCAGTCTGGCTCGGCCTTCTTCGGTTCGCTCGTCCGCGATCAGGTCGATGTGGCTGAGTTTGCCCGGCTGACCGGGTTTGCCCGGCTGACCGGGTTTGCCATTCATGTTGAACAGCGCCTGCGCCGCGCCGATATCCATGATGGCGATGCCGTCCAGGGCGCGCCGGCTGTTGTCGTCGGTGGGTTGCAGGATGCCGATGATGCGAAAGGGCGTGCGCGTGTTGCCAATGCGCAGGGTGAGGGTGACGCCGGTTTGCAGGTTGTAGCGCAGGGCCGTGGCCTCGCCAATGAGCAGGGCGTTGGGCTCGGTCAAAAACTGGGCCAACCCATTTTGAATAAAGGTGGAGCCGCCCTGGCCGAGGTAGTTGCGAAACGGCCCCTCAGCAAATAAGTCGACACCCAGCACGCGCACCGGCTGCTGGTCGAGCTCAATGGCGGTGGCATAGGCCGTGACGATGGGCGCGGCCTCAGCGATGCCGAGCTCGGTTTTGAGACGCCGATACACCGACTCATCAACGCTGTCATTGCTGCCGACGATCTGGTGGGTGGCTTTGCCAGCCACAGTCTCGGTGCTCAGCTCGAACGCGCGCGAGGCTGAACCGTTGGCCAGATCAATCGCAATAACCACGGCCACACCCAGCGCCACACCCAGGATGCACAAAATGCTTTGCAGCGGCCGGCGCAACAAATAGCGCAAGCCGGTTTTGAATAAACTCATGTGCCGCGAAGCCTAACAGAGGGAGCTGTGAGCAGAGCGCGGAGAGCAATGAGCGGACTATGAGCATCTGGCGTTTTGCTTAATGCTCCTTGCTCACCACTCATCGCTCACCGCTCATCGAATCAATGCGGCAAACTGATCCACCGTCGTGGTGCCATGGATGCGCAGGCGCTTCCAGGTGTAGGCATCGGCCAGCGTGTGGAGATTGCCGTACTCGGTGGTGACAGCGCCATGGATATTGGCACTCTTCAGAAACTTGACGAGGCCGGCGTCGTATCTGCCGCTCGGGTAGCAGAAGAACATGGGCCGTTTGCCGGTGAAATACTGGATGGACTCCTGGGGGCCGAGAAACTCCCAGGCCAGCTTAGCCTCATCGCGGCCGCGCAGATCCAGATGGGTGCGGCTGTGGTTTTCGATGCTCATGCCCGCATTCGACATCAGGATCACCTGGAACCATGTCAGATAGTCTGGAGTGCCCGCATAGATAAAATCGCTGACCACAAAAAATGTGGCCGTCATCTTGTATTTTTTGAGCAGCGGGAATGCATTCGTGTAGGCATCACGATAGCCATCATCGAAGGTCAGGATGATGGGTTTGGCCGGCAACGCCTTGCCCTGATTCAAATGCGCGTGCAAGTCATACAGGCTAATGGTCGTGTAGCCGTTGTCAGACAAATATTTGAGTTGGGCTTCAAAATTTTCAGGCGTCACCGATAAATCGAGCCGATATTTGTCGGCATTGGGTGGCGGCACGGAGAGATAGTGATACATCAGGATGGGCACGCGCGCGCTGGCCGGCAGTATCGCAGTGGGGTTGGGCTGAGGCGCCGGCAGGGTGGCCCTGGCGGTCGGCGTGGGTATCTGGGTATTGACTTGATTGGCACCAATCTGGGCCAGTGTAGTCAGGGTTCCGCCGATGAGTAAACAAAGAAGTGAGGTGATTGTCAGGACGCGCCGCATAGACGGTCACTATAATCGTTGCCTTCCAAAGAAATTATTTTCTGGAGAACGCCAGCTCTCACGATCATTTCATTTCACGTCATTCTTATTCGTCTTTCTATTCGTCTTCATCATTCAACCCTTGCCACTCGTGCTATCTAGAGCCATCCGGGTTGGCACTTTTCATGACCAGCAAGGCACGACCCTATGCGCTCGCAATGACCATTTGGCCTTGCCAGACTCCAGCGTGCATTGACGTGTTGCCCCCTTACGACACACCCTCTCACGATCCGAGACTACTCAAAAAGTCTGGTCGAGAATTAATGCATATGTGGATGCTTTTCAGGGAAGCGATCCTGTTCAATAGGTGACTCGTGACAAATCCAAGGAAGACCATCAATATCAACCGTAACCGTCTGACCAAACAATTGGGTTTGGAGCAGGTGCGCTTTGCGACACAACATCCAAAATCGCAGGCGCTGGCCGAGAAGGCCCAACAGAATCTGCTCGGCGGTGTGCCGATGAGCTGGATGACGCGCTGGCCGGGCGGCTTCCCACTCTTTGCCCAGTCGGCCAACGGCGCGCACCTGATCGATGTCGATGACCAGCGCTACCTGGATCTGTGTCTTGGCGACACCGGCGCAATGGCGGGTCACGCGCCGGATGCCACCGTGCAGGCGGTCATTGCCCAGGCGCAACGCGGCTTCACCTATATGCTGCCGACCGAGGACGCGATCTGGGTCAGCGCAGAGTTGCAGCGGCGGTTTGGGCTGCCGTTCTGGCAAATGGCGCTGACCGCGACCGACGCCAATCGAAACGCCATCCGGCTGGCCCGCGAAATGACCGAGCGCAACCGCATTCTGGTGTTCAACCAGTGCTACCACGGCTCGGTCGACGAAGCGCTGGTGTCGCTGCATGGGCGCAAGGTGGTGCCGCGCCCCGGCAACATCGGCTTCCCCATCAACCCCGGCTTTACCACCCGGTGCATCGAGTTTAATGATGTGAGGGCGCTGGAACAGGCGTTGGCCGAAAAGGATGTGGCGTGTGTGCTGGCTGAGCCGGCCATGACCAACATCGGCATCATTCACCCCCAACCGGGCTATCACGACGCACTGCGCGACTTGACGCGCAAGGCCGGCACGCTGCTGATTCTGGACGAGACGCATACCCTGTGCGCCGGACCGGGCGGCTACACCCAGGCGCACCATCTGGAGCCCGATATTTTGACCGTGGGCAAGTCGTTGGGTGGCGGCATTCCCTGTGCGGCGTTTGGCCTGAGCGCGGCGCTGGCCGACCGAGCCGCCGCGCTCACCGACAACCCGCATGGCGATGTGAGTGGGTTGGGTGGCACATTGGCTGGTAATGCGCTTTCGCTGGCCGCAATGCGCGCCACGCTGGAGCATGTGCTGATCGAGGCCAATTTCGCCAAAACGATTCCGATGGCGGAATAC
>Ga0335394_10003707_pt1 | contig 17372 bp, 17 predicted proteins | sample MAT03_FD_205741 | JGI IMG/M metagenome (GOLD analysis project Ga0335394, IMG submission 205741) | Freshwater microbial communities from Lake Fryxell liftoff mats and glacier meltwater in Antarctica - MAT-03 (spades assembly) (version 2) ... | reverse complement strand
GGACATCACCGGCGACGCCCTGCTGACCCAACGGGCAATAGCCACGCATTTAGTCGAGCGGCAGGCGCATTATCATTTCACGGTCAAGGGCAACCAACCGGCGTTGGAACGCGATATTGCGTTGCTGTTTGAGACGCGCGGCGCCCCTGATTTCGTCGAGGTCACGCCGCCCGATCATGGCCGCATCGAGACGCGGCGTATTTGGTGCAGCCCGGCGCTCAATGACTATCTGGACTTTCCCCATGCCGGCCAGGTCTTTCTGATAGAGCGCGAATCGATCAACAAAAAGACCGGCGTGCCGAGCCGTGAGATCGCACTGGGGATCACGAGCCGCACACCGCAAGAAGCTTCGCCGCAACGCGTATTGGCCGTCAACCGCGGGCATCGGAGCATCGAAAGCGTTCATTACATCATCGACTGGAACTACGATGAGGATCGCAGCCAAATCCGAACCGGCTTCGGCCCGGAAAACATCACGCGCCTGCGCCGCTTCGCGGTGGGTATCCTCAAGTCATTTCAGAAACCCGCCCAATCCATCGCCGCGATGATGCGCAAACTCACGTTCAGGACGCGTCTCGCCTTCGACTACTTGCGGATGACTCAAAATTCGAGCGCCCGGGGACTAGCCTATTGAGAACAAATTTGCCGTGAGGGGCAGGGAGGGGCGAAGATTCAAAGTGTCACAAAGTACCCGTAGATTAGCGACCGCTGATTTGCATGATGGTTTTCTGGACCGGTGGGTGTGATTGCTTCAGCCAGAGGGGGGATATCGTTCTTGAACAATGGAATTCCATTCGTTTCGAGCGCGCTCTTTATTGCGCCGCATCGCTCTCTCGCGCCGGCACCTTCGCTATCAGCACATTGTATTTGTTCGTGGCGCCCTTAAGCGTTGAAGGCGTCTCGATGAGCGCGGCCGTATCGAGTGTCGCTTGAAACTCCGGGCATGGTAAGTCCCGTCCTCCCAGTTCATGATCTTGAAAGGCAATGTGCCCTTGTGCCCCCAGGAACTCGCGCTGCCATTTGGATCCTTGTCGATGAGAAGCCTCGCGCCGAGTTTCTGGAAATATGCGGCGATATGGACGGCCGTCGTCGTCTTGGTCACTCCGCCCTTATCGTTGGCGACGGTTATAAACATATGTATGTCTTGTCATGCTGATGAGCGTCCGGAGTGCCGGCGGCGTATCCGTCCGGCTGTCCGTCAGTATAACCAGACGACAGTACGGACTGAAGCGTAAGGGGCAGGGAGGGGTCAAAGGCACCTTCGACCGCTACGCGTTCATTGTGGTCCATCTATTATTTGCGCGGAATATCGGGCCCACTTTCGTCGAGGGCAGCGCGGTGGCGATGCCGTTTTCAGCAGCGTCCTGACCCGCTAATACTCGCGTCCGGCTTTCGTCTCGCTCATTTCCGGCACAGCCGCACGCTGCTGTCGGCCGTATCCTCATCGATTCGTATTATTCCGTCCCCGGCAAGATCGAGAAGAGCTAAGAGAAGGCAAACTCTTCGCTCTATCGTCTCTGCCCTGATGAACCAAGAAACCGCCGAAAACCACACGCCCCGTTCAACTGCTTCCAAGTCCAGCAACGCCGCGATCCTCATCCCTTCCACCGAAATCGAATCCAGATCCATTTCGTAGGCGGCAACCTGCATATGCCGACGCTTACGAAAAATATCGCGAATTGCCTGTGCTTTCTTCCGAACTGTCCAAAGCGATGCAAATGACCCCTCCTCTACGGGAGGTTGTTCTCGAAAGCTCTTCTCACTGGCGTGGGTCCAGAGCCGTTCCAGTTCCTCACGCCGATCCACCAGAAACTCTTTGGCTTCGTTCAGTTGCGCCTCGCTAAGGGTTTTCAGTTCCTGGCTGAGTTCCAGCGCGAGGGCGGCGCCGGGATCGGGCAGAGCCGGATCGGCCGGGAGCAGGGAACTCGACTTCCACTGAATCAAACGCGCCGCGATGTCGATCCATTCCATGCCGAGATTGACGTCCAGCGCTTCGGCTTCTTTGATGTAGGCCAGGTATTGGGCGGCAATGGGTGCTAGCGGCAGATCGGCGATCGGGAGTTCATTCCGCCGGACAATGCTCAATAAAAGGTCGAGCGGGCCCTCGTACTGTGGAATGTGAACGGCGAAAGACTTCATTGCGGATCTTCGGCGAGAGTGGCGTTTTCAAAGGCATCCGGGTCTTGGGCGGCAATATCGGCGAGCGAGTCGATCATGGCCCAGAAGTCCTCCGGGTACGCGAACTCGCATACGATGCGGCCCGGCTCGAGCCGGACACCCGCGGGAAGATCGGCGAGCGACTTGCCCGCCTGGAACTGAGCGGACCCCGGGATGCGCCGGCGGCGAGCGACATTCTCGGCATGGGCGACGGCCAGGTGCTTCGCCACCTGCTGACGCTGCCGGAGGAATGCCGAATAGGCCGTTCCAGAACGCAATGCCTCCAGTTGGGTAAGGAGAGAGCAGCGGGGCAGGGAAAGGGCATCAGCGACCTCTGTGGCGCCAAACTTATGGAGAAGACGGATGCTATCCCGTTCGCTGCAGGCGAAGACCGCCTTCATCTCCTTTCGCCCTAGGCACTCAAGCGGCATCTGGCGAGTCGTGTCGACGATGGCGTCGAGGCGTTCGAACCAGTCCGGATGGCGGGCCATAAGGGGGAACCGGTGTCCTTTCTGGCGATTAGGCCGAATTTGGATAGACAGGTTCACTGTACACGATGTGGCATAGTTCTGTCACTAGTGGGAGAGGAGGAGATAATATAACACTGGATAAAGGACGTTATCCAGTGCTATGATTCGGGGGTAGGGCCCAGCTACCCGGAACCCTCCGGAACCCGGCTGATTTCCACCTTTAGGAGTCGAAAGTGTCTCAGTTTCATGCAGATCCGGCCTTTTCGGCGGAATTGGAGCCCAGCGGCGGCGGGTTGGTTGCCTCGACGGGGCAGGGAATGGCCACGCCGGCGCTCTTTGCCGGATCTCCCCAGGCGGCGCGGCGGTTCTGGGAGTTCTTCACCGCCGAGATTCCCAACGACAATACCCGGAAAGCGTACTTCTGCGCGATTCGCCGCTTTGACGGCTGGTGCGTCTTTCGAAATCTGGACTTGCGTCAACTTCAGCCGATCCTCGTTGCCGCCTATATTAAGGATCTGCAGGCGACTCTCTCCATCCCGAGCGTCAAGCAACACCTGGCCGCCATCCGGATGCTCTTCGACTACCTTGTCGTCGGCCAGGTGCTGCCCATGAATCCGGCGGCCTCGGTTCGCGGCCCGAAGTATGTGATCAAGAAAGGCAAAACGCCGGTACTCTCGGCCGACGAAGCGCGCCAACTGATCAACTCCATCGAGACGACGACCGTGAAAGGGTTAAGGGATCGGGCGCTATTGGCGGTCATGGTCTACACCTTTGCCCGCGTCGGCGCCGTGATCCATCTTCGAGTAGAGGACTACTTTCAACAGGGAAAGCGCTGGTGGTTCCGTTTCCATGAAAAGGGCGGCAAGCTACACGAAGTGCCGGCCCACCATAAAGCCGAAGCCCATGTCGATGCCTGGATCGACGCCGCCGGCATCGCCGAGGAAGCCAAACTGCCGTTGTTCCGTACTTTTGGACGCAACGGGGAAGTGACGGCCCGCTTGCTGTATGAAGCCGATGTTCTCCGAATGGTGAAGGTCCGTGGAAATCGAATCGGTCTGCCGGAGTCGACTTGCTGTCACACCTTCCGGGCAACCGGCATCACCGCCTACCTGGAAAACGGGGGAACGATCGAGAAGGCGCAGGCTATCGCCGCGCACGCTTCCCCGCGAACCACCAAACTGTATGATCGGACCTCGGACGTACTCACCCTGGAAGAAATAGAGAAGATCGGGATTTGAGCAAATTCGCGCAAATGGGATAGCGCAAAGATTCGTTCAAAAACGGACATAGTAAATGCAAGCTATTGATTCTATGATTCTTCCTCGCTGACCATTTCGACGGCTTGTTGCAACTCGCCCAGTGAGGGCTCACAATATCGTCGGGTAGTTTCCAGCGTTTCGTGACCTGCGAGCGCTGCGACCTTCTCTAAACCGACGCCGGCGTTGACGAGGTTCTTGGAGAGCGCCAGGAAGTCGGGGGTCTGACGCGGAATGGGCCTGTGAAATCAACGTTGTTCCCGGCTACGGAACAGTCCCCTTCGTCGGAAACCCAATGTTTTGATCGGGCAAAGCCGAGGTCAACGGATCTAGGCCTTTTGGAAATCATACACTTCGTGTACTGACCCCCGGCTTCCTGGCGCTCTCCGCGCTCTCGAATTCGCCGTTTGTCTCGTCGATCTCGTCGTCGTGCACATCGAGACCTTGTGGGAGCGGAATCGGCCGATGAAACACGGTCTTGTTCAGATCGCGATAGATTCCGCCGAAATACTTCTCGACTTCGCGCTCGACTCGCGAGATCGGCACACTGAGGATGGTTTGAACGTACTTTTCGTGGCTGGCGAATGCGACATCTACAGGGTTCAGCTTCGGGGAGTAGGCTCGCGCAATCATGAAAAAAAGCGGATTCATGGCGAAATTTAGAGTCTGGTAGAGTTGCTGCCTCCCAGAAAGTTTCCAGATTGTCCGATGAAGCTTCATATCGCTCTGAAGGAAACGCTCTTCATCACCGGCTTCGGAGGCATCTTTCATCGCCTGTAACGCCTTCTCGATCACCAGCCGCTTCTGCACCGTCATTTGCTCTCGCATGTATCGAACGCAAAGACCCTCGAGTTTGCCGCGGATGCCAAAAAGCACCTCTACCTCTTCGGGAGAGATATCTCGAATGAACGTGCCGCGGCGAGGAGTGATCACAATCAAGCCATCGCGTTCCAGACGCAGAACAGCTTCGCGAAGCGGTCCGCGGCTGCAGCCCAATTGCCGGGCGATGTCGTTTTCGATAATCCGCTCGCGCGGCTTCAGCCGTCCCTCGTAGATAGCACTTCGAATGAAGTTCTCTACTCTCTGGCTGGTAGAAACTGGATTAGTTTTTCGGGAAGGCTTCATCATCTTGCGAACAAGAATCTTTCCATTTTACCCTGCCGCCAGAGTACGCTCGCCCGAAACGATTACCGGCGAAGAATGTTTAAGCAAGCTATAGCGCCAGTCCATATGGATTCTCGAGCAATTCCCGAATACGATCGAGGAATTCAGCGGCGTCGGCACCATCCAGAACGCGATGATCCGCTGAGAGCGTCAGAAAAACGGTAGATCGAGCTTCAACGCTGTTGCCCATCACCAGTGGACGCCTTGCGATCTGTCCCGTGGCAAGAATGACGCTCTGCGGTGGATTGAGAATGGCATGAAACTCATCAATCTTGTGAGTACCGAGATTCGAGAGTGTGGCGCTACCGCCTTCCAATTCACGAAGAGTCAGCTTTCGAGAGCGTGCCTTTTCGATCAAGGAACTTCGCTGCTTCGCCAAGTCGGCAAAACTCAACTGATCAGCGTCTTTCAGCAGCGGAGTCAGCAGGCCATTCGGCGTCTGGGTTGCGATTGAGAGGTCGATTGTCTGCCGTTGCTCTACCTGATCGCCGTTCCAGAACGAGTTGACCGCAGGCTTTTCCTTCAGCGCCTGGGCAAGGGCGCGAAGAAGGAAGTCGGTGTAGGTAATCCTGATTCCAAGGCGTGCTTGGAAGATCTCTAAGCTCGCGTTTCGCAGTTCAACCAGTTTGCTAACGTCAACATGGGCCGTAAGGTAGAAATGCGGAGCGGATTGGAAGCTGGAAGTCATGCGTTGCGCAACCACCGCTCGCCCCGCCTTCGGCGTAGAACTTCTCGGACTTTCCGGCTCCGGTTCGGGGGCAGTATTTTCTGCCACTTTGTTTTGGAATTGGTGGATATCTTCTTCGACGATCCGAGTTCCACTGGAAGGTGAAACCAGGGCCAAATCTATGCCTAAGGAAAGCGCCATCTTTCGCGCGCGCGGACTTACTGGAACCTCGTCCTTTGGCGAACGTGTTTGGGCCATGGCGGCGGGCGCCGGCGTCGCATTCGACGGAATCGGCTCAACCACGGCAGTTGCGACTGGCGCAGCCGACACCACAGGTTGGCCGTCTTCTACAGTGGCGATAACAGTTCCGACTTTGACCACAACGTCAGGTTCAATCAATACACTGTCGAGCATGCCCGAAATAAAGGACTCCACTTCCATCTCGACTTTGTCGGTTTCGACCAGAAACAGAATGTCGCCTCGTTCTACTCTGTCACCAGGCTTTTTCATCCAAGCCGAGACGGCTCCTTCGGTCATGGTGAGCCCCAACTGGGGCATAACGATCTCTTGTTGCATTGATGATCCTATGCTCCGAAAGCCCGGCGGATTTCCGAGACGATGCGCTCGACGCTAGGAATCATCTGATCCTCCAGCACGGGACTGAACGGATTGGGTGCGGCGAGGGAACAGATCCGCAGCGGAGGAGAATCCAGATCGTCGAAGCAATCTTCACAGGCGATCGCGAAGACTTCAGCGGCGAAGCCGCAACTCGCAGGAGCCTCATCGACCACGGCAACTCGTCCCGTCTTGGAAATCGACGCCGAGAGTGCTTTCCGATCCAGAGGAACGATCGTCCTCGGATCGATCACCTCGACGGACAATCCCTCCTGCTGAAGTATTTCGGCGGCATCGACCGCTTGCTGAACCATCTTCCCCACGGCGATGAGAGTCACATCTGTTCCTTCGCGCCGAATCCTGGCCTGTCCGAAGGGGATTGTGTACTCGCCGGTGGGAATCTCTCCTTTGGTGTTGTAGAGCGCCTTATGCTCGATAAACAGTACGGGGCCGTCGTCGCGAATGGCAGTTTTCAGCAATCCCTTGACGTCGTAGGGAGTGGACGGCACCACGACTTTTAGTCCCGGTGTTTGAGCGAACCATGCATAGAAGGCGTGGGAGTGATGCGAACCCGCACTGCGAACGGCACCCATAGCGCCTCGGATCACGACCGGCACCTTGATCTTGCCGTCGGAGGAGTAGTGCACATTGGCGGCCTGCTGAATGACTTGCGTCATCGCTTCCAGAATGAAATCCAGGAAGACTTCATCGACAATCGCCCGGCTTCCCGCCATGGCGGCGCCAATCGCGATTCCCGTGGCGCCAAGTTCACAGATGCCGGTATCCCGCAGGCGATGATCGCCGAACTCTTTCCAGAGCCCGCGCGTCTGGGCAAAATTCCCCCCGCGCGGTCCTATGCCCTGGCCGATGTAAAAAACCGACTCATCGCGAGACATCTCTTCGCGCAGAGCCTCGACGCCGGCTTCCACATAAGTGGTCTTTTTGGAGTCAGTCGTTATCACTGGCCGTCCTCCGTGCAAAAGACGTGGTCCATCACGGTCGACGGATCGGGAGCAGGACTCGTCCTGGAGAACTCCACCGCATCTTCCAACCACGCTTGTACTTCATGGGCGATCTTTTCAAAGTCGTCAACATTCGCCCAGGCGGCGCTGAGCGCGCGCTCTCTCAACACCGTCAGCGGACATTTTTTCTTCCAGCTCTCCACTTCTTCACGAGTGCGGTAGTCCGTGCCCGGATCGCCCTCATGGTGTCCAACAACGCGGTAGGTCTTGCACTCCAGCAACGTAGGTCCCCCTCCAGAGCGCGCCCGTGCGATGGCCTCGTCAGCGGCTTCATAGACGGCCAGCACATCGTTTCCGTCGACAGTCATGGCCGGCATATCGTAGGCGGCTCCTCGACTGGCGACACTCACATTCTTTGTTGCCCGCCAGAATGCCGTTTCGGTGGCGTATAAGTTATTCTCGCAAACATAGACAACGGGAAGATTCCAAACCGCCCCAAAGTTGACGCTTTCGTGAAACGAACCGCTATTCACCGCGCCATCGCCGAAATAGCAAATTGTCACCTGACCGCTTTTCCTAAGTTGAGCACTAAGTCCGGCACCCGTGGCCAGCGGAAGACCACCACCGACAACTCCGTTTGTTCCCATGAATCCGTACTCTGGTGCGTACATGTGCATGCTGCCCCCGCGGCCTCCGGAGCAACCGGTCGCCTTACCCCAGAGCTCGGCCATCACCTCGCGTCCGGTGACGCCTTTCGCCAGCGCGTGACCATGTCCGCGGTGGGTGCTGAAGACAAGATCCTCGCGCGTTAGGTGGGCAGATACTCCAGCCGCGACAGCTTCCTCGCCTACATACAAGTGAACGAACCCGGGTAACTTTGCCGCGCGATATAGTTCCTGCACCTTCAACTCAAACTCTCGTAGTTCGAGCATCTCGCGATAGAGCCGCAGTACCAGCTTTACGTCGGGGGTGACACTAACTGTTATTTGCATTTTTCCTCCCGCCCTTGTGAGTTGTCTGGAATCGAAGTCCCATCGCAGCCTGGCGCGCGATGCCTCAGTTCAATCAGAAAGCCCACCAGTTTCATCGTGTCCAATAGCACCCATCGTGTACCTGGACGGATACCAGTACCGGCTTGCAGCACGCTCACTCCTTTTGGCGCCAGGTTGGCAACGGCCGCGTCCATGTCATCGACTTCGAACAGAACGTGGTGAATCCCGCCACCGTGCGCATCCAGGAACTGGCGATAGGCGTTCTGTTCACCTTCCAACGGTTCGATCAGCTCCAATTCCAGATTTCCGGCCTGAAGGAAGCCTTGCCGAATTCGGATCGATTCCTCGTTCCCGCGAAACCAGTACTTCGAATCAGGACGATTGGGCCATTCAATAAACTTGAAGGGACCAAGACCGAACAGTTCACTCAAGAGCTGAGTCGACTGATCCAGGTTCGGCACGACGATGCCGATCTGGACGGCTCCTTTCAACGCAACTTCGATGTCGGTCATCGCGCCAGATAGCCTCCATCGACATTCAGAATAGTGCCAGTAACCATGGAGGAAGCATCGGAAGCAAGAAATAGAACAGCTCCGAAAATTTCCTCAGGTTGGCCGACGCGGCCGAGTGGAATATTGCTAACCCAGGTTTCCATCAACCGCTCCGGATCGAACTGCGGATCGTTCAGTACCTGCACCAGACCCGGCGTCATAAATTGGCAAGGCGAGATGGCATTCACGCGGATGCCACGGCGAGCCCATTCCACAGCGAGTTGCTTCGTCAGGGTGTTTACTCCGCCCTTGCTGGCACAGTAGGCATTTGCTCCGCGGCCCATGCCAACCTCTCCCGCGATGGAAGAAAAGTTAATCATGACGCCGCGTCCGTTCTTCAGCATCACGTGAGACGCCGCCTGGCACGCCAGAAACGTACCGCGGAGGTTGATGTCGATTACGCGATCCCAGGTTTCAAGAGGCGTCAGTTCGGCGGGATCATGCTGTGAAACTCCGGCACAATTGATCAGAATATCCAGCGTGCCGAATTTCTCAAGTGCCTCTGCGACCATCTGCTTTACGCGGGCCGGATCGCTGACATCGACTGCGATGCCGATGGAACGGCGTCCCATGGCCTCCACCTCGGAAGCCACCTCCTTCGACTTTTCGAGACTGAGATCGGCAACGGCAACGTCACAGCCGTATTCGGCGAGCCCGAGGGAAGTGATCTTCCCAAACCCCACCGATCCGCCTGTGATGAGCGCGACTCGTCCGGTTAAGTCGAAAATTTTGTCAAATTGTGCATTACGCTTGGCGGCCATCGCTACCTGTTTGGTTAGTTCGTGTGACAGACAAGACTAGTATAGGCAAGTTTTGTGATATTGTCATCAAGATTGTTGACAACAACCTGACGAAGAAGAACCAGCCGCTGCGATCAAAGGTCCCAGGTTGGAAGGCGCGGGCCGCTGAGTCTCGCATTCACCCAGTGGGAGCGGCTTAGCACAAGCGAATTATAAACGACAGTCTTCAAATTGTCACCGACGTTGTCAACAATTTCGTAGATGAAAAGTAGAAAACATTGAGCACCATCTTTTCCGATCCGATCTCGCTGGTGTTGGCCGCCGCCGTGATGAACGCCGTCTATACGCTACCCATGAAATTGAACAAGCAGTGGAAATGGGAGCATTCCTGGCTGGTGTTTACTTTGCTCGGCGTTGCGGTCGTTCCGACCGTTCTGGCCGCTTTCACCATTCCACGTCTCCTGGAGACGTATGACGGTGTGCCTGGAAACATACTGCTCGGAATGGCCGCGTGCGGAGCATTGTGGGGAGTTTCGCTGGTCTTTTTTGGGCTTGCAGTGGAGGCTGTCGGCGTTGCGATCACCTTTGCGGTGGCATTGGGGACCTCGGCAGCATCCGGCGCGGTGATCCCGTTGATCAGCCGGCACTACGCTGAGATCTTCACCGCGCGAGGCTTCATGGTCCTCTCAGGAATTCTGGCGATCCTGATTGGTGTCGGCATTTGCGGAGCGGCCGGCCGGAATCGGGAGGCAGAACGAACCGCAGAGAACGGCAGGTCGGGCATTCCGCCATTTAGGAAAGGATTCGCCCTAGCCTTCTTATCCGGATTACTGGGGTCGATGTTGAATCTGGGGCTTACGCTCGGAGCGCCCATACAGCGAAATGCACAGAGCTTCGGGGCAAGTGAAGCGATGATGTCGAATGCCGTGTGGCTACCCTGCCTCTATGCCGGTGCGGTCCCGGGGCTCGCTTACTGTGCGTTCCTGATGAGAAAAAACAGGACTGCCGGTCAACTCCTATCGGCTTCGCGTTGGCACTACTGGCTGACCCCGGCGCTGATGGGCCTGTTCTGGTTTGGCAGCATCATGTGCTACAGCCTGGCGTCGGTCAAACTCGGAGAACTCGGTCCCGTTATTGCCTGGCCGTTATTTCTCTCCGCCGTGGTCATTGCCAGCACGATTGCTGGTGTGGTGACCGGCGAATGGAAGAACACCGGCAGGGGGCCCATGACCTGGATGTGGATCGGAGTACTCTGCCTCGTCGCAGCGATGGCGTTACTTGCTTCGGCTGGCCAATGAAGCTGCGGGCGTGGGCATCTTTACGGCAAATGTAATGGCGGAGGCGCCCAGGAAGGCAATGGCCATCAATTGGGCAGCGAGCGAGTACGAGTAGCCGCGAGTCAAGAGAATTCCAATCGCGTAGGGACCAATGAACCCTCCGAGATTCCCGACACAGTTGATCATCCCGATCGATGCGGCGACGGCGGATGCGTCCAGGGTCGACGACGGGATCACCCAAAAAGATGGTGTCCAACCCCAGAGCATCGAGCCGGTGAGATACAGCCAGAGAAGAACCACGAAAGGACTCTGTCCGGGTACGGTGGACAAGGCAAAGAAGATGCCGGCCAACGCCAACGGAATCGCGGTGTGGAACCGCCGCTCCTGCGTCCGGTCAGACGACCTTCCGCTGTACCAAACCACCGCCATGGCGGCGAGAAAGGCGGGAGTGACGAGCGCATTCGAAACAGAGGGATCAACGGCAAACAGCTTCTGAATAGTGGTCGGCAGCCAAAGAAGAAAACCGTAGCTAGCCATGACGACGGCGCACAATTGCACGGAGAGGATGATGATATTGCGCTGGCGAAACACTTGCCAGATAGTCGCCTTGCCCAACGAAGCCTTCCGCGCCTTCTCTCGATCCAACTGATCTATCAGCCACGCCCGTTCGTCGTCAGGCATCCAGTGCGCATCTTTTGGATGGTCGGTCACGTAACGGAGCGTGACGAATCCTGCGACGACGGCAGGGAGACCTTCCAGAATGAACATCCACCGCCAACCCTCCAGCCCAAGCCAATTCAGCTTGAGAATGAGGGCCGATAGAGGTGCGCCGACCGCAAACGAAACGGGCACTGCCATGATGAACGCACCCATGGCTCGAGCGCGTTCTTCCCAGGGGAACCAACGGCTCAAGTACACAATCAATCCAGGAAAGAAACCAGCTTCGGCAAATCCAAGAAGCAATCGAAGCACGTAAAATTCTTTCGCCGAATGGATGAAGCCCAGAAGTACGGTGACGATACCCCAACTCACCAGGATTCGGGCAATCCACAGGCGCGCGCTCCAGCGCTCCATAATCAACGCGCCCGGAATTTCCAGAACTAAGTAGCCGATAAAGAAGATTCCGGCACCAAGCCCGAACACTTGTTCAGAAAAGTTGAGATCCGCGGACATCGACAATTTTGCAAACGTGACATTCGCACGGTCGATGTACGCAATGATGTACAGCAGAAAGAAGAAGGGAAGAATCCGCCGGCGGATGCGAGCGATAGCTCTTGCGCCCACCGCCCCTTTGTCCATCGCTGCTTCGATCATTTCGGAAGAGCGGGAATTGGTGGGAGATTCGCGAAATCAATGGGCAAGCCTTTACCCCGCGGCTCCATCTCCGTTACCGAGTTTCCCCGCCACGAAACGGCGAGCTTCAGGTCAGGTCGCGAAGGCCAATTGCCCCAAGTCTGGCGGAAGTCGACCAGCGGATAGGATATGGTGAGAACTTCTCCAGCCTTGACGCCGCTGAACGTGACGTAAGCAAAGCCTGCGCCGCCCCACTCCGGCTTTTTCTCGACTCCCCCACGGGCTGTTCGGACGGCATCGCGAGGCGCCCACGCTGGGGGGCGGACATAATAAACACCGGCCTGATGGGCGGTAACGTCAATGCGCCCTTGATCCGGAAGGCTGGACACCACGCTCGCAACCGAGCCCGGGCGGTTGAGCGACATGTTGATATACACCGCGCCTCGTTTTGTCCTCGTTACGCCAGACCAGACAGTGTGCAAGGCGCGCATCCCTTCCGGCGCACAGCAGCCGAACATCGACATGCAGCCGTAGGGAGTAGCATAGGGTCCACATTGTTTTGCAGAAGCGATCCAGTTGATCCAGTCGTTGGGTGCTGGCCCACCAAGTACCGCGCCCTGCAGTTCCCGCATTCTGTTGAGACCCGCATCAATTTCCTGCTCGCTATTGCTCGAGTTGACTTTTCGATAGAGCGACTCGTATTCGGGTGTGACAAAGAACTGCTGAGGCCGCAAATAGTTGCGCAAGGCGCGCTCCACATGATCCCAGTACTCAGGAAATCCAGCCTGGGCAATCCAAAAGGCAACCGAGACCATGTCCGAAGTGGCACAAGTCTCCGACAGCTCGCGAACGGGAGAGTCCCAAAGCGCGGCTTGCATCCATCCGGTTCCAGGGCCGAATTCGCTGGCATAATCGTACACTCGCTTCGCCCATTCGGTATACCGCATGTCGTTTAAGACCGCGCCGAGGTGAGCAACGCCCCATACACCGTGCATCGTCGAATGCATATGACCGTGAAACTGCCCCGACGGCAGAATGCGGGAATTTGCCGGCGGAAGCAATTCCGCATCGGCTAACAGGCCTTCGGCCACCGCCCGGGCAAATGAGAGAGATTCGGGATCGTTGGTGGCTTCCCAGTAGCTCACCACGGGCTCCAGAATTGCCGTTGGCAATTGGGGCTTGACCCACTTCCCATCGAGCCACGCGCCAGAGCCAGCGGGGTAATAGGCACGGCCGGTGTCCCAGTCTGCCAACTTGCGCAAAGCCAGAAAAATCTTTCGCGCCGTATCACGATCTCCGGGACGGTGCGAGCGCTTGTATTCCTCGGACAGACTTCGCAGGATCTTGCAACTCGCCCAGGTGCTGGCGACGGCTTCTGGACCTACTTTTTTACCCGCATAAACCTCGCCCTCCATGTAATGTCCTGGGGGCACCCAAGCCAAACCGTCCTGCCGCAAATAGCCAAGGACTCGCGTATGCAATCCTTTTTCGACGACTCCCGGTTCTTTCAAACCGAGAATCTCGCGCATATTGGGATACTCCCAATCCATGCGCGCGTCTGTATCGCCAGGCACGATCGGGTCATGTCCGGTTGGAGCAACTGGAGAATGCAAGGGACGGATGAAGAAGACCGGCTCGTAATTGAGCGCCGGCCGAGGATTCAAGTTGAGATGGCGTAGCGACCACGCGCCCATCTCTCGCAGGCTGACGTCGGGAGATTGAAAACTCCGTGGAAGCGGCTGCACGCCGGACGCAGCATTCACGCGTACGTCGGAAATGGACCCCGGCACTCCGGACGGCTGGAAGTATTTGGGTTTGTCTGCCGGCGGAGCCGCCAGCATTTGACTACCGATGGCCAGGATCGCAATCAACGGGCGTCGGTTCATATTGTCTGACCAAACACTATCGCTGGTGGTGTTCGTTTGTCAACAGTTCCGTCAACACAATTTGCCAAGGTCAAGCCGCTTCGAAAAGCCTTCCATGCCTCGATCACGGTCCTGAAGGAATGCTGAACTCTCTCCACCAGCGAAGGAGTATGAGGATAAACACCCACGGAGCAGGCTCCTTGATAGGCGATATCGCTCAGGGCGCCGAACACTTCCTGCAAATTGAGATGCCCGGTTCCGAAGAGACCACGATTGGTCTCCGACAAATGAATATGCCGGATCGCCGACCCGCCTGCATGGATTGCCTCCCGTTGGGACCGTTCCTCAATATTGGCGTGGAACGTGTCAACCATCGCCGCCAAAGAGGGCTTCGCGATTTCAGCGAGTGTTGAGATCACCTCGTCCACGGTGTTGTGAAAGACGTCGCACTCATAACGATTCACCGGTTCGACGACCAGAGTGACATTGCTCGACGCTGCATGGTCGGCTATGTCTGCTAGGTGGTTCCGAATCCGATCCAAAGCGGCAGCCCGGTTGCTCTCATCCAGTCGTGTTCCTTGCAGAAGTCCGAACACGATCACCACGCCAAACGACGATGCCAGATCCACGTAGCGCTTCAATAAGTCCGCCGTCCGCCGTCGAAGCCCCGGATCCGGGCTCGCCAGGCAGAGTCCGGATTCCCGATAGGCAGAACCTGTCTGAAATCCAACCAAGCGGAGGCCCTCCCCATTCAGCAGCCGCGCAAACTCATCCGGCCTAAAATCGGCCGGGCTTTCCATCTGCAGCTCGAGAGCCCGAAATCCGGCGTCTCGGATAGCGCTCAGGTCTTCAAGGAAGTGGCTCTCGCTTCGGTATCGAGTTGGAGATTCCAGGATATAGCTGAGGTCTAATTGCGGCATATCGAAAGGCAATCATGTCATGTCCGCGCAAATATTGTCAACAGGGTTGTTGACAGTGTAAGATGCAAATTATTCGACAGACTCTTTCCGATGCCCAATCGCTCTCGAACCAAACTGCGGACCGCCCTCATTGGATGTGGCAAGGTTGCGGGCACCCACGCTTTGGCTTGGCAGAACCTGCCAATGTCTGAATTCGTCGGCGTATGCGATCGAAACCCCGATCGCGCGGCGCGTCTGGCTGGCCGATTTGGTGTCCGTCCTTTCGTCGATCTCGCCACAATGATCCAATCGGAGGCGGTCGACGTGCTGTCCGTTTGCACCCATCACACCGAGCGAGTGCCGCTGGTCGAGCTTGCCGCTCGCCTGGGAGTTCACGTCATCGTCGAAAAGCCCATCACGACAACGCTCGAAGACTGTGATCGATGTTTGACTACGGCAGAGGCAGCAGGCATACAAGTCGGCGTCGTCAGCCAGCGCCGGTACTATCCACCGGTCCAGCGAATGAAGGAGATTCTCGAAAGCGGCAGAATTGGGCGGCCGATTCTTGTTGAGGTGACGATGCTGGGTTGGAGATCGGAGGAATACTATCGATCCGACCACTGGCGGGGTACCTGGAAGGGAGAGGGTGGTGGCGTGCTGGTGAGCCAGGCTCCCCACTATCTGGATTTGATGTGCTGGCTGGCGGGTCCCGTCGCCGAGGTCTACGGAAACTGGGACACATTCAACCATTCCATCGAAGTCGACGACACGGCAGCCGCGTTCTTACGTTTCGAGAACGGAGCTTTGGGCACCTTGGTTCTATCGAACTCCCAAAAGCCTGGCCTGTATGGCCGGATTCACATTCACACCTCCTCAGGCGCAAGTATCGGCGCGGAAACCGATAGCGGCTCTCCTTTCATTTCCGGGGTCAGTACCCATGCAGACCCTCCGTTCAACGACCTGTGGACGGTGCCGGGCGAAGAACATTTTCTGGACGAATGGAAAACCGAGGAACGCCTTCGTGATTGTGACGTCATGACGCATTATCACGAACTGCAGCTTGGCGAATTCCTCTCGTCGGTTCTCGCTAACCAGTCTCCGTCCGCCGATGGCCTCGCCGGCCGCCGGGTGGTCGAATTATTCACCGCGATCTATCACTGCCGGAAGCTGAAAATGCCGGTCCAACTACCCATTCCAAGAACGCACTCTCTTCTCTCATGAAAATCACGTCGATCGAAACCATTTGCTTCTCCAAAGGAGTCAAAGTCCACGCGGGGCCGATTGGTTGGCTCTGGGTGAGAGTCCATACCGACGAGGGACTGGTCGGCCTGGGAGAAAGTTATCCGCATCCCGGCTCGGAACGGGCGGTGATTCTCGATCGTCTGGCTCCAGTGCTGCTTGGGCGTAATCCGCTGGAGATTGATCGTCTTTGGAACGACATGTTCCAGGCCGTGGCCTACAGCGGCTGGGCTGGCGCCGAGATGCGCGCGATCAGCGCCATTGACATCGCTCTCTGGGACATCGCCGGTAAGGCCGCGGGACTCCCGGTCTATCAGATGTTGGGCGGCGCTTCAAGAGATCAGATCCGCATCTACAACACCTGCTATGACCACGTCGATTTTCTGACGGAGCCGGAGAGGCTGGCGGAAGAACTGCTAGGCAGCGGGATCAAGGCGATGAAGATCTGGCCATTTGATCCCATCGCATCGGAGACGAAGGGGCAATTCATTACGCCGGACCTGATCCGCCGCGGGATGGATCCGCTAGTCCGTATCCGCAAAAAATTCGGCGACTCCATCGAGGTCGCAATGGAGTTTCATGGATTCTGGCACCTGCCTCCGGCGATTGAGATCGCTCGGGCACTGGAGCCCCACCGGCCAATGTGGCTAGAGGAAATGTTGCCGCATGACAACATGGCCGCATACCGGGAACTGTCCCTCACGACGCGCACTCCGCTCTGCATCAGTGAGCGGCTAATGACCCGGTGGGGCTTTCGCGAACTGATCGACAGCCATGCCGCCCGAATCATCATGCCCGACATTTGCTGGTGCGGGGGCATTTCCGAAGCGAAGAAGATTGCAACTCTGGCGGAGACACACTATCTACCGATTGCTCCCCACAATTGCGGTGGTCCGATCCTCCATTTTGCGTCGGCTCACCTGGCGGCCAACGTGACTAATTTGTTCATCATGGAGACCGTGCGACGCCACTATGGAAGTGAGTACGACGGCTTGCTGACGTTCATGTTGAAGCCGGTTGACGGAGCGCTTCCATTGCCGCCCGGCCCGGGCTTGGGAGTCGAATTGGACCCAGCTATTTTTCAACGCCCGGACGTGATTGTCGATCGCAGCCCGCCTTGCTAGGGCTGCCCTTTACCCATAAAGACTCCGGAACATATTGCACTTAGTTGTCTCTCTCGGCGAACCCTCTGAGAGCAAACCCCTCGCAGAGCATTTGTAGTTTC
>Ga0335394_10003706_pt1 | contig 17372 bp, 18 predicted proteins | sample MAT03_FD_205741 | JGI IMG/M metagenome (GOLD analysis project Ga0335394, IMG submission 205741) | Freshwater microbial communities from Lake Fryxell liftoff mats and glacier meltwater in Antarctica - MAT-03 (spades assembly) (version 2) ... | reverse complement strand
AATTATTGTAAAAGAAAAATGCGTCCACCAATCGAATAAGAAAATAGCTTTGAGTTATCAGTGTCAAGCTCCCCTATGCCCTTGGAGAGGGGCCGGGGGTGAGGACGCCCTCAAGCAAATGCAATTACTAAATAGTAGTTCCTATAACTCCACCATATTCCTTCATGTAAGCAAACTCCTCAGTAACGTATCCTTCCTTCACCATCGTAGCTTTATCAATCGTTTTGCTTCCACCCGTTCTGATATCATCCAAAACAAATTTGATAAGCTGTTCGCCAAAATACCGGCTGGCATCTCTTGGTAATTCATTGGGGAGATTTCCTACGGCCATCACATCAATTGAATTGGACAAGTAGGGTACTGTTTTTTGAAAGGTATTTTTATCCACGCCATAAACAGGATCATCAATGGTAGCATCACCGAGGTTACAAGGTACAGAACCACCTTTATCATCCGTAATATCCGCCACCGTCGTGATGCGAAAACCAGGCCGCTGCATATCTTCCAGTTCAAATAAACGAGGTACCTGTTTATCCCAATACACTCCGTTAATAAGTAAATCTGTTTCCGAAGTGAATGAGCCAAACTTACAATTATATTCTTCGGGATACGCATGAAAACTTTCCCGGCTATACTTACCCGTTACCTTGTGTTCATATAAATCACCTCCTTTCAAATGCACATATACCGGATAGGTAAAGCTTCGCTCCAGGTATTCTTCCACCTCCACTTCATGAATACCCAGCAGGTTCATAATCTCCAGAACACCATGTGCCACACGGCCACTACCTGTTACCACTATTTTTATATTGGGCACCTTTAATCCGAAGTAAGTATGTATCAGTTTTTGAAAACTGTTGACCGTAGCAACCCGCTGCAATTTGAATAATCCGGTACGATTGCCATAAGCCATCATTCCATTGTGTGCCCCTACAATACCGGCAAAAAATCCGAAACCAATAATACGGGTGCGATCTTCATGCTCCAGGCATTCGTAATCGATGAGCGTGACTTTTTTTTCAATAATGGATTTAAAAAGTTGTTGATTATAAGATTGCAATTTTTTAGTGTGAGAAAAAAACAGGTAAGTCTTACCGGCTATCAGCATATCAACCGGCACTTCTTTAATACCCATCAAAACATCGCAATCGCTCATGTCTTCTGTTACCTCCACGCCTGCCACTGTGTATTCTTTATCACTATAACAACGGATGGCACTGTGTTGGGCAGTAACCCTTACATCTGGAAAATTTTTATGCAGCCATTTACATTGTGCCGGCGTAAGTGCCACCCGGCTATCGGCAGGAATTTTCCCTTCTCTAATTAGTCCAATCGTAAGCATTCGTTATATAATTTGATACAAAATTATTACATCCTTGTTTACCAATGCAACATCATTGTCGTTTGGTGGCTGGATGGCAGCATTATTTTTCATCCGGCTGGCACATTCTCAAATCATCTGTTTAGCAACAACTAAAAGCAGCAAGGTTTACAGAGGCTTCCTCGCCAAACCCACAGACTGTTGGAACAGTTAGCAACCCCATGCTATTATTTGAAACATGCCCAATACAGGGAACGCTTTAGTCAATTAAGCCATAGTAAGTATCTTTGCTCCATGAATTATTTTGAATTATTTGATCTGCCGGTAAGCTTGCAAGTGGATAGGTCGGCTTTATCAAAAAAATATTTTGAACTCCAGAAACAATTTCATCCCGACTTTTTTACACAGGAAGATGAAGCGGATCAGAAAGATGCGCTTGATAAATCCTCCATGATAAACAAGGCACTAAAAGTATTGCAGCAGCCCGATCTAACGATTCAATATGTGTTGCAATTAAAAGAGTTGCTTACGGAAAACGAGAAATACGAATTACCCCCAGATTTTTTAATGGAGATGATGGAGCTGAATGAAAGGCTGACAGAAGTAGATCCCGAAACATTTAAGCAGGAAGTAGCGGCGCTGGAAACGGAGCAATATGCAGCAGTAAAAGGCATTATTGAAAACTATGTTGATGCCACCATTACATCCGATCAGTTATTAAAAATAAAAGAATATTATTTTAAGAAAAAATACTTGCACCGTATTTTGGACAGAATAGATGATTGACGTAATATTGCAGCCCTGTTGGAGATGAAGGTAAGAAAGTGCGGAACAGGAAGATTGCCCATGTGGCGGAATTGGTAGACGCAGCAGACTCAAAATCTGCCATTCGCAAGGGTGTGAAGGTTCGATTCCTTTCGTGGGCACTGGTATTCAATCAATTATAAAAGCCGGTTAATTCCGGCTTTTATAATTTGCAAACAATTTGCAATCATGTGCTATTCTGAGCTACCAAATTGATTTCTGTTGAAATATTTAGAATGGAAAAGAACCTTAATGATATAAAGGTATCAAACATTCCCAAATTCTTTGCCAAAAGAAATTAACAAAAAAAGCTAAATAATCAGGCCTGCACTTTTTTAAAACTTTAGATACCTGCTTTTTGAAGCTGATGAAATTTCGGGGTTAGGCTTAGCCTGACTATCTTCTTTTCCCTGATGTAGCTCAATACCTCTTCTTTATAAAATAAACCCTGCCCCGCTGTTTGTGTGATGGCAACCCGCACTTTACCCAGTCTGTAAGGGTTACTAATGAAATGCGGAGAAGCTTAGCAATCTCTTCACGGTTTTGTAATTCATCTTCTGCTTTGGGATTTTCCGGAACAGCCTGATTGGTTCCCAGTACACATTCGTTTACCGCTTCTTTCACCCATTTCTTAAAATTGCTTTCGGTGATAATTATTAGGTTTTCCATAACTGCCTTTTATTTTCACTGTTTACTAAAATACCTTGCTGCCTGTACGCCCATTTGCAGAAGGGTAATAACACACATAGCCATACTCATTCAGGTTATTCCTAAATTTATTGTAAGTATGCCGGGCACTAATTTTTACCTGCTTCATTATTTCTGTCCTGAAAACCAAAATCGGATTAGCACCATTCGAATTCCATTGCTGTAGCAATGCCATGTATACGCTTATATGCAATGGATTAATTCTGACATCACCAGATACGGCATAGTAAAAACATGTTAATGGTCTAAAGGGTTCCATTGTATTAACTTTCGTGTTTTAATTTTCTTCTTTTTGTGAGGATTCTTTTTTTACGAAGTAAACCGCTGCCATTTGTAAATTCTGATCCATCGTCTTCACCAACTGGTTCATCTACCTGTTTTCTTTTCGCCTGCACAGCTTCTCCAACCAACGGTTTTGTAAAAACCGATAGGCCTCATCTACCGATATGCCTGTTTGGCCTTCAAAAAAATAAAACCGCTGGCTTTCATCGCCAATAATCCCTTTGATAACCTCAGGTATTTTACAGAAATTATGTTGTGCATGTTTTTTAGTGAGTTTGGTTACTAACTAAGGCAACTTCACTTCATCTTTTGTCCCACGTTTTAAAAAAATAACTCCGCCAACGGGTTAAGCACTTTTAATTTTTATTATGCCTCCTCCATGTGCCTGTATATGGTTTGAATCTGCGTCAGCCCATATTTCGCCCGGTCTAAATACTTTCAATTCACTCTTATTTAATTTTGTTACTGAACAGGCTGTAATGAATAGAAGCTGTATACAGAAGCACATTATATAACTACCAACATGTATTTTCATTGCAATTATACTTTTTAATTTTTAGTCTGAATAAACGAGGTTCATCTGCTAAGAAATGAATTACTTTTTACGAAATTAAAAACGGCTATTTGACCTTTTGTCACTATTTCATCAACATCAACAATAATCAACTTTGATTTAGCAACCAGGTTAAGTATTTCCAGCGCAAAAGTATAGGCTGGCAATAAGGTTGAGTTTGCTGCCAATGTAATTTTATCACTGTTATTTATTTGCAAATCAGCGAGCTCAGTCCCAATAAGCAGGCCGCTCAGGTAATAATAATTTTCTTCTTCGGTAAGTTTATTAAACAAAATATTGGTACGTACTAAAAAACAACTGTGAAGAATATTTGAATGCCTGCTCATTAATACTCCTTTTTTAAAATTTTCAAAATTTTTTGGTTCATTAAGCCCCGCTCCTTTTTTAACTGAATGGGCCAGAATTGTATTTTTACTTAGTGTGTCAAATATTTCACCTGTCATGTACGTTTTAAAATCCACAATTTTTCCATCTTCAACTTGTATATGCTTTGAATGTGTACCGGGAAAAAGATAAAGGGAGCTTTTGGAAGAATAGCATCCTGCCAATTTTGTTTCTTCCCCTCTCATAACATCACATTTATTTGCTGCCCCGGAAATAATAAATATGAGGTGTTTAAAACTGGCATCTGAATTAATAGTGTATGTTATTAAATCAGATCCATCAGCAATTAAAGGAATATTTTTATACGCCAGTTCCACCATTCCAATAGAGGATGAGGCCATACCTGAGATTATAACAGGAACCCCCTCTAAAGGAGCAGATATTTTTGTTTTGATTTCCTTAATTTTTTCAGATAAAAACAATTTATAAAAATCAAGCCGGTTGCTGTCAGATATATTTTGCTTCCATAGTTTAAAAAGTAACCCCATTCCCTCCTCGGAGGATACTTCTGCTAATACATTTAAGTCTTTTATATTAACCAACTTTAAACGGAAATTAGAGTTCCCCCAATCGCAGCTTAGAAAATATTCCATATTCATAAATAAAATTTTTTTCAATAATCATTTTTATCAAACAATCTGTTTCCGAAAATTGTAAGCCTCATAATTGTCTCTAACTTAATAATCTATTTTTTTGCTTTCGAAAAACCGTTTACATTATTTACATCATCCATTGCACTTTCAACAGTTGAAAAAATAAACTGACAGCTACAAGTGCAGTTTTACTTTTAACACCAAATGATGTCTTTAGTTGCTAATGTTACCTCTTTGTATTTATTGTTTTTGATGGCAAACCCATAAAAGATATTAAGACCACATAATGCAATGTCGGATATAATACTTTTCATAATCATATATTTAAAATTAAAAATTTATTGCTACTATTTACAACCAGGAACTTTCACATTTGTGATTGATTCATCCATTTATATTTAGTCTTCAGTTCAATGCTGAATAATGTTATGGCGTATAAGTGTGCTACGTAACAGCAGCCAAATAGTACCCATCAATTTGTTACCAAATCCTTACTCACTTCTATACGCTCCACTTTACCTACTAAAAATATATAGCACAACGCACCAGTAATGCCCAGGCTGCCAACCAAAATAAGAGCCGGTGCAAAATTGCCATCACTTACCAGGAATCCAATAATCAATGGAATAAAGATTGCCGCAAGCCCGCCGATAAAATTGAATACACCGCCTGTTAAACCAACTAAATGTTCAGGTGCTAATGTTGAAACAAACACCCAGGTAATTGATGCAAATCCATTTCCAAAAAAAGCAATACACATAAACATAATAATGAGTGCAGGGCTGCTTACATAATTGGCCCCGATAATAGATGTGCTGAGCAAAAGTCCTGTAATGACGGGAACCTTACGGGCCATGCTTGTTGACAGTCCTTTCTTAATCATATAATCTGACAGGAAACCAGATAGTAAAACACCTGCAAATGCAAAAAGAAAAGGCACCGATGCTAAAAAACCTGATTTAATAAAATCCATACCCCTGTATTTTACGAGGTATGTAGGAAACCAAGTAAGAAAAAACCACATAGTGCCACCCAAAGAAAACTGTCCAAGATAAATGCCCCATAATTTTCTATGACTGAATACTTCTTTGAGGTGACTCCATTTAAAAGGCTGGGATGTACTTTTATCTCTTTTATATTTTCTGTTAATAAGACCACCGCCTTCTTCTATATATCGCAGTTCAGCATCATTCACTGCAGCATGTTCAAGCGGATCACGGTAAAAGAAATACCAAATAATGCCCCATACAATACCAATCATACCAGTAATAATAAACATCCCCTGCCATCCTGTATAATATTGCAAAGCTGTAAGCACTGGTGTAAGAAATGCAAGACCCACAAATTGACCGGAAGTATAAATGGCGATAGCTGTCGCCCTTTCTTTATCAGGAAACCAACTGGTAACAATTCTATTATTAGCAGGGTAAGATGGCGCTTCAAAAACACCAATCAACATTCTCAAAATAAACAATGCAATAAAACTGGTAGCAAAGCCCTGCGCAATTGTTATTACAGACCACAAAATCAAACTGAATGTATAAACTAACCGTGCGCCATACCTGTCGGTCATGATACCGCCGGGTATCTGCAGTATAGCATAAGTCCAACCAAACGCAGAAAAAATATAGCCTAATTGCACAGGCCTAAGTTTAAGGTCTGCGGATATCATATTAGCTGCAACAGAAATATTACTTCTATCCATATAATTAATAACAACATTAAAAAAAAGAAAAACCAGTATTTGAAACCGTATCCTTGTTTGCTTAATAACAGTAATACTTTGCGGCATATCCTTTTTTCTTTTTAAAACCAATAATTTATTTTTGTTTTTCTTATCACCATTCAGCGATACTTCCGTCAGAATGTCTCCATACCGGGTTTTTCCAATTATGTCCGATAGCTGCCATTTTTATAACTTTCTCTTCATTTATTTCAATACCCAAACCGGGGCCACCTGGTATTTTCACAAAACCATTTTCATAATTAAAAACGCTGGCATCTTTTAAGTAATCCAGCAAATCATTGTTTGAATTATAATGTATGCCGAGGCTCTGCTCCTGTATAAAGGCATTATGGCAAGTAGCATCAACCTGCAGGCAGGCAGCCAGGGCAATCGGGCCCAGCGGGCAATGAGGGGCTGCCGCTACATCAAAAGCTTCGGCCATGGAAATAATTTTTTTGCATTCAGTTATTCCGCCGGCATGTGAAAGGTCAGGCTGAATTATATCAACATATCCATCCATCAAAATCTTTTTAAAATCCCATCGTGAATACATTCGTTCGCCGGTAGCAATTGGGATAGAAGTATGTTGTGCAATATTTCTCAGCGCCTCATTATTTTCTGGCAATACAGGTTCTTCAATAAACATGGGATGAAACTGTTCAAGTTCTTTCACAAGAACTTTCGCCATGGGTTTATGCACCCTTCCATGAAAATCAATACCTATATCAAAATGGGGGCCCGCCGCATTTCTTACAGCAGCAAAACGTTGAATTACCGCATCAATTTTTTTAAATGAGTCTACATATTGCAGTTCCTCTGTGGCATTCATCTTAACTGCTGTAAAACCTTTCTCAACCATTTCTTTTGCAGCCTTTCCAACTTCATCAGGCCGGTCTCCTCCAATCCAGGAATATACTCTTATAGATTCACGGGCTTTGCCTCCCAATAATTCATGAATTGGTGCATTAAAATATTTACCCTTAATGTCCCATAATGCCTGGTCTATGCCGGCAATAGCACTCATCAATATTGCCCCTCCCCGATAAAAACCGCTCCTGTACATCATATTCCAATGATCTTCTATATTGCAGGGGTCCTTTCCAATGAGATATTCCATTAGTTCATCAACAGCAGTTTTTACGGTGGCTGCCTTCCCTTCAATAACAGGTTCGCCCCAGCCAATAATGTCTGCATCTGTTTGAATTTTTAAAAAAAGCCACCGTGGCGGTACCTGATATAATTTATAACCCGTTATCTTCATTATGATTTATATTGGTTTTATATAGCACAAACAAATTATAATCGCTGGCATTAACCGTGAGAGATGAATTAAATCACCTCCTTTAATAGCGACATATCTCATTGCTTAATTGTAACTATTAAAAATAAAATTATTGATGTACAAAACCGTACTGAACTGTACTGATGAATAAAAACCAGATTCGTTAAAATGAAAACTTATTCTTAACATAGACCAATAATGTGACAAGTATATTTAATGATTACAGTGGATACGGTTTAAAACCAGTTGACCTGAATTCCCATCTGATTTTCTTATAACTTAAAAAACAGAAGAAAAAGATTACAAGCTTACCCCTCTTTTCCAAAAAATAAAATCCTGCTGTTCGTTACGTACTGCAGCAACCTCCACTTTACCACTGGCAACATTTATTATATAATCCAGTATCCTTTCTCCTGCCTGCTGAATTGTTTCATCACCATCAATAATGGTACCTGTGTTGATGTCAATAATATCCTTCATCTTATTAAACGATATGCTACTAACGTTTAAATAGCATAGGCAACATTAGGCTTACAATAAAAAGATCTTACCAATTTTTTATTTTTTTGAATTTCTGTCATAGTTGTTTCTGGAGTTTACCCATAAAATTTAATCAGGGAATAAACTCAATATTATAGTATCTGCCGAGTTGTCATTTTTGTCTGGAGATATACCTTTATTTGCTTTTTTGAGCAATTCAAAAATACCATCTGCCATGGCATAGTTGAAAAAAGTGGGGATACCGAAAAAACGCTTGGATAAGATAAATACCTTTTGAACCATCAATTTTAATTTTAAATTCATGCCCATATATATACTTGTAAAGTAAGCAATCGCATGTACAATAGCGGTAAGATTTCGGATGCCATTATAGCTTCTAACCCTTATGTCTCCTAAGTTGTAAGATTGTTTGATGTACCTGAAACATTCGTCGCATTTCCATCTTGTAAGATAAATTTCTACTATTTTATAAACGTCTTTAGGCTCTTTGGCCTCTGGTTCTTTATTGGTAAGCAGTATCATCGGGTGCTCCCCGAATCCTTTGATTATAACTGCATTCATCCATTCATCAGGATTATCATACAGGGCTACTTTGGTAATACCAAAAGTCAAATCGATGATGGATTCTTTGCCATCTTCTATTTTGGTGATTTGTGCCTTGTAATTGATGCTGATATGCTTTTCCAGCTTATCAGCCTGTACGGGCACTACACCTCCATTTTTATTATGGGTTACCAGCCAGCGGTTGAGCTTTAAGCGGGTTACAAATTTTAATTTATTGCTCGTAAAATGTTCAATAATTTCATTGCAGTCGCCCGCTCTGTCAATTATCCAAGCGCCTGCCGTAGCTGTTTTTACTATTACCTTATTGATGGCTTCCTTTATTTTTTGGGTAGTGCTGATTAGCCGTCTTCTTTGTCTGAAAATGCTTCACAATACAGTGGTACTACTTTATTGCGTTCTAAATTAGCTGCTGTTACCTGGCACAAGTGATAACCTATTGCCCCTTTACCTGCGCTTCCATCGTAAATGCCACAGAGCTTTTCCATGGCCTTGGCATATGGCTTCATTATATCACCAGGGTCTATGCCTATCACCATTTCGTCGGTTATTTTATCATCAGCAAGGCGAATAATCTGGGTGTTGATATGATCGCTAAAATCTTCATCGGATAAATTACGGCAAAGGCGTTCTTCTGTTTTTATTAGCGCAATATCTTCATGCAGGTTGCGGGCCACATTGGATATCTTAACATCTTTGGCAGCTTGTATGCCGTAGATCAATTCTTTAATTACTTTTTGAGTAGGCTTATCAAGCCCCTTACCCAAGATCCCCGAAAATTTATTAGCTTGCGCTTTGAAACGCACAATGGTAGAAGAGTTTGCATCCATAATCGTATTGAAATGTTTGTTGCAACTGCATTTTACGAAAATGGATGCAATTTTTTGGGTAATCTTTTTTAACGGTAAATTTGGCAGACGAATTGTTTCAAGGAAAAAATATAGCCTTGCACTTGTAATTTCTTTAAAACCCGCATCTAATCAACATCCTATTAAATTGGCAGGATTTTTTGGGTAAACTCCAGTTATTTAACAACCCGCCAACAAATGCAAAGCAGGCGTTGGCAATGTCTTCGGGTAATATTGCTTCATTCACCAAAGTACGTTTTGCATAAAAAGCTGGCAATTCTTCTACCGTAATGCCGTAAGCTTTCGCCCTTCCCTCTGCCCAACCGTTGGCCCAGATATTTGAATCTGAAATAACTGCATCGGGGTTAATTGTGTTCACCCGGATCTTATCAGCACCAATTTCAGCAGCCATCAATCTGGTAAGGTGAGCCTGTGCTGCTTTTGCAGAACCATAAGCTGCGTTGTTTGGTCCAGCCACTACCGAATTTTTTGAAACAATATTTACTATATCGCCGCCAAATTCCTGCTTACGCATAACGGTGATACCAGCTTGCGAAACAAAGAACTGGCCTTTAACTAAAATATCCAACAGTTTATCCCAGTCAGCAATAGTGTACTCCGCAATAGATTTTGAAACACTGATACCAGCATTGTTTACGATTATATCAACACCCCCAAAAGCAAGCACTACATTTTGCATGGCATCAATGATTGTTTGCTGATTGGTTACATCCAACAGCACAGATGCAGCGCTGTCTTTACCAAACAATGTTTTAAACTCTTCTGTAGCCGCCGCCAATCTTTCTTCATTGATGTCGTTGATAACAACACAGGCTCCTTCTTCTACAAACTTTTTTGCAATAGCTTTCCATATACCGCCTGCACTGCCGGTTATAAAGCAACCCTTCCGGTCAATGGTTTTGGTTTTGGCTTACGCTGCAATTTTGCTTCTTCCAGCAACCAGTATTCGATGTTGAATGCTTCCTGTCTTGGCAATGAAGTGTATTCAGAAATTGCTTCTGCTCCTTTCATTACATTAATGGCATTGATGTAAAACTCTGCGGCCACCCTTGCAGTTTGCTTGTCTTTTGCAAAAGTGAAAATACCAACACCGGGGTATAAAATTACCACCGGGTTGGCATCTCTTATTTGTGGGCTGTTAGGATGTTTGCAGGTGTTATAATAGTCGGCATACATCTTTCGGTAAGCCTCAAATTCAGGAGTTAATTTTTCTTTTACAGCTTTGGTATTATTCAAATCTTCCGCAGCAACTAACGGCAATACCAGCGGACTGATTTTAGTACGCAAAAAATGGTCGGGACAACTGGTACCCAAAGGTGCTAACCTTTTTAAATCTTTGGAGTTTATAAATTCCAGCACCCTGTCATCGTCAGTAAAATGTCCGACCATTTTTGTTTGGGATGAACAGAACCCTCTTAACACAGGTGCTATTGCTGCTGCCTGTTTCAATCTTTCTTCTTTTGGCAAAGATGAAAGGTTTTGTCCACCGAATATTGCGTTGGTTTTTCCTGTATTATCATTTATATAATCAGCGCATCTTTCAATTACTTCCAGTGTGTTGATATAACTTTCGTAAGCTGTATCACCCCAGGTAAATAAACCATGCGAGCCTAACATAATACCACGAATACCGGGATTTTCATCTAAACATTGTTTCAATTGCAATCCCAAATCAAAGCCTGGTTTTTGCCATTCTACTCAACCAATAGTACCAGCAAATAAATCTTGCGTAATTTTTTTTCCGTCTTTTGCCGCAGCAATTGCAATAGCAGCGTCCGGGTGCAAATGGTCAATATGTTTGAATGGAAGAAAGCCATGCAACGGCGTATCAATAGATGGTGCTTTAGAAATTAAATCATAAATGCAATGGTTAAACAGTTCCACCATTTCATCTTCATTTTCAATACCACGATACACATTTTTTAAAGACCGCAACCTGTCCACATACAATGCAGCCAATCCATTTCTTTTCATAGTTCCTAAATCACCGCCACTTCCTTTCACCCACATCACTTCTGATTCTTCACCCGTCAATGGATTTCTTGCCATTACTTTACAGGATGTATTACCGCCTCCGTAGTTTGTTAAGCGTAAATCTGCGCCTAACAAATTAGAACGATAAATTAATAAAGCTACTTCATCACCATTAAATGACGCTGCTGTTGCATCATCCCATAAGTAGCTTACATTTTTAAAATGAACTGTTTGTACTGACATAATCTTTTTTAACCTGATTAAATTATTTGACTGCATTGCCATAGCCAACAACTAATACAGAAGCAATAATTGTTGCAATACCTATTATGATAGTTGTAATTGTTTTTTTACTTACTCCCTTCCATTCTTTTAATACAATGCCCCACATATTTGCAGTGAGTATGATGAAGGACATGTGCAGTATCCAGGAACTGGCGCCATTACCCAGTTTACTTTCACCCATGCCATAAAAGAAAAATTGCAAAAACCACATGGTACCGCCCAATGCACATAATAGATAATTTTTTATGAGTGGTGTTTTTTTATTGGTGTAATCACCAAAGGATTTGTTACGGAAATTTAAAATCATGCACCAGATAAAATTGCTGGTTAACCCTCCCCAAAGGATAACCACAAAAATTACATTATTTCTAAACAGGAATTCGCCCTGGCCTGGATTGGCAGCCTTCCATAATTCATTGGCAGTAGCGCCCATACTGGAGCCTGCTTCAATACCAAAACTAAAACAGGCACTTAACACACCCGAAATAACTGAAACTATCAAACCCTTAACCAATAAAAATTCACTACCTGATGCATCAATATGGGATGCTTTAAAATTTGCATCTTCACCCTCATGTAGAGATGAATGAATTTTATCCGCTTCACTTTTGGCTAAATCTTTATCCTTCATTCCCCCTGCCTTGCCACATATTACTATGCCAATAATGCAAAGCACTAATCCTGCCATTACCATCAGTCCCCACGATGTTCCAAATAAATCCGCTATCGTATCCTTTCCGTCTTTTGGGTTAAAATAATAATATACTGCCGGTACCAATGCACCAAAGAAAGAGCAAAGGCCTAAAATAATAGAACTACCAAGTGATACACCGAGATAGCGTACGCCAAGGCCGTATGTCAATCCCCCGATACCCCATAATAACCCCATTATAAAAGTGGATGTAAGCACGGTAGAAGACGAGGCTTTTATAATATCCATGAAGCCAGGGATAGTAAGATATGCTGCAAGTGGTGGAACTATTAACCAGGAAAAAACTCCGCCAACAATCCAAAAACTTTCCCAGCTCCATCCCTTAACTTTCTTGTAAGGCATGTAAAAACTTCCTGAGGCAAATCCACCGATGAAGTGAAAAATTATTCCTAAAATGGCCTGCATTTAGTGTTTACTGAATTTTATGTAAAATAAATCACGCTGTAAAAGTAATCGCCAGTTTAAATGTATCTGTCATGAACTGTTATGATTCTAAATTGACAAGGATATTTTTTCATATTTTTAAATTCGAAAGTGTTTTATTATATCAGTTAGGAGTTACGATAACTAAAATCTTTATTAATTTCATATAAAGGTTGAAAGTACTTTTTAAATATTCAATGCGGTTTGAAGCATGAAAATCAATAATATATATAAGGTAATCTCGGTAGATGAACTTTCCGCTACTCCCAAATTTATGCAACTGGCAAACTCAATTATAAAAGGGATAAACGATGGTTATTTTGAAAAGGGGGAAATGCTTCCTTCACTTAATGAATTGAGTTTTGAATTTGAAATTTCAAGAGACACAGCTGAAAGAGCATATAAGCATCTGAAAAACCTTGGTATATTAGGGACTATTCCGGGCAAAGGATATTTTATACAGAATACAGATACGAAGAAGCGCCTGAAAATATTTTTAATATTCAACAAATTTAGTGTTCACAAAAAAATTATCTACGATTCTTTGGTGAAATCACTTGGCCGCGATGTTTCCGTAGACTTTTACATTTACAACAATGATTTTCTTTTGTTTAAAAAGCTACTAACCAATCGAAAAGAAGATTATGATTATATTGTAATTATTGCGCATTTTCTAGAAGGTGCAGATAATGTTCATGAAATTATTAATACTATACCTAAAGACAAATTAATACTACTGGATAAAAAAATTCCAAATATTACGGGAGATTTTGGCAGCGTATATGAAAATTTTGAGAAAGATATTTTCTCCGCACTTGAAAAAGCAAAACCTCAACTGCTCAAATATGATACAATTAAAATCATTTTCCCTGAATACACATATTTTCCTGTAGAAATATTAAAAGGCTTTATGCGTTTCTGTCAGGAATATGCGTTTAAAAGTAAGGTTGTTCAAGTAATAGGTGATGAGCCCATTAAGAAAGGGGAAGTATATATAAATTTGATGGAAGATGATCTTGTAACATTAATTGAAAAAGTTCTTTCCCAAAAACTAAAAATAGGAAAGGATATTGGCATTATTTCCTATAATGATACACCACTTAAAAAAATAATTCTTTCTGGTATCACTACCGTGTCAACTGACTTTCAAAAGATGGGAGAAATGACTGCCAAACTTATCCTTGACAAATCGAAAGCCCAGATAGAAGTGCCCTTTAATCTTACATTAAGATCTTCATTGTAATTGGTATCATTGATTTGATCGAGTAAGGATTTTTACCCAATTAAATAAAGGAACCTGCTTATAAAACTCTCTGTTTTTAAAAAGTGAAGCAGATTATAAATTTGTTTTTTTATTGTTACAGTTTAAATGTTCCTGCTTAAACAAGTAAGGTGTGGTTTTTTTAATTGCTTTAAACTGGCGATTAAAATAAGAAATGTTATTAAACCCGCTGGCAAAACAAATTTCCCCAATACTACTTTCTTTCTCAATAAGTAATTTGCAGGCATGGCCAATCCTGATTTCATTCAGGAAAAACTTAAAGGTTTTGCGTGTTCGTTTTTTAAAAAAACGGCAAAATGTAGAAGCGCTTAAATTGACTACTGAAGAAATTTCATTTAGAGAGATGTGTTTTTTAAAATTCTTCGTTATATACTCGTAAACCCGGTTAATACTCTCAAAATCTTTTTCCCTTATGTTGCTTGGGCCTGCAACAGATAGACTGAAAAACTCATTTGACTTTGCTAATATATTAAGGATGGAAAGAAAGGACAATAGTTTGTCCATACCCTTACTATCTAAAATCTTAATCATCATTTGTGAAATTTGCTTTCTTGTATCACCATAAATTTCCAACCCAAGAACAGACTGCTGTAAGGTTTCTTTTATGTGAATTGCCTCGGGTAAGGAGAGAAATATCTCACCCAAAAAATTTTCTGTAAAAAAAATAACTATTGAGCAAGCCCTCAACTTATTATTGTTTTCATAATAAGAAGCATCGCTTCTGTACCAATGCGGCAGGTTAGGTCCAATAAGCACCAGATCACCCGAACCAAAATTCTTAATATTATCACCAATAAATCTTTTCCCCTCACTCTCTAAAACCAATACAAGCTCATACTCCGGATGAAAGTGCCATGGTACGTAGAAATATGGAGCCTGAAATTCCTGAACAGCTATTGAAGAATCAAGAAATATTGGAGTTTTTTGAAGAATTGGTTTCATAATCTGTACTAATTTAAACGAAATTGTTTAACTAAATACAAAAATAGTCAATTTTGTGTTAAACATTGTCGCAAAAGTGTATGAACTCGCTCGCCTTAAGACATAAATTTATCCTTTGAAAATATATATTCCCTAAGCAAGATAACGGTTGCAATATTCAATTTTTATTAGAGTGCTGATATGCCTTTACGTTAAATTTCAAACTGCATAATCATTAATATGAATCAGGTTGCCAATATGATATTTACTGAAAATGTTTATAATCTAATAAAAATAGATAATACTTCTATAATACCTAAGTATTTGCAAATAGTTAAATCAATTGGAAATGGGATTGAAAACAATTGCCTCCCCACAGGTTATAGATTACCTTCTATAAATGAATTAAGTTATGAGCTTGATATTTCAAAAGATACTACTGTACGTGTATACAAAGTTTTAAAAGAGATGGGGGTTATTGATTCGACACCGGGGAAGGGGTATTACACTTCCCTCAATAATCATCTAAAAGAAATCAAAATAATACTTTTATTTGACGAGTTAAGTATCAATAATAAAACGATTTACGACTCTCTAGTCAGAAATTTAGGCAAAGATGCCATTATAGATCTTTTTATTTATAATAATAACCTTTCTGATATGTGCGATATATTAAAAGTGCATAGAGAAGGTTATTCCCATTATTTGATTTTACCTCCTTCATTTGATGATCCCCGTTTTACAGAACTCTTAAAAACAATCCCCCAAAACAAGCTTATTCTGTTAGGCAGGTTATCTGAGAACATTAATATGGTATATAGTGCAGTTTATGAAGATTTCGTATCAAATATATTTAATGTCCTACTAAGAGCATTGGATAAATTAAAAAAATATAATACGATAAAAGCAATACTGCCAAAGCACAATCATTTTAATACTGCGATAATCAAAGGTATTTCTGCTTTTTGTAAAGAGCAACAGTTCAATTTTGAAACAATTTACAACCTTAATGAAGAAAAAATCACTAAAGGCATTGCCTACATTACTCTTGATGAAGAAGATTTTGTTTTCCTCATTGAAAAAATTCTTTATTCTAAATTAATTGCAGGAAAGCACGTAGGGTTAATCTCCTATAATGAAACACCATTGAAGAAAGTGATTTTGGAAGGTATTACAACAATTTCTGCCGATTTTTATTTAATGGGAGAAAAGGCCGCTGAATTGATTGTACAAAAAAGCAAAAAGAAAATATCAATTCCTTTCAAACTAATTCTGAGAGATTCGTTGTAATAAATGTATTTATAACATAAGGGAGATTTTGCCATTCCATGTTACAAGTCTAAATATTTTCAGTTTTTTTCAATCATGTTTCAGTGGCTTAGAGTAGCAATTTTGACATACTCTATAGCTTTTAATAAAAATTTTATAGAAATAATTCCCTGATTTTATTTACATTCTGTATTAAAATATTATTTGCCTTAGTTAAACAATTCAGGCGGATTGAGTTAATTGTAAAAGATTTAGTATGATGCCTGTTGCTGCCATGAAAATATTCTGATGAACGGATTGCGACGCAACAGGTGATGCCATAAAACGCTTTAGCTGGTATAAAAAATATTTAACTCAACCAGCTTTTTATTGTAAAAAAAATTGGTTGCACTTTTTAAGTAAGTAACATGATTCTGAATAATTACAGCCGAATTATTACCGAAGATATAAGCCAGCCCTCTTCAAGAGCAATGCTTCATGGAATAGGGCTTACCTGTGAAGATTTAAAAAAGCCACAGGCAGGAATTGCAAGTGCCGGTTACGAAGGGAACCCCTGTAACATGCATTTAAACGAACTTGCAAAAACGGTAAAGGAAGGAGTACAAAATGCCGGTTTGATTGGATTGATATTTAATACCATTGGAGTAAGCGATGCCCTTTCAATGGGAACAACAGGAATGCGCTATTCCCTTCCTTCACGAGATTTAATTGCTGATTCTATTGAAACAGTAGTAAGTGCACAATGGTATGATGCAGTAATCCCAATAATGGGTTGCGATAAAAACATGCCGGGAGCTGTAATGGCCATGTGCCGGTTAAACAGGCCGTCTCTTTTAATTTATGGTGGAACAATTTATTCAGGCAACTATAAAAATAAAAAGATAAACATTCTGTCTACACT
>Ga0335394_10003702_pt1 | contig 17375 bp, 11 predicted proteins | sample MAT03_FD_205741 | JGI IMG/M metagenome (GOLD analysis project Ga0335394, IMG submission 205741) | Freshwater microbial communities from Lake Fryxell liftoff mats and glacier meltwater in Antarctica - MAT-03 (spades assembly) (version 2) ... | reverse complement strand
CAGGTGTGAGGTCGCGGAAGTCGAAGCGCAGGAGTAGTATGTCCTTCTCATTCTCCAGGTCCACTTTGTCTTTCACGAATCGGTACATGACCTTGCTCTTACTCTCCACATCATTGCCGTAAACCGTAATGCGAATGTCCGGGTTGTCGTGTACCTCCATTGATCGCTCGCCATCGCCGATGTCGTAGCTCAACTTCATGCTCAACACCGGCTTGAATTTAGGGCTGGTGGGTGTCACCTTCAGCATGACGACCACCATGGTATGGCTTTCCTTGATGACCCAACCGGCGCGCACGAATTCCAACTTGTAGGTGGTGGTGTCTTGGGCGAATGTTGGTATGGATGATAGCAATGCTGTGAACAACAGGATCAAGATGAAGTAGGGAATTCGTGGATGAATCATGGTCGCTGGCTGGATGCTGTGAAGATATTGTGAACATCGCACTTACGCCCGGCCAATTCTACTGGTTCTCCGTCACGGCCATCGGTGCCGCCGGCGAAAGCAGCAAAAGCGAGCCTTGCCTCGTTATGGTAGCCGCGTAAGTACTACCACCTGGCGCACAGCCCTGGTCCGCAGCCGCCGCTGCTGGTCCGGGGCTGTGGCCGTAGGGGGGGAGTGCTTACACTTAACAGCTCAATGGATAGGGACTAATTATTGTGAAGGTCTGTTTGCAGAATAATCGAGTTCTTTGTGAAAGTCGGCTATCAAAGTCAGTGGAATGAATTGAGATGGAGCAAGAAGTAAAGTATATCGCCTTGAAAGACCTGGTTCTCTGGACGGAGAACCCAAGGGACCCTATTGACCCAACAGCAAAGGATCAGGACGTAGTTGACCGAGCTTTGTCGGATCCGAACTTGAAGTGGAGCTTGGATAAGCTCTGCGCAGAAATGGGAGAGTACTACGATTTGAGTGAACTGCCTACAGTTGTGTATCATAAAAAGGTGCCGGTAGTTTACGATGGTAATCGCCGTGTCGTCTTGGGGAAGATCAAATTCGGCTTGGTTGAAGTGCCAGAAGCGACAGACCTGGTAATTCCAACTTTTCCACACAGCATCCCTTGTAATGTTTGTGATGAGACCATTGCGTTGAGGAATGTCCTTCGCAAGCATAGCGCTTCAGGCTCGTGGCATCCACTTGAACGAGATATGTTTCTCTACAAATTTATGAGGGAGAAGAAGAGCTCATTCCTAATCCTCGCGGAAAGCACAGGAATTATTGAAGCAAATCCATACTTGAACCAGCGCTTCGTTAAGGAAGAAATATTTCGTGATGATGTACTCGGTTCATTAGGCTTTACGGTTCAGGAGGGTAGACTGTACTCCGTGCATAATCAGCAAGAATCACGGGCCATTCTCACCGATATTGCCAAGAAGATTGAGTTGAAGGAAATATCGACGCGTAGGAACCGAGGAAAGGTTGTTGAGGTGCTGGATCAAGTGTCCCAGGAAATCATTGAAAAGAACAAAGACAAGGGCGTCCATCTTGCCAAGGTTAGGTTCTCCAAAAAAGTGACGAAGAATGCGCCGAAAATCACGAAGAGATCTCCAAAACAAGATGCCGAACTGTTCGGAGGGAAACTGTATTTGCAAATTGGAGAGGTTAGTGATTTGTATCGGGATATTGTCGACCTCTACAATTTCTACATAGCGCATAAGAATCACCTCTCGCCGTCGTTCCCAAGTATTTTTCGCGTAGCGCTAAGGTTGTTGTGCGAAACGGCGGCTGGTGGCACTACGAGGAAAGTGGAGTCTTATGTTGCGAAGAATTTTGCGAATGCAAAGAAAGACTTGAGTCAAGACGTGAAAACAACGCTTTCAAATCAGAATGTGAAAGAGCTATCTATGATGCAACTACTTCACACTGGTGCGCACAATTACAAGGCTTCGAGCAATGTCGATCAAACAATTGCGCTTTCAGTAATAATTGGCGCAATGCTAACGATCTCTCATGGACGAGAAGAGTGACCGTAGTATATACTGTTCGCCACTGAGATACCCAGGTGGAAAGAATTGCATCTTCCCTTTTGTAACGCGTTTGTTCTATGAGAATGGGATGATAGGAACGAGTTATGCGGAGCCATATGCTGGAGGGGCTGGATTAGCTCTGCGTCTGCTACTTGAAGGATATGTCGATCACATTCATCTGAATGATTTTGATTCTTCGATTTATGCATTCTGGAAAACGGTCATCGAGCGCCCGGATGATTTCTGTGATTGGATAAATGAAGTCCCAGTAAATGTTGAAAGTTGGCGTCATTACAAGGCTTTGCAGCATAGTTCGAACTTGTTCGAACTAGCTCAGTCGACTTTCTATCTGAACCGAACCAATGTGTCAGGAGTTTTAAAAGGTGGAATAATTGGGGGTTTCGAGCAGAGAGGAAAGTACAAGATCAATGCTCGTTTTAATAAGGCTGACTTGGTTCGAAGGGTGCTTCGAGTTGCTCAGATGAAAAGTCGCATTACCCTTTCAAATTTGGATGGTATCGCTTTCATCAAGAATCTGAATCGAAAAAAGGAAGACGTATTCATATATTTAGATCCTCCTTATTACGTCAAAGGTGCAGATCTATACATGAATGCTTACAAGGACAAGGATCATCAAGAGTTGTCGAAGTATGTGCGCAGAATGAAGAAGCAGTGGATGGTCTCATATGATGATCAAGACTTCATCCTCAATCTGTACAAGGGTGAGCGCAGTATTCGTTATCGCTTATCGCAGTCAACGTCTAATCGAACTGGTGACGAAGTGTTAATCTTCTCAGAAGCGATTGAAATTGAAGACTCGTTACACGCATTGAAGTGTCCGGTGCTCATTTAACTCCTTTGCATCGCCGCTCCCGCGGATCTGCGTTTCGTGCGGTAGAATAATCAACGGGGTACAAGGCATATGTTCCGAATCACAGATCCGACCAGCTTGGTTGCTCATCCAACCCGAACCAATGCACCAGAACCTCTAGTAATGATCGGCCCGAAAACAAGTGAGGCCTACAGGAATATGACTAATCTTGCGTGCAATCCGCTGGATTGAATGTCATACTTCGAACCAAGGATTTATTTACCATCTCAACGTGATGGTTGGAATCAGGTCGAGCCAGAATGAAATGATTTTCGGTTTCACCTAAATAAGAATATTGAGTATAACTGTGTGCTTCTAAACCTTCGATTTGACAGCTCACGATAACTCTTGGACGAAAATTGTGGGCGGTGTACGAGGCCATCTTCTGTGCAAGTGTTAGAGAAAGTGCAATGCAAGTCAATACGGTCATAATCTTATACAATTCGTCCATTAAAAAATGCCATTCGAACAGCTTACGAACTGTTTTGCGAATACTTGGAAATAGGACGTCAATCATGCTGACTAGTACGACAAATATAGTGATTGTACAAAATGTTAATACCGCTGGCCAAATTCCTTCGCTAACAATATTTTCATGCGGTCGAATAACTGTTAGATTGTGTGGAATCTGATACAATATATCTAGACGCTGGAAATAAAATAATCCTGATGTATAGATGGTTCCATAGATTATCAAAATAGCCGATCCGCCATCAGTGAGTGTTCTCAATAGTGATGTATTCTTCATTTTGTGGCAGAATCAATTTTCACCATAGCCTTGGTAGCTTCTAACATCCATGACGAAAGTGCAACTATGTTTTCTGAAATATTTCTCAAGTCTCATGCAAGATATTTCCACGTTATCGCGGATTTGCGATCCGTGTGACTCTTTTAACTACCGGGTCACAAGGTAAAGGTCCGGATCACAGAACTTAAGCGATGTTTGCCCCCCCCCCACACTCCCCCAACCACCTTGGCCAAGCCAAATACCAGTTCTCCACCGGCTTGCTTAATGTGCTATCATCACCATTCGGTTCACCCGGCTACCGTTCTGGAAAAGCACATGCACAGCGTACATGCCATCAGGCCGATCGCCGAGATCTAGTTCCATGTTCGTGCCACGTGCACCAACCCCGGAAATGCTCCGCCCTTGCGGGTCGAAGACATCAACTCGCTGGATTGCTGAGTTCGCTCGTACCATGAATTGTCCGTTGCTCGGGATGGGTGAGATCGTGATGCCATTTTCCTTTGAGGTTTCTGAAATGTCAACGGATGTTGCGGTGCCACAGGGTATGCCATTCTTGGCGAAATAGGTAATGTAAGTCGAGTGGCTCACGTATTGCAGCCCGCCCCAAGGTTCGGGAAGAAAATGCTGGGAAAAATCATGGCCGCTACCTACTCCGATAATATGATAGGCAGATGATACAGGGTTCGGGCCATATCCGTTAACCGGTGCCGTCCAACACGGGCCATAAGGACACGTGTACCAACGATTGTCCGGATCGAAGTCATAGTGCCATAGCAATGATCCACAATGATCCACTTGGTACATGCTCCTCACCACTCCTGAGAACGATTCGAATGGGATCTTAGCAACCGTGTCGGTCTTGGAATAAACGCGGGTGTTCAACCCGCTGCTCATCTGTGTACTACCCTCTTGGAACAGTTCAAATTCCAAAGAATAGATGACGGTCGTGTCCGTCTCGGCTCTTGAAAGAATTGTCTCTTTCAAGTGGTATCCGGAGTGCATCTCCGGGAGAGCGGAATACTCAAAGTGACTGTACTGGACCTCATCACCTATCTGGTAGTCATGTATGCTCGCATCAGTAATGATATGAAGGCCGATCTGCTGTTCGGCATCCCCGATCATACGAAGCCGTCTCAAAACGGCGGGAAAGGAATCGACCTGAAAGAACTCCACTAAGCCAAGCGACTTGCAGATAGTGAAAGGTGCTTCATGCAAGGATGAGTTGATGATCGAACCCTGCAGGTCCACATGGACTACTTGATAGAACCGTGCAGAGTCGAGAACGCCCAGAAGGTTGACCGTATCCGAACCGATCAACATTAGTCCGAAACGTTGCTCTCCGTCCGCATAGAACCAGCCGGTGTCCGTGGCAGTTTCAGGAAGCAGGAAGTCCAACGTTTCGCCGACCGAGTTATGGAATTGGACATTGCCGTTCGACATAGGTCGTATGCCACGACCTGTCCACGAAGGCCTGTTCAATTGGTTGCACTCATCTCCACCCAAATAGCCGCAACCGGAAAAATGACTGACCGAATCGTTAAAGTTGAAATAGTTGAACCAAGTCGTGTCCGTACCAGAGATCTGCACACTGTCCAATACCAAACTATACATGCGACCGGGGCCAGAAGTTTCCGCAAAGGCCCTTTCCATTCCTATCCAAACCGGCCGATAGCTTTGCCCGGATACGGACAGTGCGATCAACATGAATGCAGTAAAGAATGAAGGTTTCCAATGCATGGTTTTCCAGTTCTTAGCCTAAGGACAAGACTTGATCCTTAGACGCTGCCTCGATTACGAATGTAGGTTACTTCAACCACCGCGGCCAAGCCAAATACCATTTCTCCACCGGTTTGCTCAAGGCTTGTATGCCCAGGTTGTCGCTGGCTTCGGCGATGTCGCGCAGGTTATGAAGTATCTGAAATTATCGTAATTGCCCCTGGTAAAACCTGCCGACGTGGGAGGGGCAGATCTTCAATTTTGACTGTAAACCCAGAGTCGGATGGTCTGATAGTTATCGAGAAAAAGACCGGAAACGCCAACTTTCATTCCGCAGTCAGTTGACCAATTAACTTGTCTGTCATTCTCCTTGGCCGAACTACTATGTGGTGTGCCTAATTTCGTGGTCAAGTACTCTACAAGTCGGTCGAACCGGTCTTTGAAACGATGCTTAATATGACCTTCGTGCTTTGACGGAAAGATACCGTGATCAACCTCATTTGTCTCTTTCCAATTATACATGGAAACTTTGATTGAACCATCACTCTTGGTGTAGAAATGCTCCATAAGAAGGGTAATCACGGAGTCCTCTATTACCTTGTACACTCTTGGTGTTTCAAGTATAAAGCCCTTGGGATTCGGATAGTAACCTTCGCCAATGCCCACTATATGTTTTGGACTAACATCGATGCCTCCTCTCGCTTTGGCCAAGGGGGCCATGTCTGTCAGGTTAAGGGTGCTTCCATTGTCCAGTTGATGGTCCAATAGATCTCGGAAGGATATGTCTGCAGCTTCCGTTCCCAGAATCCGTACGCTATTTACGTTATGTAAATGATGCACCATAACGGCGCCTCCGTCAATGTCAATGAGGCCTCCTTGCACCTTTCTCTCACGCCCGAATTTGAAGACTTGAGAACGCCGATCAGAACCAGAACTCCGATACTGAAACCAACTGTGGTAAACCGTCATTTCCTCAGAAATGGTATTGCGCTTTTCTATTTGCCCGTCCTTTAACACACCGACGTATGCACTGTTGTTCTCATTGCACAATAGATACAAGGTGTCATGGGATGTGAATGAAGTGACTATCTGTATATGCGGTTCTTCATACATCGAAGAGTCCATATACAGTACTTCCGCACCTTGTCGTGAATATCTCCCGTAAATATCGTTCTCGGCTACGGTCTGACCGTAGTAATTCGTTGGTGCGCATTGACTCAGTTTGGTTGGGTCAGCGATCCGATAAACGACACCATCTGTCGAGACATAGAACGTGTCATTGATGACATTAATACTTGGCGTGGTTGCCCCGAGTTCGTATTCGATCCCTGTTTGTTTGTCCTTGAACCAAAGTATTCCACCCCATTCTCCGAAGTCCAGGTAGTTCAGATGAAATTTTGCATTCTCGAATACGACATCATCCACCTGTTTCGTTCGGACCCATTGAAGGTCTTGTGGGTCTAGGTAATAGGTTCCTTCGTCCATATACAGTTTGGTCAGCACGCTATCATTCCGGAGGTGCAAGTCGTAGTACGTCACATTCATTTCTTCAGGCACTTCGATCTTTTCTTCCACTTCTCCCGTGGAACTCAGTATATAGAAATCCATGAACCACTGGCTACTGTATGGATTGTTTGTTTCTATGAAGCAGTAATATTTCTGTTCATGCCAGATGACGGGACCAAGTCTTCCCGGAAGATCGATGGTTAGCGTATCATGCGTGACGTGCAGTCCTTCATCCGCATGTTGAGTCGTTCCACGAACCGTGCATGCCATTTGCGAGAGACCGAATAACAGAATTGCCAACGAAGTTCTCATTGTCTTGTTTTCATGAATCCGCGTTCGACCTCTTTTCATCAAGTAGCACGTGCCTTGCCCCCCTCACTCCCCCAACCACCTTGGCCAAGCCAAATACCATTTCTCTACCGGCTTGCTCAAGGCTTGTATGCCCAGGTTGTCGCTGGCTTCGGCGATGTCGCGTAGGGTGCCGTCCTTGTATTTCAGTTCGATGCGGTCCTTGCTGGGGTCGTAGGCGTTGTTCACGATGCTGCCGTGGAGTACGAAGCGTTCCGCCTCTGCGATGTCGATCTTCAGGTGTGCCGCCACGCGTTTCTTCAGGTCCGCGATGCGCTCGGGATCCCACGGCTCTCCTTGCAAACGGATGCGCAGGTTGCGGCGTTCCACGAGGTCGCTCGCCAAGGTGGACAAGGTGGTATCGGGATGGTCGCTCCAGACCTTTACCGCACCCATCACGTCGTGGTCGTCCAGCTTGAGGAAGTCGTTGAGCACGGCGGGATCCTTGAACGAATTGCGATCGTGTTTCGCACTGAGGAAACGCAACAAGGCCGGTGATCCGAAGACCGCCGTTCCTCCCGCAGTACTTTGGGAAAGGGCTAGTTCATTCGCACGGCGGAGCGTTTCCACAAGCATCAGCTCGCAGGCCACCACGGTCTTGTGCAGGTACACTTGCCAGTACATCAACCGGCGTGCAACAATGAATTTCTCGATGCTGTAGATCGCCTTTTCCTCCACCACCAATTTGTCATCGACCAGTTCCAACATCTTGATGATGCGATCGCCACCGATCACGCCTTCACTCACGCCGGTGTAGAAGCTGTCGCGGTTCAGGTAGTCCATGCGATCCACATCCAATTGGCCGCTTACGAGTTGGTGCAACGCACGGCGCGGGTACGTGTCCCGGAAGATCCGTATCCCCAGATCCAGCTTGCCGTCGAATTCGGCGTTCAACCGGTCCATGACCAACGCGCTGATGGCTTCGTGGTCGATGCCTTGCACCAAGCTGTGTTCCAACGCATGGCTGAACGGACCGTGCCCGACATCGTGCAGCAGGATCGCGATCGCCGCGCCCAGGGCTTCTTCTTCCGAAATATCGTGGCCCTTGCTGCGCAGTACGTCGATCGCCAAGCCCATGAGGTGCATGGCCCCCAGCGCATGGTGGAAGCGGGTGTGCAAGGCACCGGGGTACACGAGGTGCGACAACCCCAATTGCTTGATGTACCGCAAACGCTGGAACCACTTGTGATCGATCAACTTCAACACCAGCGGATGCGGCACGGTGATGAAACCGTAGATGGGGTCGTTGAGGATCTTCATATCCAGGGCCTTATCTGCTGATGCGGTAGGTCCACGTGCCGTGTTGCGTAGTGATGTTGGCCAGGTAGGCGCCTGCAGCTTGTGCGCCCAGGTCGATCACGGAGCGGTCGCCGGTGCTGGCCTGCGCACGGACCATGCGGCCGCGGATATCCAGCACCTGCACGTGCAGCAGTTGTCCATGGGCTTCTGCGGGCACCACGCGGTAGCGGCCTTCGCCATCCAACCGGTGCAGGCCAGGCCCATCGGTGGCGCTGATGGTGGAGATGCCCGTAATGATCGACGCATACAGATCGGCCTGCCAGATGCCCCGGCCGTAGGTGGCGGCGCGCAGTTTGCCGCTTGCCAAATTCACTTCTAGTTCGGAGATCACTACGTTGGGCAGGCTTTCGCCAAAAGGCTCCCACGCGCCCAGGATATCATCGCGGTAGAACACGCCGAGATCGGTGCCTGCGTAGATGCCGTTCACCACACCGGGGTTCAAGGCCAGGCTGTTCACCGGTACGTTCGGAAGGCCTATGCTACGGTTGCTCCAGGTATTGCCGCCATTGATGCTCTCATACACTTTCGATCCATAGGAGGTGCCGGAGAAACTGATCCAGACATGCATGGGATCGATCGGGTCAACGGCGAAGGAAGTAGGGGTGAGGTCGGGAAGACCGCCAGCTATGCTTTGCCAAATGCCACCGCCCACGGTGCTGCGCACAAGCAGGTCATTGCGGCCCACGTAGATCACGTTACCATCCGAAGGAGCGATGGCTAGGCACCGCACGATTCTCTCGCTATCCCAGTCGCTCACCATGTTCCAGAAGTTCCCTTGGTCTTCACTGATCCACAGGTTGGTGTAGCCGGCCACAATGCGATCCGTGTTGTTGGGATCTATGGCGAAGGGTGTGACCCACGGACCATCATCGGGCACCTCGTCGCCGATGAAGTCCCAATTCTCCCCGCGATCGTACGAGCGCATGAGGCCGCCGAGTTGGTACGATGCATAGACCGTGAAAGGGGTCGAGGGGTCTACCGCAGCCTCCATTCCATCTGCGCCGAAGACATGGGTCCACGCTTCGTTCAGGAAGCGGTTGGAACCGTTGTCCTGCGCACCGGCCATGATCAGGTCGCTTTGCATTTCGCTGCCACCGAGGCGGTAGAACTGGGTAATGTCCAGCCCGGCGCTCAGGTCTGTCCACTCCTCGCCATGATCATCACTCACGTAAAGCCCACCATCAGATGCGCAGAACAGTTTGCCATCCAGTACCTCCAGCCCATGGATGTCCGCATGGGTGTATCCGATGTCCGACGGGCTGACCCAATGCGACATGATGGTCCAGCTGAGGCCGCCATTGGTGCTCTTCCACACGTTGATGCCGCCGACGTATAGGGTCTGCGGATCGTTGGGGTCCACGGCAAGGGCCATGTCATACCAAGCTTGTCCGCCAATGTCGGATCCATCTTCTTCGTAGCCGAAAAGGTTGGGGCTGCTGGAGCGCTGTTCGAAGGATAGGCCACCATCGGTACTGCGGTACAGGCCAAGGAACGAGCCGTCCTCCTCGTTGCTGCACAGCAGGTACACCAGTTCGGGGTCGGCAGGCGAAACACCAATGGACATGCGGCCCACGGTATTGCTGGTGGGCACTCCATTGGTGATCACGGAGAAGCTGAGGCCACTGGCGCTGCTGCGATAGAACTTATCGTTGCACGCGTAGGTGATGGCACTGTCACCGGGTTTGAAGTCCACATCGTAGAAGGAACCAGGCACGGCTTGGAACCAGGTGGTGGCACCGTTCACTGTGCGGTACAGTCCGTTGGTGGTGGCGCACATCAAGCGCCGCGGGTTCCAAGGATGCATACGCAACGCACGCACGTTACGCGCTTGGCCGATGGTCCAGTTGAGGCCGGTGGTGTTCCAGCTTTGGCCGCCATCATAACTCTTCAGTACACCGGCGCTGAAGGTGTCGCCACCATCGCCATCGCCCGTGGCGATGTACACGGTGTCCGGTGCGGTGGGATGGACAGCGATACCCGATATGCCCATGGATGGCAGATCGGTGTAGAGCGATGCCCAGCCGTTGCCTCCATTGGTGCTCTTCCAAAGACCAGAGGCCGGTGTGCCTGCATACACGATGCTGGGGTCCGATGGTGCGATGGCCACCGTGTTCACCCGCCCGTTGCCGGGGTTGTAAGAGATGCTGTTCCACAGCGCAGGGCCCAGGGGTTCCCACACCGAAGCGTCCCGCTGTCCGGCAACGCGTACGCGTGCGGCGTTCACTTCCGCAGCGGCATCCATGTACAGGGCCGGGTCCAACCGCTGACCGCTGGGCCAGGTGCGTTGGTCCATGAACCAATACCACCGCTGGAACTGTTTCCAGCCTTTGCCTTTCTCGTAGGCACGGTCTTCCCACGCTTCATCGAACGCTTGCTTCACGGTGTGCAGGTCCGTCGCCGGGTCCAGCATCAGTTGCACCCAAGCCTGGGCGTGTGCCGCCGAAAGTGCAAGGGTGAGGACGAGCGTGAATGGAAGGCGCATGGGCAAGGGGATCAAGAGGAACGCGAATGTAGGGCGAACCGCACTTTCACGCCCATGCGCCACCGAGGGTTGCTGCTGGCTTCTAGCTACTAGCCATTTGTTCCAGTTAGAACAAGTAGCTAGTAGCCAACAGCCAAAGGCCAGTTTCCAGTATCGCCAACCCACAACCCACAACCCAATTGGAAACGGTTGAAATAGTTGAACAAGTTGCTGCCAACCCTCAACCCCGTTCAACCACACCCCAACCAACCATTAACATACCTTCACGGCCCGAAAGCAGGTCTGGGCAACACGGAGAACTTTCCTTCGTTGCCCTTGCATGAACTTGACCAAGACGAGGCCTGCAGGTCCTTCAGCAAATCCCCCACCACCGAACATGACCGCCACCATCCTCTGGGCCGATGACGAGATCGATCTTTTACGTCCGCACGTGATGTTCCTCGAAGAAAAAGGCTACATCGTGGATACCGTGAACAACGGATTGGACGCTGTGGAGAAGGTGACCGAGAAGGAGTACGATATTGTTTTCCTGGATGAGAACATGCCCGGCCTCAGTGGCTTGGAGACCTTGGCGCGCATCAAGCTCGTTCGGCCCCGCGTGCCGATCGTGATGATCACCAAGAGCGAGGAGGAGCACATCATGGAAGGTGCCATCGGTGGCAAGATCAGCGATTACCTGATCAAACCGGTGAACCCGAACCAGATCCTGCTTTCGTTGAAGAAGAACCTCGAAGGACGACGACTCGTCAGCGAAAAGACCACCAGCGATTACCAGCAACAATTCCGCCAGCTGGGCATGCGCCTAGGCGATAAGCACAACACCGAGGAGTGGAAGGAATTGTACACCGAATTGGTACGTTGGGAGCTGGAATTGAGCAAGGGCCAGGACCAGGGGATGACGGACATTCTCCGCAGCCAATGGGCCGAAGCGAATGAATTGTTCAGCCGGTTCGTGATCGACAACTACGTGGATTGGGTGAATGGTAGGGGAGACGCGCCGTTGCAGAGCCACCAGCTGTTCAAGGCAAAAGTGGCCCCGCTGATCGATGAAAAGAAATCGCCGCTCTTCATGGTGCTGATCGATAACCTGCGCTTGGACCAATGGCGTGTGCTGGAACCGATCATCAGCGAATTCTTCCGCGTGGAGGAAGAAGGTTTGTTCTACAGCATTCTGCCCACCGCCACACAGTATGCGCGTAACGCGATCTTCACCGGGATGATGCCCAGCGAGATCGAAAAGCGGCATCCGGGCAAGTGGATCAGCGAGGATCAAGAAGGCAGCAAGAACGCGCACGAAGAGGAGTTCATCGGTGCCATGCTGAAGCGTTTGGGCAAGGATGTGAAGTACAGCTACCACAAGATCCTGAACCTGAACGCAGGTCGGAAACTGTCGGAGAGCCTGAATAACTTGATGGACAATCCGCTCAACGTGATCGTCTACAATTTCGTGGACATGCTGAGCCATGCGCGCACCGAGATGGAGGTGATCCGCGAATTGGCCGAGGACGATGCCGCCTACCGCAGCCTAACGAAAAGCTGGTTCGAGCACTCGCCGTTGTTCGACATCATCAAAGGCATCGCCGAGCGCGGTGGCCGCATGGTGATCACCACGGACCACGGCACAGTGCGTGTGAACGAACCGAGCAAAGTGGTCGGCGATCGCAACACGAACAGCAATCTGCGCTACAAGCACGGGCGTAATCTAACTTACGAGAACCGCGATGTGCTGGTGGTGAAGGACCCAGCGACGGTCTTTCTTCCGAAAGCCAATGTGAGCACCGTCTACATCTTCGCCAAGAGCGACCGCTTCTTCGTGTACCCCAACAACTATAACCACTTCGTGACGTACTTCCGTCACACGTTCCAACATGGTGGTATTTCGTTGGAAGAGATGTTGGTGCCTTGGGCGGTTTTGAATCCTAGGTAGAGGGTGAGGAGGTGAAGATGTGAGGAAGAGAGGATGTGAAGAGGGCTGTGCGGCGAGTACTTCACATCCTTTTCCTCCATTCCGCAGTTCTGCGGAACCATCTTCCCGTCTTCGCCGATTGGGTCACCCAAACCGAAATAAAGGTCTGAGATTTGCATGTACGATTCTCGCGATGTCCGAAAGTGGCGTTTATGCGAATCTCGCGAACTTCCCGACCCGTGGGTCACCCGACCGGCGAAGACAGGAAGAGAGGATGTGAAGACGGCTATGCGGCACGTACTTCACATCCTTTTCCTCCATTCCGCAGTACTGCGGAACCATCTTCTGTAATCCATCACCTATTGGTCGAAACTGGAAAAGAACCTTTCAGTCGACCGACCCCTTTCCTATGACCGTATTCCCGAAACTGTAGGCAAGCCCGATCAGTAACACTACCGAATTGGTCTTGATCGATCCGTTACCTATTACCGGAACTTTGCTGATATTCATCAAACCGAAGTTATCGCGCAACTCTACGGAGAAGAGGATGTGGCTCCCAATAGGAATGGCCGTCCCTACGCCGAGTGCTATTCCGAAGTCGATTCGGTTGAAATCCTGCAAGCGGAAATATTCGATTGACGGGTCATTGCCTACTCCCCTAAAGGATCCGGTTTGGTTTAGTAAATAGCCTACAAATGGACCTGCGTTTGCCATGAACCTGATTCTTTCTCCTACAGAGTACCGTGCTAGCAACGGTAACGTAATGTAATCGAAGTTAAGGTGTATCCTTCCATCTCGGATCGTCGCCCCATTTACATCTGTGAACAAGACTTTGGTATTTGTTCCCTTGCGTTCAAAATGCACATTCGTCCGAAGGGAAAAGTGGGTTGAAATGTTGTATTGTACAGCGACACCAGCTGCAAAGGAGAACCCGGACCCATAACTATTCACAGCAGAGTTACCCCGAAGCGAGATCAAACTTGGTCCCCCTTCAATGCCAATACTTAAGCGCTGGGTCTGGCCATGGGCCGTAGTCAAGAAAGTCAGAAGCAGCACGGAAAGAGGGATCCGAAAGTTGTTCATGGGGAAATGGTATGGAAGGGTATTGGTCAGATCAAAGATCGACTATTCCGTTCGATCCAAGAGTGGGCTGGCCGCTGTGCATTCGGCACATTTTCACATGCTGTTCTTCCGCTTCCACATTTACCACCCCGACGCATAGAGTCTATCTTTGGGTATGTTCAATTGCCTGAAGTCGGCTCTCTTGGTGTTACCCGCGGTCGTGTTTTCCGGCAATTGTTTTGAGCAGCCAGACATTTCATTCCCGGACAGTGGAGCTGTATGGACCAATAGTGTGTATTCCAACGATCCACCGCCGTCAAGCCAAGAACTACTGTGGTCTGTAAGTTATTGCGCGTACGGCGAGGACACGCTGATGTTAGGTGATGCCTACAAGAAGCTGCACACTTGTTCCGCCGGGTACAAAGGTGCGATCCGCGTACTGGATGATCGCGTGTTCTTTGTTCCACGCGACTCCGTTCAGGAATATTTGGTGTATGATTTCAATTTGACCGAGGGGGACACCGCCTACAATGTCTATTGGGAAGCCGGGGGAGATGCCCGTTTATCGAACGTTGGAATACTCTACGATGTTGAATGGCCGCTGGTGACAGGTCGAAGGGCTTTTTATACGGACATTGGTTTTTGGGTACAAGGGATAGGTGGGTATGGCGGGCTCTTCGTGGAAGCCGGACCCAACCTTTCGAATGTTGCGTTTCAATTGGATTGCATGAGCCGTTGGGATACCGTGTTGGTTGGCGGTGGTAGTAGTAGCTGCGTGGTGATCTCGAGCACCCCTGATCCGGTGGGTTCATCCACAGCAATTGCTTTTCCGAACCCAACCAACGGAATGGTCAGTATTCGAACAGCGAACTATTATGATCAACCAAAGGTTCGGATCTTCAGTACCACGGGCACGGAACTATTCGTCCCGACCAAGTTCCTTCAAGAAGAGTTGAAAGTAGACCTGCATGCTCTCGACCCCGGATTGTATTTGATCGAGGTGACCGAACGTGGACGAAGGCAGGTGCATAAGGTCAGGCTTGATAGGGACCAGTAAGAGTGGAACCTCGGCAGAGGCTCAACCTCATCACTTCCTCACTTCCTCCCTTCCTCCCTTCCTCCCTTCCTCACCTCCACACCTCTTCACCCTTACTATACCTTCATCAACTTCCACTTGCCCTGCCTGAAGATGATCGCACACAATACGGCCAGCAGACTTTCGCTGATCGCGATCGACGCGTAGACACCGATAGGGCCATAGTGCAGTGAATTGGCCAGCAAATAGGCCAGCGGGATCTCCACCGCCCAGAAGCAGATCACATTGAGCCACGTGGGCGTAAGGCTATCACCGGCACCGTTCAAGGCTTGTGCCAGCACCATGCCGTACCCGTAGAAGAAGTAGCCCATGCTGACCACGCGAAGGGCCAGAATAGCGAAGGCATCCGCATCGGGACTTTGGTCGAAGAAGGAAACGATCCAGGGCGCTGCGGCCCAGAAGAAGAGCATGACCGTTACCATGAAGAACATGTTGTAGTGGCCGCACAACCAAGCACTGCGTTCCGCACGATCGGGTTGTTTTGCTCCCAAGTTCTGGCCCACGAGCGTTGCTGCAGCATTGGCCATGCCCCAAGCAGGTAACAACGTTACAATGATGATCCGGAAGGCCACCATGTAGCCGGCCACCGCGACCGTACCGAAACCAGCGACGATCCGCACCAGGAACACCCAGCTCAAGCTCGCGATCAGGAACTGCCCCATACCGCCCATCGAGATCTTGATGATCCCGACAAGGACATCGCGCACCGGGCGCAGATCGGGCAGCCGGATGGCAAACGGACCACCCTTCCGGGTAAGATGGTACAATTGATAAAGCACACCGATCGTGCGGCCGGTACACGTTGCAACGGCGGCTCCGAAGACCCCCAATTCCGGAAAGAAGCCCACTCCGAAGATCAACAACGGATCCAACACGATGTTGATGCCATTGGCCAATGCCAAGGTCCGCAAGGCCATGCGCGCATTCCCGGCGCCCCGGAACACAGCGTTCACCACGAAGAGCAGCATGATGATCAAGTTGCTCGAGAGCATCAATCGGGTGTACGGCAGCGCGACGGACCGCACATCATCACCGGCACCGATGAGGACCAGCATTTCAGGGGACCAGATCACCGCGGGTATCGCGACGACCAGACCGATCAGCAACGCAATGAGCACACTTTGTGCAGCGGCCACTCGCGCACCTGGCCTGTTCTTCTCACCGGTCCGCCGAGCCACCACGGCGGTCGCGCCCATTCCCAATCCCCAGGCGATGGAATAGACCGGCACCATCATCGTCTCGGTAAGGCCTACCGTTGCCGTTGCCACTTCACCCAGTTGTGCCACGAAGAAGATATCGACCAACGCGAACAGGGCCTCCATGCCCATTTCAAGCACCATGGGAATGCTCAACAACACGATGGCACGCCGTATCCCGATAGCGGTATAGTCCTGCTCTTCCGAACCGGAAAGACTTTCAGAGATGAGTGCCCAAACCTTCTTCATCCACATTCGGACCCAACGCAGCCTTTGACCGCCGTCCTTTCCGGGCCGCGAAGTTGCGAACGCTAGGACCAAAACCCGTGCATGTTCCACCATGGACTGTTGACACCGGGCACACCGTTTGCTTTTGCGCCTTGCCCACACAGATAATTTCGCGATCATGCAACGTCACATCACCACTCTCCTTACAGTACTCGCATTCGCAACATTGGGCCATGCCCAGAACGTTCTTCAACGGACGTTGCAGAACGACACCATGCCCAACTTGGTGGCGAATCCCGGCTTTGAGGAGACCGTGCGTTTGTACTGCAAATGGACCACGGACCCCGCCAAGTTCAATACGAACATGGGCAGTTGGAGCTCGCCCACGCAGACCACGCCGGACCATTTCAGCACCCATAGCGATCCGGAATGTTGGTCGCATCCTTCCAAACATAGTAGTGGCAAGGACTCGCCGCACGGAGGAAGCGCCATGGTGGGGATCAAGACCTATGGCAAGGGCAACACGCCCACGTATTGGCATGAATACATCCAGAGCGAACTACCCGTGCCATTGGTAGCGGGACAACGGTACATCGCCGAATGTTGGACCCGGCGCGCTTTCCGCAGCAATGAGGCGAGCAACAACATCGGTATCGCCTTTATCAATTCGCCGATCAGCACGCGCGACTGCTTGCCCTTGTACTTGACCCCCAACGTGAACGAGGAAAAGGTGGAGAAGAGCGCCTGGCACAAGGTGAGCGGGGTGTTCGATGCGACCGGTGAAGAGAGCTACATACTGATCGGCAATTTCTATGGCGACGAGAACACCGCGCATGAGAAGCAGCCCCAAGGGGAGCGAGGGGCCTACTACTACATCGATGATGTCAACGTGCGGCTTGCGCCACCGGGCACCGAGCTAACTCCCAAGCCCAAGGAGAGCGTGCCGCCACCA
>Ga0335394_10003698_pt1 | contig 17382 bp, 18 predicted proteins | sample MAT03_FD_205741 | JGI IMG/M metagenome (GOLD analysis project Ga0335394, IMG submission 205741) | Freshwater microbial communities from Lake Fryxell liftoff mats and glacier meltwater in Antarctica - MAT-03 (spades assembly) (version 2) ... | reverse complement strand
GGCAGCCAAATCCTGAACGGCGCTGAAGAAGTCCTGAAGTGCCGGCGACAACCCGGACGCCGGATCGGCGACCAGATTGTTGATCTGGCTGATCTGTGCGGAATAGGTGCCGTAGAACGACGCCTGGCTGGTTGCGACCTGGGTCTGACGGTCGAGCACCTCGCTGTAGATCCGCCGGACGTTGTCCACCGACACGCCGCGTCCGAAGAAGCCACCGCCGTTGAGTTCAGGCAGCTGCGGCGAAGTGTCGACCCGCTGCCGGTTGTAGCCGGTCGTGCCCGCGTTGCTGATGTTGTGGCCGGTGGTGATCAGCCCCGCTTGTGCGGCGTTGAGCGCCGTCACGCCAATCCTGAAAACGCCGCCGCTCATATCAGACTCCTGCCCGGGTTGTCGACGCCGCCGGCGCGTGGTCGACCGCGTCAGCGGGCTTCACCATGCCGCGGGCGCGCTCGACCTGGGCGATCACCATGTCGGCAAGACCAATACCGCGCCCGTTGGCGATGCGGTTCGCCATCTGCTCGTCCAGCAGGCTGGTGAAAGTCCGTGACTCGTTGCTGCTGAACAGCCCGCCACCCTCAGGCTGGAGTGCCTCGGAGGCCTCGCGCATCGCCTTGAGCAGCTGATTGAGGAACAGCGACTCGAACTGCTTTGCTGCCGCCTGCAGCGCCCTGGGGTCCTCTGCACGCGCCTTTCCCCGCAGCGCGCCGAGTGCAGTCGGATCGAGCGATGAGGCGTTGGGAAAGCCGGTGGCGTCCATCAGATGATCTCGAGTTCAGCCAGCAGGGCGCCGGCCGCGCGCATCGCCTGCAGGATCGACAACAGGTCCTGCGGGCTCGCACCGACCGCATTCAGGGCCCGCACCACCTCACCCAGGGTCGGGCTGCCCGCAATCTGCACCAGCTGCCCGCGCCCTTCACGCACCTCGATGCTCGCCCGCTCGGTCACCACCGTCTGCCCGCCCGAGAGGGCGTTCGGCTGACTGACCGAGGGCTCGGCGCTGATGGTGACCGAGAGACTGCCATGGGCGACCGCGCAAGGCAGCACCGTGACCAGCTGGTTCATCACCACCGAGCCGGTGCGCGCGTTGATGACTACCCGCGGCGGCGCTTCGGCGCGCACTACCGGCAGGTTTTCCATTCTGGCCAGGAAGTTCACCCGCTGATGGCTGTCGACTGGTGCGGCAACCCGCACATGGCGCGCATCCAGCGCCATCGCGGTCCCTTCGCCGAAGCTGGTGTTGATCGCTGCGGCCAGCCGGTTCGCCGTGGTGAAATCCGCATCGCGCAGTTCCAGATTGACGAACTCGCCCTGACCGACCGGTGTCGCCGGCGTACGCTCGACGGTTGCGCCACCCGGGATGCGTCCAGAGTTGAGCTGGTTCACCTGCACGCTGGATCCGCCCGCCGAAGCGCCTACGCCGCCCAGCAGTATGTTGCCCTGGGCCACGGCGTAGATCTGTCCGTCCGCGCCCCGAAGTGGTGTCATCAGCAGCGTTCCGCCACGCAGGTTGCGCGAGTTGCCCATCGATGAGACGGTGATATCGAGCGTCTGCCCTGGGCGCGCGAACGCCGGCAGGGTTGCCGTCACCATCACCGCCGCGACGTTGCGCAACTGCAGGGTGGTGTTGGGCGGCAACTGCACGCCAAGCTGTCCGAGCATGCTGACGATGCTCTGCACGGTGAACGGCGTCTGCGTGGTCTGGTCACCGCTGCCATCCAGGCCGGCGACGATGCCGTAGCCGACCAGCTGGTTGGAACGGGCCCCCTGCAGGGTCGCCAGATCCTTGATCCGGCTCTGGCCCCAGGCGGTGCCGGCCACTGTGGCGAGCAGGACGAATGCGAGGATGACAACAAGTGTCCGGGCAGTACGGCGCGTCGCACCGATCGGCTGACCGCGCAAGGCGCGCGCGAAGCGATCGTTGATCGGCCCGGTATGCCTGGAATACCTGGTATGCCTGGTTTCCCTGTTAGGGGTGCGGGATGAAGACACATGGCGGATGAACATCTCGGTGCACTCCATCAGAACGGCAGGAAGGTCAGGAACAGGCGGCCGAGCCACGCCATTCTCAGCGCCTCGCTCGCCTGGCCGGTGCCTCGGAATTCGATGCGCGCATCGGCAACCCGGGTCGAGGACACGGTGTTGCCCGCGCTCACGTTGATCGGGTTCACCACGCCGGAGAGCCGGATGTACTCGGTGTTCGGGCCGATCGCCACCTGCTTTTCGCCGGAGACCAACAGGTTTCCGTTCGGGAAGACTTCGATCACGGTGACCGCGATAGTGCCGGTCAGGGAGTTGTTCGAACTGGCGCCGCCGCTGCCGGTATGCGAGTTGCTGCTGCTCGCCTCGATCTCCAGGCCGCGGAAGGTCTGTCCCGGCACGCCAGAGAACGCTGGCACTGCAGCGTTGACCGCGCCTTTCCTCGCGACGTTGCTCGAGGTCGTGTTGGTCGCCTGCAGCCTCTCCTCGATGGTCACCATGATGGTGTCGCCCACGAAGCGCGCACGGCGGTCGTTGAACAGCAGCAGCCGCGCGGTGCCATCCTGGAAGATCGCGCCATCGCGCGGCTCGGGCCGGGCCTGCTGTTCGGCGCGCGCCGTCATCGGCTGGTGCACATTGGTCGGCGGCACGCTGGCGCAGCCGGCCAGGGTAATGCCGGCGGCCATTGCGGCAAGCGAGCGCAAAGGGAATGTGGAGGGGGTGGTCATGGCAGCCTCGGCGATTCAGGATGAATCATCACAACTGGGTCAGCTTCGCCAGCATCTGGTCGGACGCGGTGATAGAGCGCGAGTTGATCTCGAATGCACGCTGGGCGGTGATCAGGTTCACCAGCTCCTCGGTCACATTGACGTTCGAGGTCTCGAGGAAGCCCTGGCTCAAGGCGCCCAGACCGTTGGTGGAAGGCACGTTGGTCTGCGCCGTGCCCGAGGCTGCGGTCTCCAGCAACAGGTTCTCGCCCCGGCTCTGCAGGCCGGCCGGATTGATGAAGCTGGCCAGTTGGATCTGGCCAACCTGGGTGGGGGCCGACGAGCCGGCGGTGAGCACGCTTACCGTGCCGTCGGCGCCGATGGTGGTGCTGATCGCGTTCGGCGGAATGGTAATGGTCGGCTGGATCGGGTAACCGTTCTGAGTCACCAACTGCCCCTGATTGTCCAGTTGAAACGCGCCGTCTCGGGTGTAGGACACGGTGCCGTCTGGCAGCGTCACCTGGAAAAAGCCGTTTCCGTTGATCGCCAGATCCAGCGGATTGCCGGTGTTCTGCAGGCTTCCGGTAGTGAAAATGCGCGCGTTGGATACCGGCCGTACCCCGGTGCCCAACTGCAGTCCGGATGGCACCTGGGTCTGCTGCGAGGACTGGGCACCCGGCTGGCGCAGGGTTTGATAGAGCAAATCCTCGAACACCGGGCGCTGCCGCTTGAAGCCGTTGGTGCTCACGTTGGCGAGGTTGTTGGTGATGACGTCGACGTTGGTCTGCTGGGCTTCCAGACCGGTCTTGGCAATCCATAGCGAGCGGATCATGGCGGGCTTTCGTTGAGGCAAACGCCGATCAGGCGTTCAGGTTGAGCATCTGGGCAGCAGCGCGCGCGTTCTGATCTGCGCTCTGCATCAGCCGCACCTGCATGTCGAACTGGCGTGACTGGGTGATGATGTCGGTGATCGCGGACACCGCATTGACGTTGCTTCGCTCCAGCGCACCCGAGGCGATCGCGACGTTGAGATCGGCCGGAGCGGGCGCCCCACTGCGCAGGCGGAACAGCCCGTCGGCGCCACGCACCAGATCGCGCTCGTCCGGATCGACCAGCTTGATCCGGCCCACCGCATTGGTGATGTTTGGCGCACCGACGGTGGGAATGGTCGACACCGTACCATCGCGGCCGAAAGCGATTCTCGAATCTGGTGGAATGGCGATCGGACCGCCATCGCCGATCACGTTCAGTCCGGTCTTGGTCTGCAACTGCCCGGTGGCGCTGATCTCGAGCGCGCCGCTTCGGGTATAGGCTTCACTCCCGTCGGCGGTCTGCACCGCGATCCAGCCACGGCCCTCGACCGCGATATCCAGCACCCGCTCGGTCCGGTCGATTGGTCCGGGAAGAAAGTTGGTACCGACGGTGGAATCCACCGCGAACGTTCGGGTCGCCTGCCCCGGGCCCAGCACCGCGACTGCACGTGCGGTGTTGTACTGCGCGCGAAAGCCGTCGGTGGAAACGTTCGCGAGGTTATGCGAGGTCGCCGCCTGCTTCGACATCGCGTACTTGGCGCCGTTCATCGCGATATAGATCAGGCGGTCCATGGGGTTCCTGAGGCCGGCTTGGCAGAAACAGAAAGTCTGTGCACGCGAGGCGCACGCACATGCGGGGTCGGGGCACGAACACCGGGAAGCAATCCATTCACCGCAGACGTCGAGCCCCCCACGGGCCACGCCAGACGATGCTCGATGTTCGTGCCTCGATTCATTTCAGGCTGACACCTGTTGACTGGTCAGCGCCCGATCAGCGCAGATTGACCAGGGTCTGCAGCACCTGATCCTGGGTCTTGATCGTCTGCGCGTTGGCCTGGTAGTTGCGCTGCGCCGTGATCATCTCGACCAGCGCCTGCGTCAGGTCGACGTTGCCCATCTCGAGCGCGGCCGACTGCAGCGCACCGAGCGAGCCGGTCTGCGGGCCACCGGTGACCGGCTGCCCGGAGTCCGGCGTCTCGGCGAACTGGCTGTCACCCAGAGGCCGAAGGCCCTGGGCGTTGACGAAGCTGGACAGCACAACCCGGCCCAGGTCACGGGTCTGGCCGTTGCTGTAGCGGCCCTGGACGATGCCGTCGTTGCCGATGCCGAAGCCGGCGAGCTTGCCCGAGGTGTAGCCGTTCTGGCTCAACGCGGTGACACCGAAACTGGAACCGAACTGGGTGGTGCCCGAGAAATCGAATGCCACCGTGAGCGGCGACGCTGCACCGCCGGTCACCGGCAAACTGGCGCCAGTGAGCGGCATCGGGGTGGTGAGGAGGCCCGAGCTGTTGAAGTTGATGGCCGCCGGAAGGCCCGCGATGTTCGGCGTCGCCGAGTTGTCCACAGTGCCGTAGAGGCTCCACTGCCCTGCGATCGCGCTGCGGGCGAAGAAAAGTTCGACCACATGGGGATTTCCAAGCGAGTCGTACACGGTGCCGGAGGTCGTGCTGGTATAGGTCGCCGGATTGGTCGCATCGAAAGGCAGCGTGATCACCGGCGAACGCGAATCCAGGTTGAACACGGTGGAGTACGCGCTGGTCGGGTTGGGCGATACATCGGCTGTCGGGATGCTCAGCGGCCCCGGCTGGCTGGCCACTACGTTGCCGTTCGCGTCGACGCCATAGCCGGTCAGGTTGTAGCCCAGCGAATTGACGATGAAACCGGAGTTGTCGAGACTGAACTGGCCGTTGCGGCTGTAGGTGACCGCTCCGTTCTGCTCCATCCGGAAGAATCCGTTGCCGGAGATGGCGATATCCAGGGGGTTGTTGGTGATCTCGATCGGTCCCTGGCTGAAGTCCTGGGCGACCGCGGCGATCTTGCTGCCGATACCGACCTGACTGCCGCCTCCACCGTTGAGCGATACCGCGAACACGTCCGCGAACTGGGTACGCGACCCCTTGAAGCCGACGACATTGGCATTGGCGACGTTGTTGCCGATCACGTCGAGGTTGCGCGCTGCGGTGTTCAATCCACTCAATCCGGTCTGAAAGCTCATGCTCTATCTCCTGCAGTCTGGTCGGTTTAGGTTTCGGGGTCGGTTTCGATTCAGGTAGGTGCGACGGTGCGGGTGCGGTGTCAGTCGATGCGCCTGATCTGGGCGATGTCGACCGCACCCAGACCACGCAGGTTCAGGCGCGAGCTGGCCCCGGCAACGCTGAGGCTGTCCACCACGCCGCCAAGAAGGGTGCTCGCTGCAACCGCGCCATCCTTGGACGCGGCTTCGACCCTGAGCGTGTAGGCTCCGGCGGGAACCAGACCGCTCGCGTCGTTGCGTCCGTCCCAGCTGAAGGTGGACATACCCTGCGGCAGGGCCCCGAGCGCGAACGTGCGTACGACGTTGCCGTTGCTGTCGGCAATGGACATGTTGACGCGTTCGGCGGGCCCGGCGAGTTCCACCCCGACCGGCACCGGGCTGGTGCCATCGAAGCGGGCGCGGTCGCCGGGGAACACCACGCCGCGCCCGATCAGGTTCGCGTTCTGCAGGCTGCTCGAGGCAGCCATCGCATCAGCCATGCCGCTGAGGGACGCGTTGAGCTTCTCCAGCCCGCTGACCGTGCTGATCTGCGCCAGTTGGGTGGTGAACTGCGCGTTGTCCATCGGGTTCAGCGGATCCTGGTTGCGCATCTGCGTGACCAGCAGCTTGAGGAAACGGTCCTGGCTGCTCGCCGCGCTTGAGTCCGCAAGATCGCCCGAGACCCGGGCATTGGGGATGGTGCTGGCGGCGTTCGAGGCGGAAAGTACGGATGACATGTGTCAGCTCCAGGGGCGCGGCGGCGGGTCAGAACTCAGGGTCAGGACTCAGGGTCAGCACTCAGCGTCAGGACTGCAGCAGGGAAAGCGTGCGCAGGGCCATCGTCTTGGCCGCGTTCATCACTTCTGCGTTGGTCTGGTAGGCACGCGAGGCCGAGATCATGTTGACCATCTCCTCGACCGGATCGACGTTCGGGAAGGTGACGAAACCGCGCGCATCGGCGAGCGGATGGTTCGGGTCGAACTGCAGGCGCGGCGGCGACGGGTCTTCGATCACCCGTTCGACGCGCACGCCGATCGCGGTTTTATCCCGGCCGATCGGCACTGCTGTGAACACGACCTGCTTCGCTTTGTAGGCGCCGCCGGTGGAACTGGCCGCGCTGTCCACGTTGGCAAGATTGCTTGCCACCACGTTCAGCCGCTTTGACTGCGCAGTCATCGCGGAGCTGGCAATCTCGAACACCGAGTTGATCGACATGGCATGTCTCCTATTGGCCCGAGATCGCGCTCTTCAGGCCCGAAATCTGCGACTGCATGAAGCCAAGGTCGGCCTGGTAGCGGATTGCGTTGTTGGTAAAGCGCGCCATTTCGACGTTCATGTCGACCGTGTTGCCATCGATCGAGGGTTGCACCGCGTCGCGATACTTCGCGATCGCGCCGGCCGCGGACACGCCGCGCGGCGCGAGATGGCCGGCGTGGGTCTGGTTCATCGAGAAACTGCCCTCGCCCGACTGCAAGCGTTTCAACTGGGCTGCGAAGTCGATGTCGCGCGCCTTGTAGTTCGGCGTATCGGCGTTGGCAATGTTGGTCGCCAGCACCTCCTGGCGAGCTGCACGCAGGTTGATCACCTGCAGGCGGTAGTCGAAGTGGTTACTGATGCGATTGAGCATTGGCAGCAAGGAGACATGGGGATGGCGACGGCATACCCATTGCGATTCCCGTGCCAGTTTCCAATATCCGCGGAAAGTCTTTATCTATCAGTCGCTTGACGGCAGCAACGCAGGAGAGCGGAGGACACTGGCGCCGCCTCGAGGCGGCATCGGTTGCCGCCTGCGGCAACCGATGCCGGACAGCACTGACCTACTGGGCAGTACTCACCCGGTTCTTGCCGGCCTGCTTGGCGGCATACATCGCATCGTCAGCCCGCTTCACCACCTCGCCCTCGGTCTCGCCTTTTCGCAACTGCGCGACGCCGGCACTGAAGGTGATCAACAGCTTCTCGTTGTTGGCGAGGAAGAACTGCTTGGTAAGCTCGCGCTGCAGGCGTTCGATCGCCAGTTTTCCGGCCTCGAGCGTGGTCTCCGGCAACAGGACCACGAACTCTTCGCCGCCGAAACGACCGATGCTGTCGCTGGGTCGAAGCAGCGACTTGATCACCTTCACCAGGTGGATCAACGCCTGGTCACCGGCCTGGTGCCCGTGGGTGTCGTTCAGCTTCTTGAAGTTGTCCAGATCGATGACCGACACGCAGAGCGCATTGCCATAGCGCTCGGCACGCGCTGCTTCGCGCGCCAGCGCCTCGTCCAGCCCGCGCCGGTTCAGACTGCCGGTGAGCGCGTCTTCCCGTACCTTTTCGCTGATCTCCTCCAGCTCGGTTTCGAGCTGGCGTATCTTTGTCTCGGCAGCCTGCGCCTGCTCGCGCGCCGCCACCACCTCGTCGCGCGAGCGCATCGCGTCGGTCTGCATGGTGCGGATGTCACCCATCAGCCCGTCCAGCACCTCGCGCAGGTCGCCCATGTCGTCGGTGCGCTCGATCTTCTCGGCATAGGCGCCGATCTTCTCGTGATACTCGGTCGTGCTCTGCGACATCTCGCCCAGCCGCTCCACGAAAATCGAGATCATGTCGCGCAAGGTGTTCTTCGCGTCCGATAGACTGTTCTTGAGGCTGCTCTGACGCGCGATGATCTCGCGAAATCGCATCTGTGCCGCGGTCACCAGCTGCGGCGTCAACGGCTGCGCCATGATCTGGCGCATCACCTCGACCTGGCCGCCGATCCACTGGTCGTCATCGACCAGTTCGCCGATGTTATCTACCAGCAGGCGCACCAGACCCATCAGGTCGGAGACCAGCCGGCCATCCTGAGCCCCGACCTTCTCGGCCTTGCTCCAGAACTCGTTCAGGCGCGCCGACAGCACTGCACAGGCTTCAGGCGAGTCTGCCTGGTTCGCCAGCACAGACATCTCGACGAGGCTGGCATTGAGGTCCGGCGAGATGGCGAAACGCGGTGCTACGTCATGGCGCAATACCTCGGAGAGAAGCCGCCGCAGCATCTCCGACGAGGTGGCTGAAGCCTCACGCGAGATATCCATCCTGGACAGTGCAGCAGCGGCAATCGGCAGCCCGTCCGCACCCTCATCGATCGCTAGCGCCGATCCGCCTGTCGGCGCATTCGGGCTGGGGTCGGCGACCAGCCGCTCGGTGACGCGCGCAGGCGGGTGCGACGGCGGGTTCGCTGGCGCAGCGTCGATACCGGTCCCTTTTGCGCGCGTTGAACCCCAGGACTGCACCAGGGCCACCAGCTTGTCCTTGAGTTGCGGCGAGCGGCCATAGGCCCCGAGCACCCGCTCCAGCCCCTGCTGCTTCTGGTGCGGCGAGACAGCGGCATGGCGCAGGTCATGCTGCTTGAGCAGCTCTCGAATGGCGTCCGGCCAGCTGGTTTCGTCCGCCGACGGGGCAGTCGGGGCTGCTGTATCCACCGGATGCGATTCACTCAGCGCAGTGATCTCGGCGCTGAACGCACGCCAGTTTCGGGCGACCAGCGCCCGCTGCATGCGTACTGCCGGCTCCGTCAGTACTGCGTTCGACTTCGGCAGGTCATGCAGTGCCGCAACCAGCAACCCGATCGTGTCCTCGGATGCCGATGCAGGCGCCCCGGATATCTCGCCATAAACACGCTGGTAGTTGTCCGGGGTCGGCGCCAGCCTGCGCAGCGCAAGCTGGCGCAGGGTCTCGCGCGCCAACTCGGCGGGCGACCTGGGGGCGACGGTGGCGCTGCCCGCCGTGGCTGCGGACACCGCCGAGTGTGCACTTTGCATACCGATTCCGTTCCGTAAGCTGACAAAGCGTGGGATAGTGCGATAACGTCACCCCGGGACAACTTCTTTAGGCAATCACCCTGACTTTATTCCACTTTTCTCTTTCTCAAACGGTCTGCGCGGGCCTGAGCAGGCGGCGGCAAAGCCGCGCGGCCAGCGTCTGCCAGTCGATTGCATCGGCGATCATGTTGCTGCTGTGCGCGAACGCCCACGCCCAACCTGCGGGACTCGCGCAGAACGAGGCGATCATCGAACGGGTCACCCGCCACCTTGAAGAGCAGACCCGCAACCTGCCCGGCAAGGTAACGATCGCCGTCGCGCCGCTTGACGACCGGACCCGACTCGCCGCCTGCAATGAGCTTCAACTGTTCATGCCGGCCGGCGCACGCCTCTGGGGACAAACCTCGATCGGGGTGCGCTGCGCCCAACCGCAGCCCTGGCAGATCTTCGTGCCCGCGACCATCCGGGTTTCAGGCCAGGTCGTGGTAGCCAACCGGGCGCTCTCGGCTGGATCGGTGATCGATCCAGCCGACGTCGGCACCCGTACCGAGGAGCTCACCCAGTTACCTTCCACGGTCCTGCTTGACCCAGCGCTCGCCGTCGGCCGAACGCTGGCCGCTGGCGTGCCCGCAGGTGCGTTACTGCGAAACGAGAATCTCAAGCAGGCCTGGGCGGTTGTCCAGGGGCAGGTTGTACGTATCGTCTACGAGTCGGAAGCGCTGCGCGTCACTGCCGATGGCAAGGCGATGGGTAACGCGGCGATCGGCCAGGCCGTCGAGGTTCGCGTCAGTTCCGGCAAGACAGTACGTGGCGTCGCACGCGGCAACGGGCTGGTCGCCGTACAATGAGGGCAATGAAACCGCCAGCCGAGCGACTGGCGCGCGAGTCGGGCAGCGGATGCTTTTTGTGCCGGCGAGTCGAACTTGCCACGGCGCTTGCATCGAACCCGCGACTGTCGCAAGATAGCGTAGCGTTGTCTTGGCGACAGTGGCGGTCAGAGTGGCTGCTCAGCAGCGCAGCCTGAGACAGCATCGTCCGAACATCGCCCTAAAGCTTCTGCCTTCCGGGTCGTAATGAGCTCATGAAGATGAAAATCGACAGTGGCATCCCCACAACCACGCCAGTCACCCGGGTCTCGGAAACGCCGAGTCGCTCAGGTGCAGTGGCGCGCAGCCCGGGCGGCAGCTCGGCCAGCGACAGTGTCGAGATCACCAGTCTGTCCGCGCGCCTGCAGCAGCTTGAAGGTGTACTGGCAGGTGTACCAGTGGTCGACAGCGCCCAGGTGCAGGCGATCAAGGACGCCATCCGCGATGGCAAGTTTCAGGTCAATTCCGAAGTCGTCGCCGACCGGCTGCTTTCGAGCGTGAAGGAACTGGTTCTGCAGCGCGGGTCGGCCTGAGCGGACCCGGCACGCAGTGATGCCCTGCCGAAACACCACACCATGATGCGGGACCGGGACGCCGCCCAGTGAGCCGGCCAGACGCCAGATCGAGATTCATCGCCGATCTGCACGCAGAGGTGACCGCTTTCTCCGCTTTCGTCGAGTTGCTGCGTACCGAGCAGGCTGCGCTAGAGGCACGGGACTTCGATGCGGTCGTCCAACTCTCCCAGGTCAAGCCGGAGCGGATCGCAGCATTGAACGAGCTCGCCTTCCGGCGCGGCACTTTTCTGACCGCGCACTCGTTCGCCCCTGATCGCAACGGTATGGCGCAATGGCTGCTCGCCTATGGCGGCGCAGTGCAGGCTGAGTTGTCCCGCCTGTGGAAGGGGCTGCTGGACTTGGCCGCCGAAGCGCAGGCGATCAATCGCGAAAACGGCATCCTGATCGAGACCCGCCTGCAGCACAACCAGCGCCTGCTGGCCGCCCTCGCCTCCGGCTCGCAACCCGCGTTGTACGGTCCGGATGGACAGACCCGCGTAGTCGGATCGGGACGCGACCTGGGCTCGGTCTGAACTCAGGCCGGCGGGCGTCCTGCAGCAGGCGCGTCCCGGAGGCCAGCAGTTCGTTGAATAGCGTGGCGAGGAGGGTCGGATGCCAGGCCTCACCCCCCCTTGGGCACGAGGTTGGGCGCCAGGACCGGCGGGGGCGCAGCCGGCCTGCCCGGTGCACCGACAGCCTGGGTCGCCTGTATCGTGACCGTCACCCGGCGGTTGCGGGCACGCGCCTCGGCGCTGTCACCGGCTTCGATCGGCTGATTGTCGGCGTGGCCGATCGCGGTCAGGCGCGAAGCGTTGATGCCGTTCTCGACGAACAGGCGCACTACCGTGGCCGCGCGCGACGCCGACAGCTCCCAGTTCGACGCGAACAAAGGGGTCGCGATCGGCACGTTGTCGGTATGACCCTCGACCGAGACCGCGCTCTTGGTTGTCGACAGCACGCGGGCCACCTCGGCCAGGGTGCGCGTGGCCTGTGGCTCCAATGCAGACTGACCAGAGCGAAACAGCACACTGGCGTTGATCTCGATCACCAGGCCCAGCCGGGTTTCGCTCACCCGCACCAGCCCTTCCTTCACCAGTGGATCGAGCAGCGTGGACAGCTCCGCGCCCAGCGCCTTCATCTGCGCCATCATCGCGCGGATCGCTGCCTCGTCCTCGGTGGAACCGGGTGCAGGACCGATGATGCCGCCCTGCTCCTGACCCACGATGGCGCGTGCAGGGTTGGCCGGACTGTCGGCATTGGGCAGCCGCGACGGATTCTGAAAGGCCTGCACCAGAGAATCGCTGAGCACCCGGTACTTGCTCTCGTTCACCTGGGAAATCGCATACATCACCACGAAAAAAGCGAACAGCAGGGTGATGAAATCGGCGTACGAGATCAGCCAGCGGTCATGCGATTCCGGTTCCTCCAGCGGGCGCTTGCGCGGCATATCACGGTCTCCCTAGACCAGGTAACCCTGCAGCCGGATCTCGATCGATCGCGGGTTCTCTCCGTTGGCGATGCCGACCAGCCCTTCGATCAGCATCTCGCGCATGCTGACCTCACGCGCGACCAGCGCCTTGATCTTGTTGGCGATCGGCAGGAACACCAGGTTGGCCAGACCGACGCCGTAGATGGTCGCGACGAACGCCACGGCGATGCCAGCGCCCAGCTTGGCCGGATCGGTCAGGTTCTCCATCACCTGGATCAGACCCATCACCGCGCCCAGGATACCTACTGTCGGCGCGTAGCCGCCAGCCGCCTCCCACACCCGGGCAGCTGCACGATGCCGGGCCTCATAGGCATTGATCTCGAGCTCCAGCGCCTCGCGCAGCACGCCAGGCTCGGCACCATCGACCAGGAGCTGAAGTCCCTTGCGCTCGAACGGCTGCCGCGATGCCTCGATCGCGCTCTCGAGAGCCAGCAGCCCGCTGCGGCGGGCGACCTGACTCCAGCCGGAAACGCGGGCGATCACCTTCTTCGGTTCGTGCAGCGGTGGCACGAAAACCCAGCGCGCCGCGCGCATCGCATCCGAGAACTGCTCGCCAGAGCTCTGCAGCATCACCGCGCCCGCGGTGCCGCCGACCACGATGAAGAAGGCAGTGACCTGGAGCAGCGACGACGGATGTCCGCCCTCGAGAACCAGGCCGCCGACGATCGCGATCAATCCGAGCGCAAGCCCGGCGATGCTGATCCGGTCCATCAGCCGACCCCGGTCGGCGGGGCCAGCGGCAAGCCGGACATGCTCACGGGTTGTGCGTCCACTCCTTCATCCGCGAACGTAACCGGGCTACCGCCTGGCTGTGCAACTGGCAGATGCGCGATTCGCTCACCCCGAGCACCTCGCCGATCTCCTTCAGGTTAAGCTCTTTCTCGTAGTAGAGGCCCATCACCAGCTTCTCGCGCTCGGGCAGATTGCTGATCGCGTTTACCAGCATCTGGCGAAAGCCCTTGTCCTCGATGATCGCCAGCGGATTGGACTGGTTGTCGGCGAGGAAGAAGTCGAAGAAATCATTGTCGTCCGACTCCTGGAAGTCTTCGTAGTGCAGCAGTTGCGAACCGCGGGCATCGCTCAGCATGTGCTGGTAGTCGGCAAGCGGCACCTGCATCTCGCCCGCCAGCTCGGTCTCGTTCGGCGGACGGCCGTATCGCTGCTCGAGCTTGGCCACCGCTGCCTCGATCTTGCGCAGGTTCTTGCGCACGTTGCGCGGCAGCCAGTCGGCCTGGCGAAGTTCGTCCAGCATCGAGCCGCGGATGCGCTGGACGGCGTAGGTCTCGAACTGCGCGCCCTGCGTGCTGTCGAAGTTGTCGGATGCGTCCAGCAGACCCATCAGTCCGGCCTGGATCAGATCGTCGACATCGACGCTCGCCGGCAGCCGGGTCATGAAGTGATAGGCGATCCGCTTCACCAGCGGCGCCATCTCCTTCACGATGGCGTCCTTGTCGTCGACAGAAGCAATAGGGGGCATCTAGAGGAAAATCCTGGGCAAGGGTTAGCGGGATACTAGTTCGGTTCGGTCTGGCGCGCCGATCGGGCGTGGTTGAGCGGCGTCAGGTGAGCGGGAGTGGGAATGCCGGGAATCCGTCGGCGTGCGTGACGCGTCCGGGTCCGGGTCGAAGCCGAGGAGTCCGTCCCAGAGGAGCGTCGCAACTTCGGACCGGCGGGGCAAAGTGGACAACCGGACCGCAAGCATGGCACAGGCCGCAGCATACCGGCTTGCCGGAAACGCCTCGGCTACCGGTCTGCGCATCCGCTCGGCACGACCGACCATCGGATCGGCCGGAACCGGACCGGCGAATCCGAGCTGCATGTGCAGGAACCGCTGCGCGGTCTGGGCGACCTTGCGATAGGCAGCCTCGGCCGGTGCGCTGGCCGTGGCGCGGGCGATCCACCAGAGGTAGCGTTGCTGGCCGTTCTGCCAGCTGAGCGATTTGAGTGCCGAGTAGGTCGTGGTGATCGAACGCTGCGCTTCACTGGACCCAAGCAGGACCGCCCCGGCATGGGCCGCCGCCGGCGTCCAGTGTCGAACCCGATCGGTTGGCACATCGATGAGCACAGTGTCGAACCGCGCGGCGAGTTCGGCCAGCACCCGCGCCTGAGCGCCGGAGGGGCGCTGGGCGCCTGTCCCGGGCGCGTCGGACAGTCGCGCTGCCGGCAACCAGGTCACGCCGCCTGGCGCATGCAGCAGCAGGTCGTCCAGGCGCCGCTTACCGGCCATCGCTTCGGCGAGGTCGCCACGCGGGGACAACCCGAACCAGCGGGCACCGCTGCGCAACTGCGGCTGGGCATCGATCACCAGCACCGACTGGCCGCCCTGCGCCATCGCGTGCGCTACGTTGGCCACCAGAGCGCTCTGCCCGGTGCCGGAATCGCCACCGATGAACAGCAGGCTGTGCAGGGTCGCACCGCCGAGCAGTCGGCGCAGGCTGGCCGCCTGATCCTCGATCAGGTCAGGCACCGGAGCCTCCGCTGGCAGCGATCAGGGCGTAGTCGTCGCCGGCCGGCGTGAACGCGTTCGCGGTCTCGCTGGCGCGCAATGCGCGATCGATCAGATAAAGCGGATTGGGCAGGTGCAGGTCTTCCGGAACCCGCTGCCCGTTGGTGACGAAGTGCACCCGCAGGCGGTGCCGCAGCACCACGTCCAGCACCCCGCCAAGCGACACCGCTTCGTCTATCTTGGTCAGGATGCAACCATCCAGCGCGGCGCCTCCATAACGGGTTGCGACATCCTCCAGCGCGCTGCCGGAGGCAACCGCTGACAGCAGCAGTACCCGGGACACCGGCCGGCCTTCGCCCGAGAGCAGCGCCACCTGCTCGGCGAGCCGCCGGTCACGCTGACTCATGCCGACAGTATCGATAAGCGTCAGGTGCCGGGAGGCCAGATCAACGAGCGTCATCTGCAGTTCCGGCTCGTCGCGCACCGCGATCACCGGCACCCCCAGGATGCGCCCGTAGATGCGCAGCTGGTCGACTGCACCGATCCGGAAGCCGTCGGTGGTGAGCAGCGCGGCGCTCGCCGCCCCGCGCGCCAGAACGCAACGGGCGGCGAGCTTGGCCACCGTGGTGGTCTTGCCCACGCCGGTCGGCCCGACCAGCGCGAACACCCCGCCCCGCTCGCAGGGATCGACCGGCTGCAGCAGCGCCTTGAGCCGATCGAGCAGCGAGGCGCGAACCTGCCGCCAGGCGGTGTCGACCATCGTTGCCGAGACGGCGGCAGCGCCGGGTGCGGCCGCCGTCGCCACTAAGCTGCGTGTCGCCACCTCGGCCAGTTCACTGGCGAGCAGGGTGCTGAAGCCGGCAGCAAGCAACCGCCGCATCACCTCGGTCTGCACCGGCGAGCGACGGGCGCGCTCGCCCCAGGCGAACCCGGCCAGCTGCTGCTCGACCAGCGCGCGCAACGAACGCACCTCGGCGGCGATCTCGGTGATCGCGCCCTGGTCGCGCGGCGCAGGCTCCGGCGCGGCCCTGACGCTATCGGCCGTCTCGACCTTCGGCGCCTGGGCGAGCGCCGCTGCAGCGGCTGGTGGCGGCAGGCTCGCCTCGCTGCGGGTCCTGGCCGCCGCCTGCGTCTGCCGCGCGGCCATGGCTGCCGCCGACCAGACGGGAAGGTCGTCGGCCTGGGCCGGATCGGACCCGGCTTCGGCCGCGGTATCGACCCGGGCGGTCTGCACATACGCGTCGATCGCCGGCGAGCGCCGCGCAGGATCGATCGGCGCGCGGGCAGCGAATGGTGCCGGCATCGTTGCTGCATCCATGCCGGAATCGCTCATCGCCACCAGTTCCACGCCGCCAGCGGGCAGGCGCCGATTGGACAGGATCAGTGCATCCGCCCCGAGCGCATCGCGTACTTCGCGCAGCGCCTCACGGGTCGAGGCTGCCTGGAACCGGCGCACGATCATGCGCGACCACCCAGCACCGCGACCACACGGATGGTCTTGCTGTCCGGGATCTCGGCATGCGAGATCACCTTGAGCTGGGGCACCGCGCGCTTGAGAAAGCGCATCAGCAGCGCGCGCAGGGCGGGCGCCACCAGGAGCACTGCCGGCTGGCCGGACTGCTCCTGGGACTGGGTTAGCGAGGCCGCCTGGCGCAGCAGGCTCTCGGCCAGGGTCGGCTCGAGTCCGGCAGGCTCACCGGCGCGATCACCCTTGTCACCTGCGGTGCGGCCCTGGATCATCTGGGTCAGCATCTGCTCCAGCGCAGGATCGAGCGCGATTACCGGCAATTCGCTGCCGCCGGAGAACACCGATTGCATGATCGCCCGTCCAAGCGCAACCCGCACCTGCGTGGTCAGCTCTTCAGGGTCCTGGGTGCGCGTGCCATGTTCGGCCAGGGTCTCGATGATGGTGCGCATATCCCGGATATGCACGCCGTCGGCCAGCAGGTTCTGCAGCACCCGTTGCACCACCGTCAGCGCCAGCGTCTTCGGTACCAGATCCTCGACCAGCCGCGGGGCATCCTTGGCGACATGGTCGAGCAGCGACTGGGTTTCCTCGCGCCCGAGCAGTTCATGGGCGTTGGACTGGATCATGTTCGACAGATGGGTCGCCACCACGGTGCCGGCATCGACCACGGTGTAGCCCAGGCTCTGCGCCTGGTCGCGCTGGCCGGTCTCGATCCAGGTGGCAGGCAGGCCGAACGCCGGGTCGGTGGTCGCGGTGCCCTGCAGGTTGCCGAGTACCCGACCAGGGTTGATCGCCATGAACATGCCGGGAAACACTTCCCCGGTGCCGGCGTCGACACCCTTCAGCAGAATGCGATAGGCGTTCGGGCGCAGTTCGAGATTGTCCCGGATATGCACCGCCGGAACCAGGAAGCCCAGGTCCTGTGCCACCTTCTTGCGGATGCCGCGGATGCGCTTCAGGAGTTCGCCATCCTGGGCGCGGTCGACCAGCGGGATCAACCGGTAGCCGACCTCCAGACCGAGCATGTCCACCGGCACCACATCATTCCAGCCGACCT
>Ga0335394_10003696_pt1 | contig 17387 bp, 10 predicted proteins | sample MAT03_FD_205741 | JGI IMG/M metagenome (GOLD analysis project Ga0335394, IMG submission 205741) | Freshwater microbial communities from Lake Fryxell liftoff mats and glacier meltwater in Antarctica - MAT-03 (spades assembly) (version 2) ... | reverse complement strand
TTCACGACCGATACGTCGAAAGTCCCTCCACCTAGATCGTAAACAAGAATAGTCTGCGGCCGGTCGGTCAGGGTCGCTTGGGGGCTGGGGACGGCGTGACCACGTTGAAAAGAGTACGCCAAGGCAGCGGCTGTCGGTTCGTCGAGAATATCTAGTACATCGAGCCCGGCAATACGGCCGGCATCGTGGGTGGCCTTGCGGCGTGTCTCGTCGAAATACGCAGGAACGGTGATAACGGCCTTCGACACGGGACCCAGCCGAAGCTCGGCATCCTGAACGAGCTTGCGGAGAATGATCGCGGAGAGTGTCTCGGGCCGATAGTCTCGACCGGCCACGGTTCTGCCGAATGTCTCCAGCCCCATGCGCCGCTTAATGAGAGTCGCGACGGATTCGGGCTGCTCTTGTGCAACGTCGAGGGCAGCTTGACCGACGACCGCACTGAAGTCGTCGAGAAGGAGAACTGCCGACGGCGTCAGCATTTCTCCGTCGCGATTGGGTAGGGTGACGGGCTGGCCGCGATCATCCAGAGCGGAGACCGCGCAATAAGTCGTGCCAAGGTCGATGCCGACGACCTGCATAACGGAAGGTTGGGTTTAAGGTTTCTGGGCTCGCAAAGGACAATTACAGTTTATCGCATCCATCGAAGGCACCCCAACCCGAAAACCCCTGCCGGACTACTTTTTGTTGGTTGGTCGAACCATTACGAAAGCCCCGTTGAAACCAGGGACAGCCCCGCGGACGAGGAGGAGATTGTTTTCCAGATCGATTTGCACGACATCGAGATTGCGAATGGTCACACGCTCGGCACCGTAGCGACCAGGCAATTTTTTGCCTCGCTTCGGACGGCCGCTACCACGATTACTGGCGAGAGACGAGGTCGAGCCAACTTCGCGGTGAACCTTCTTGGCACCGTGGGCGGCGGGCATACCACCGAAACCCCAACGCTTGATCACACCGGCCGTGCCTCGGCCCTTCGTGGTGCCAATCACGTCAACGGCTTTGATATCCTTGAACATCTCGACGGTCAGCTTGGCTCCAACCGCAGGACCATCTTCGCCGCTGAGGCGAAACTCGCGAATGAGTCGCTGGGGTTCGACGTCAGCCTTGGCTGGAATGTCTTGTCCCTGTCGCTTCTTTCGGCGTTTGGATTCGAGGGAATTCGAGACATGGCCTCGCTCCGCGCGGGTGGCATTCTTACGTGGCTTGTCTTTGTAGCCGATCTGGACGGCCGAGTAGCCGTCGCGATCCGCCGTGCGAATCTGGAGAACTGGACATGGACCAAGTTGGAGCACGGTGACCGGGGCGGCCTGCCCTTGATCGTCGTAAACCTGCGTCATTCCCACTTTGGTACCAATAAGTCCGAGAGGCATGGCAAATCCTACCAGAGTCGCCGGGAATCAACACGGCAGACACGCATTTTGGAAAGAGATTTAGCATAGGAGACCACCCCGAACTGGCTAGGGGAGGCATTCGGTATTCCGAACGATTCGTGGCCCGCGTACTGCTACCAACGAAAAAGCTCGACCACCCATCCGGGCGGGCGAGCTTTTTAAAAGCTCAACATGAATAACTCTTAGACGATTTTCACGACGAAGTCGGGAAGAATACTCGCGTCCGGGTCGCCGAAGTTGTAGGTGAAGGTTATCGGCTTGCCGACCGTCAACTTGGTGATTCCTTCATGAGCATAGAAGCCAAACGGAATAGCGCCATTGCTAGAGTTGACGCTCTGAAGCGAGACGTTCTTGAGCGAGTTTGCGATGACGTAACTGTTCGCGAAGGCATCTGTGGAGCCGGTCGTACCAATAATTTTGAAGGAGGTTACCTTCCCGCCGAAGAAGCCAGCAGCAGTTGGAGTGGTCGTTCCGCTATAGCCTGCGAAGAACGTACTATTGCGGAAATTGGTTGCCTGCACCAGGTTCACAAAGCCGGCAGCCAAGCTGCTACCCACGCGAATATTGCTGCCGTCAACCGTTCCACCGACAAGAAGCCCCGCATCGACAACCCCTAAAATCTTCAGCGTATTCAATGCGGGCTTGCCAAACGGCACTACAGTCGGGTTTCCGGTGATCGTGATGTCCCCGAGAAGGTTGCCATTCACTGTGATTGCCCCCACGCTGTCGGCCGTGAGAGTGCCGTCCATCGTGTCGAGGACTCCCTTGGGCGTACCCACGGTCACGGTTTTAAGAATGCCGGTCACGTTGATGTCGGCATTCAAAGAGCCCGCGATCTTGAGTGTCGTCAGCGTTGGCTTGCCTACGGCCACTCCGGATCCGTTAAGAGTCACATCAGCTTTGAAGTCGCCTGCAATCGCGGTTGGCAGTGCCTTCTTATTGCCCTTGGTCGTAATCGAACTCACGCTGGGAGCAGTGATACTTCCGGTGCCGACGTCGATTGCGGTGAACGTGCTAATCGGACCCGCGACAATGTCCGTCCCATTTCCCACGCGTCCTAACGCGAACTTCGTCTTCTGGCTGGCGGTACCTGCACCAGATGTAATGTCCGCTCCGTTCAAGACGTCCGCCATGGTCACGGAACCGAGGTAGCCGGCAACGTTGAGTCCTGGGCCCGCCGCACCGTCGATATCCACCTTGGCAGCACCGAACACCTTCAGGCCGGGGGCTCTTACCCCGCCGATGGTCGTCTTGCCGTTCGCTAGCCCGCCGGGGTCCACAGCCTTAGTGGCCTTTGTAACACTGACGGAAAGCGAGGATTTCAAGGGATCCGTCCCCACCAAATCTAGAAACGAGATAGGGCCGAGGTTGCTCGTCGGCAATTGATCGGTTAGGTACACATTCAGCGTGCCGATCTTGCTGCCCGTCAGCTTCGCCGTGATGGTATCCAGATCGGTATCGGTCAGTTTGATCGTGTATTTGTTCGAAGCATTTAGAGCAATCGGATTGCTGGGATCAATCGCCAACACGGCTGAGGCCGTGCCTCCAAGCACTGCTCCAAAGCTACCGCCAACCGGCTGAGGATTCGAAAGAACGAAATTAATTGTCTCGGAGCCCTCACTCAATGAATCCGAATTTACGGGGATGGTAATCGTCTTCGAAATATCCCCATCCGCGAAGTTGATGATGCCGGCCGGGATGCTCGGGGCACCGATGTCTGCGGCTTCCGCTGAACCAAGCACCAGGCTGTAATCTACGCTTGCCGCACCATCAGTGCCGTTGGTTCGCGTCACCACGATTGATGCAGTTCCACCCTCGGCGGCGTTAAATGTTGGCGAACTGAAGGAAAACGTGCCTTCCTCGTAATCGTCGATGGTTAGCACTGCCGTGCTTTGCGACCCGAGCGCACCCGGAGCTGCCATGGCGTTGACAGTGACGTTGCTGAGCACCAGATTGACCGTTTCGTTGCCCTCGAAACTTGTATCGTCGTTGATCGTGATGACGATATTCTGAGCGGCGGAACTGCCTGCAAGGAAGGTCAGAGTGCCGGAGACGCCAATGTAGTCCGCGGGGTTGGTTGCCGTGCCGCCGATGGCAGTCGCGTAATCCACTTTCAGTTGGCCTTCCGTGCCGCCCAGTCGAGTGACAGTAATCAACGTTGTCGTTGTCCCGGCGAATTCGTCCACGGTATATGTTGGTGCGGAGAACTGAACAGTACCCGAAAGGACGAGGGTGACCGTCTTATCCGTGAATGTGGAAGCCTGATTCAGATTGCCCGCCGTATCGGCGACGCTGTTCGCCGGGAGGTTCGCGATGACCGTGCCCCCTGCGGTGAAACCGCTGACGGTCACGGTGTAAGAGGTTGCACCTGTTGCCACGACCGATGTTGCAAACGTACCTGTCGCGGTACTACCCGTGAACGCCAACTGTGTGCCATTGAATCCGACCACCGGCTCGTTGAAGACCACGTCGAATTTGACGGACGTTCCATAAGCCGTATCAGATTGGCCGACAGCCTGATTGACCGTGACCGTCGGACGGACATCGTCGAAGTGAACACTGTTGTCCGTACTCGTAGCGGCTAAGCTGGGATTGCCAGGTACATCAATGGCGGCACCGGCTGGGACGGCAACGACTAAGTCCCCGGTTTGGCCCGGATTGGCCAAGAATGTAACTCGGTAATGGCTTGAGTCGACCTGGAATACTGTTTTCGACGAAAAAGTGACCGTACTTCCCGTTGTCACGACATCCGAAGCGTCGAAGCCGGACACGGCTTCGTTGAACGTCACGTCAAAGACGATGGTCGGATTATTGGTAGGGTCGGCCTGGAGTGGCGTTGTTGCTTTTTCGATTGTGACGGTGGGTGCAGTGTTGTCGAACTGGACCGAGTTATCGATGCTCGTCGAAGCCAGATTGCCGGTCAAGGAACCATCGAAGGCGACGTTGGCCGGGATCGAAACGGACACCGTTCCTGAGCCAAACATCCCGTTGACGGAAATCTGGTATGTGTCTCCAGAACCTGAAATGGTCACCGTGCCGCCAACCGTGGAATTCAAAGTCACATCGCTGGCCGTGAAACCAGTAACGGGAACTTCAAACACAACGTCGAACAAGATGGGCCCGGTCATCGCAGGGTCCGCTTGACCCACGGCTTTCTCGACGGTCACGGAGGTGGGCTGGACTTCGTACGCGCCGATGTCGACATTCGCTCCGAAAATTCGCGTGTGAACGCTGCCTAATTGATCCGTCGTGAGACCAGCGGGAATCTGCGCGTTGTTTCCAGCATTGATCAACGGGCTACCTGGTTGAGGCGCTCTCGTCAGGGTAGGCCCACCATTGTCTACCAATAGCCCGAGCATTGGGTCCGTGCCGACTGCCAGGTTTCCGCCGGCACTGGTCAAGCTAAATCCTGTCGTGCTACCAATCAGGCTGGAGCCGACATTCACGGAGAAACTGCTCCGAATGTCGGGGCCGGAAATGTTGGTGTTTCCTGCAATCACACTGTTCCGAACAACGACGCTCCCGCCAAAACGAACCGATATGCCGCCGCCGCCGAACGGAACGAAGTTAGGACTCCCACTATCACCATCGGCACTCGAATTGTTCCCGGTAATCGTGCTGTTCTGAATAAGGAAGACTCCGGGGGAGCCTCCCTCATAGAAGCCGGCGATGCCGCCGCCCGAGCCCGTTGTGGTGTTTCCAGCAATCGTGCTATTGCGGAAAATAGCTGTGTTCGCCACGAAACCCGATGGGGGCGTCGCACTTGGCGTCCCCAGGAAAGCAACGCCGCCTCCGCCGTAGAAGCGGTAATTTGTGCCAAAGAATGACGTAATATTTCCCGAGATCGTGCTGTTTTCAACGACGAGCCCGCCGTAGTTGGACTGAATGCCTCCGCCTGTCAGCGTGGCCGTGTTTCCGGAGATCGTGCTATTAGTAACCGTCAGAAACGAGCCAGGGATCATCGCAATGCCACCGCCCCCGCCCGAGACGGCGAAGGTCGAACCCGTGGCCTCATTCAACTCGAAGGCCATTCGATCGAGTGTCACAATACCCGAGGCTCGCAGCCCACCGCCCGAACTTCCGCTCGCCAGTCCGCCCGCAACTCGAAAACCACTCAGTTTGAGTTCCGGGGCTGTGGAGTCCAGTACACGGGTCAGTCCCTCCCCATCGAGCGTGAGGACATCGGCACCGGGGCCGACGATCTCCAAGTTTCCACCCATGCCATCAATGAAAAAGGTCGCAGAGGCGGCGTTGATAATAAATGGATCGTCGAAAATCGCGGGAATCTGAATGAAGTTATCGAACGGATCGCGATTGGCGACAACGAGCGCTTCGCGTAGCGTACCGGGCCCACTCACGCCGACGCTCGAGAGGTTGATCGGCATGTTGACGAAGAAAATACCTGCTTCACCGGGATTCACGGCCACGCCGTCTTGATCGAGCACCTGGTTCGCAACAATCTGAATTGAGTATTTGCCATCATCGAAGCCATCCCAGACTCCGCCGGGAGGCGTGAACGTGTAAGTCACGACCCGAGGCGTGCCGTTGGCCGCAAAGTCGATGCTCTGGTAAACGGCGTTTAGAATTGCCCCATTCGGTGCAACGATCTTCACGGCATTGTTGTTATTGATGATTGTTGAGGTGTCGATACCGACAGTGGTCCCGGCCAGATCCTCGAAGGTCACGGTTACGGTGTGAGATGTACCTCCGGCAACCAGTACATTTGCGGCCGTGCCTGTGGCCACTGGAACCGGTTCGCTGACCTGCCGCTCTACCGCCCCGATATCGGTGCCTGCAACCGATCGCGTGAACCCACGCTGATCGGTTGACAACGAGCCAGGATTCGAGCCGACGTCAAGCGCAGGGCTGCTTACTTTCGGCAATCGCACCTGAGTGGGACCACCGAAGAAGCCAAGGACATTGAGTTTCGGATTGAGCGGCGAGGCAACCGTGCCGATTTGATTCCCAGCGACGTTGTTGAAGCTCGGATGGCCGACGCCGATCAGGCTATTCGTTACGTTGATCGGACCGTCGGAACCACGAACGTCCGGCCCGAGCCCATTGCCAAAATTCTCCGCGACAATCGAGCTGGCCAGTGTCACAGTCGGTGAACCGCCTGTCACACCGATACCGCTACCTCCTTCAGTCTGAAACGGTGCGGTATTCGCGGTGATCGTGCTATTGCGAATGAGAACGCTTCCCGAGACATTTCTAAGGTTCACGCCACCGCCGCCGCCCGTGGTATTCACGCTCGCATTCCTGTGAATCGTGGAGTTCTGGATGGTTACACCGCCGCTCCCCACAATGCCGTTAAATGAAATTGCCCCGCCGTGCCAGGACTCGGTCCCAGTGCCCACATTGCCGGAAAACGTCGAGCCTTCCACGAGGAGCGAGCCATCGCCTTTGAAATAAATCCCGCCGGTACGGCTGGTATTGCCACTGATAGTGGAATTCTGAATGGTGACCAGACCATCAAACTGGTAGGGCAAGTAGATCGCGGCAATTCCGCCGGCGTTCCCGGTAATGACCGAATTCTGAATCGTCAGGTCCGTTGACTGGGCCCCATCTGGAACCGTTATCGCTGATCCCTGCCCCGCGAATCCGCCAAAGCCGCCGGTTATCGTTATGCCATCGATGCTCAGGAACGTAGCAGGTTCAAGATCATGGATTCGAAACACATCGAAATCACCCTGCGCATTGACGGTAGCATTGGCAGGTCCAAACGAATTCGTGATCGAGACTCCGTCATCGCGTAGCGGAGGCAACGGAGCGTCCAGATCGATCCTTTTGCTCGATGACTGGAAGGCCAGGGCAAAGTCGATTATGTCGTTGCCGGAGGAAGCGTTCGCATCGATTATGGCCTGTCGAAGGCTCCCTAAGCCACTATCATCGGCGTTGATCACGCTAAAGACCGTCGGAGTGACCCGGTCTTCAAGCGATACGAACTGAAGCTTCCGGCGCAGATTTGGCTTCTGGCTTTTGGCCGCACGAGCGAAATTAGGCGTGAGGAGGCGACGAACGAAGTTCGAGTTTAGGCTGCTCATGACGGTTGCTGGTCCTAAATAAGGGCTCGGATCGGGGGGAGGGAACGATTCTTCAGTCAGTTACGCGAGACGTTAAAAATTGAGCCACCAATACAGTTAAGATACCTCTTTGAACGAGTGGCTGGCAAGCACATTCTTGACCCCTTTATTGCATTTCCGTTTTTTGCCCAGGTCGCTCATGCCTGCCAGAAGGAACAATCGACAAGGGTCGCAAAGTCGAAATCGCGAATTAGTGAGCCTGAAGGAGTCATTTTTCAATCTCCAGGTTCTTTGCTTACCGTCCTCATGCCGCAGGGTCTGGCTGAGTCCGTTGTAAAAGACGAGCAGAACTATCCTTTTCCCTGTGGAGAGACAACCGGCCGTGGTTCTACCCGGCTTGCTCCCTAACTAACAAGACGATGGGAAACATCGGAAAGATGTACGATTTTGAATCATTATTCGTCGGATCACGCAAATCAACCGTTGCGAGCCTCTGACGAACCTCCGTTCGACCCCCACCGATTAGTCGCTCAAGTGGAAGCGAGGTAATGCTTTAGGAAGCCAGGACTCAGCCACCTCCACCATGGGACGCGAGCCAAACTGGGCCAACAAATTACCCAATCGCGACCGGGTCCGATTCATGCCCACGTAAGTGCGGAATCGGCTCGCTCGACCCAACGGCAGACGGGGTTGACCGGGATCGAATTCCCAGGGATGAAAATAGAGGACCGGTAGCCCAAGCGGATCACGAAGAATTTGTCGAATGCCCGCCCGAATGATGGCAGGGGGGTACAGACGAAAATAGCCTCCCCCGGCTGCTGGCAGATTCTTTCCCAGCACGGCGTAGGTTACGGGAGGGAATTCCAACAGGCTCCGTTGCATTCCGGTGGCGAGGAAGGGCACGCGGGGTGCCTGGGGGATGCCGTAACGGTCGTGATGAACCGGAAACACGGATGAATCGTATCGCATCCCCTCTTCAGCCAGCACATCGATCGCCCAGGCTGTTTCACGAGTGATGCTGAATGTGGGAGCACGATAGCCGACCACCGGTTTACCAGAGGCTTGCTCGAGTTCAATTTTCGCTCGGCGAACATCGAGCCGAAATTCGTCCGGCGACAATCGGTGGACGCGTTGATGGTCCCAGCTATGGCAAGCGACTTCGTGCCCCGCATCGGCAATATCTCGAACGAGGTTCGGATGTGTTGTGGCAATCAGGCCGACGATGAAAAACGTGGACCGTGCGTTATGTTCAGCAAGTTTTTCCAGCAGCCAGCGCGTGCATGACTCCATGCGCCGGGCATATTCGGACTGAGTTTCCAGCGGACACTTGTAACCGGCCGCAGCCGCGGCCTCGATCCGATGATGTTCTTCGATGTCAAACGTGAAACACACGGGCATAAGCGATCGCCTCAATTCGATTTCAAAGAATTGAAGACGAGGCCCGTGAGCAACTTGGGATAGAAATACGTGGACTTCGGTGGCATCTTTTCCAGATTGCCTGCGATTTGCTCGACGTGATCCATCGTCGCCGGCGGTACCAGGGCCGCTAAATCGCATCCCCCGCTCGCGATCGCCGCTTCCACTTCGCCGAGCAGATGCACGAACTTGCAATTGGCAGTCCCACCGGTTGCGGCCGGTAATAGCTGATTCAAGACTGCGACGTGCAGCACGCTCACGCCAAGGTCGTGCCACTCCTCGCTGTGTTCTTTGGCGAGGTCGGCCATGAGAGTTGGACTGACGAATCGGGCGGTCTGCCAGACTCCGTCGGCTTTCGTGTGAAACGCGAGCAGCGATTGCGAGCCATCGAGTTCGATCGTGTCCCAGGCTTCACGACCGGAAGCCACACGTTCACAGACGAAATGCGGTGCAAGGGCCGATTGCAGTTTCTCGGCCGTTAAACCCGGAAATCCCGAAACGAGCCGATGCGTGGGCAAAATGATTAGCCCACGATCGGCCATCGAAACGAGCATCATCATGATGAAGTTCGATGCGGTTTCGTCGTTCGGCACCTGTCCGGCCGCCCGTGCTTCTTCCAGGTAGCGAAGCCCCGTCTCATAACGGTGGTGACCATCGGCGATGAATACCGGTTTCTCGGCCATGGAACTGATAATCGAGCCGACCATGTGCTCCTCGGTCACGGTCCAAAGCCGGCTGATGACCCCGAGGTGATCGCGGGCCTCCAACGGCAAGCGTTGCTTGAGGTGCGATTCGAGCCGCTCGAAGATGCCGTTATCCGAGTCGGGATACAGACCAAAGATCGGGCTAAGGTTCATGCCCGTCGCTCGACAAAGTTTGAGGCGATCTTCCTTGGGGCCGGACATGGTTTCTTCATGCGGAAAGATTCGCCCGGTGCCGAATGGTTCCAGACGGACGCGAGCAATGAACCCGCGGCGTTTGTAGGTTGTACTCTCAACAGTAAATTCCTGCTCGATGACGTAGAGGCATCGCATCGAATCTTGTTGCAGGGCATGGTCGTTGATCCAGCCGCTCAGCACTTCGGAGGCTCGCGTATAGCGGTTCTTCGTGGCCGTATCTCCCGGTTCTTCTTTACTCAGTTCCACGCGAATCGCGTTGTACGGGCTGCGATCGTACAACGCCTGCTGTAAGGCCGCATCGACGACATCGTAGGGCGGGGCAACGAGTTCCGACAGAGGACCGGATCGACCAAGGTCGTAACGAAAGCCGCGAAAAGCCCGAATGTCGGCCATGTCAAACCCTTGTGCAACTCGAAAACGCTTATGATATGACACCAGGCAGGAGAACGACGACCATGACCGATTTGGAATTGAAAGCCATTCTGTCGGAGCGACTGGATGCTGTTCGGGCGCGAATAGCGGCGGCCACTCGTCGAGCAGGCCGGGAACCGGACGATGTGATGCTCGTAGCCGTGACCAAGACTGTCTCCCCTCGCGTCGCAGGACTGATGCCCGAGTTGGGCGTGTTCGATCTCGGCGAAAGCCGGCCGCAGGAACTCTGGCGAAAAGCCGAAGCACTCCGCGACATTCCAATTCGCTGGCACATGATCGGCCACTTTCAACGAAACAAAGTGGAGCGGTCGCTTCCCCTTGTTCACTTGATACACAGCGTTGACAGCGAGCGACTGCTGGAGGAGATCGAAAGTCGAGCACGAAAACTGAACCTGGAACCGCAACTCCTACTGCAAATCAACGCGAGCCAAGAGGACCAGAAGCATGGCCTTGAGGTCGATGAACTAGAGGCGCTACTCCCGCGACTGGAGACAATGTCCGTTAAGATCGTTGGCATCATGGGAATGGCAGCACTCAGCCCGGACCCCGAACTGGCCCGACCTGCGTTTCGTGCGCTCAAAGGCCTGATCGAGGATCATCGTCAGAAGCACCATTCGCTGACCCGACTCTCCATGGGTATGTCCGGCGATTTCGAAGTCGCGATTGAGGAAGGAGCAACGCTGGTGCGAGTCGGCTCGACTTTGTTCGAGGGGCTGGAAGCGGAATGAAGGTCGGCCCAACAGCAACGATCGTTCGACGCTCTGCGTCGAATGCGAGAATCCACGCTCTGCGTGGATGCGAGTGCGGCCGAAGTCCGAACTACTTTTCGTCCCACCCAAGCCGCCGATTCAACAGCGTTAGCGTCTCGACTGAATCGAAGATTATCTGAGCTTCTTTTCGCTCGTCGGGAGTAGGTTCAACGCCTGCGTCTTGACGATCAAGCAAGAACTGTAGTCTTGCCTTCACTTCAGCAGGTAGTTTGAAGCGGCCTTGCCTCGCCTCTTCATTGAAATCTTCCATTTGCCTTGACCTCGATCTGATCGATCGACGCGTTGCATCGAACACTCAGATCCACACTCAGCGTGGCCCAGCTCGCATCGCCGCAGAGCGGCGATTCTCGCGTTCGACGTAGAGCGTCAAACGATCGACTCACGCTACCGCCTTTTTCTCCGGCATGAGTTGCGATTCAATCTTGGGCGGCCACTCGTAGGCTTGGGCCCACTTCTCGATTGGCTCACCGATCTGCGGAATCTCTGCTTCCCGCAAGCGGCCGAGTTTCATTTGCTCGCCTAGCAGCAAAGTCGGAATGCGTTCCGTGGGCAGTTTCATTAGCCTGCAACATGTGGCATCGACGGCGACTAGATCGATTCCCATGACGATCACGCCGGAATGTCGAGCTTTCCCCGCGAGCGGGCCATCCCCTTCCATGCCGATGATGCCATCGACTATGGCCAGGTGGGGCGACTGAGTGAGGGCAATATCAATGATGCTGTTGGGAATCCCACGCCAGTGCAGTTCGTTCTTCGGCCAGCCATAGCAGATGCCGGGCAGCGTTCCGAAGAGATTCTTGAGCGAAAGCGTTGCCCCGGCCCAGTGGTGCGTCTTCATCTTGGGAAGTGAGACAAACACATCGGCCGAAACCACCGTGCGAGTGAGATAGAGATAATCGAGCCCCGTCGTGCGGCCTAGATTTGGCATCTTGACCGGCTCATCGTGATTGAGATCGACGAATTTCACGCCATGCTTTCTCAAGACGGCACCGAGCCCGCTCTCTTCAACTAGAAACTCAACATTGCGCCAATGACCTGGTCCCTCGGCGACGATGATCTCGGCTGCACCTTCGTCCTTGAAGAGTTGAATGACTGCATCCACAAATCGCGGATCGGTGTTGATCACTTGATTCTTGCGGAATTCGACGAGGTTTGGTTTTAGGACAACTCGCTTGCCCGCGATCGGCACATGAGTCCGATAGTGCTCGAACTGCTGCTTCAACACGGCCACGAGATCCGAGTCGTACGATTCCGCACGGGCGATATGTATCGATCCAAAGTCCGGCGGCTGTCGCAAGGCCCCAAGGCCACGCACCAGCACATTGCGAAAGCGGATCTTGATTCCCTCGATGAATCCAGGCTTGGGTCGTTCCTCCGTCTTGGCAGGTGGAACGACTTCGCCAGTGGATGGCACCCGCTGTGCATTCGCTCCCTTCAATCGAAACGGATGAAACGCATCGCTCGACAAAGCCAGGGCGGCAAGGGCGTGACGCGGAACGCTGACGGGCCTGCCCTCGGCCGTTTGTGCAGCATACGACTCGCGAATTCGCTGATCCAACTTTGGCAGCACCGCGGCAACGTCGGGGTCGTTCACATAACAGTCTAGAGCCAGCTTCGCCCAACCGAGGTGTTCGAGATCGCTACTTTGTGACACGGCGGAGATGAGATATCGGCACGCCGACTGAACTTGCGGATCGTCGTGACCTTGAAGTGCGAGCAGCATGATGGCCGTCGGCCCGGGAATCGGCTCGCTAATCGCGCCGAGCACCTGTCGATTGCCATAGTTGATCCCGCCCGTCTCGAAAGCACGATTGAGAATCAACTTCACCCCTTCGATTACACGGGGATGCATGCGATAGCCCGCCAAACGCAAGGCGAGGACAGACCATGCCGTCGGTTCGACCCACGCGAATGTTCCCTCCGCCCAAGGCCAGCCGACCTTTTGCGTGTCGATGTCCATCATGTGCTGCACTTCGGGATCGCCGATGATCGTGCGGCCACGGACTTCTAGCAGGCGTTTGCTTGAATCGAGTACGTCCATGCCGAGCGCCGTTCGACATGCCACGACCAGTGCTGTCGGCCAAATTGCCTCGGGCCGACCGCGATCGAGCCGGTATAGACCGCGACCGTCTTTCTGCGTTTCAAGTACAGCAATGGCCCGGTCGATCGGCTCGCGATGTTTGTCGCGCTCGGCGGCTAGGGCCAAGATCGCCAGGCAGGTCGGTTCGAAGTGGAAAGGTTGGCCCGTCGAATATCCCCAGCCTCCCGTGGGGAGAGCCAAGGAGAGCAAGACTTCGATTGGGTTTCGCTGGCTATTCACAGAACTTCCTCAAGTGACAGTGACGACAGTCTAGCACGCGATGGCGAGGTCTGGACTACCGGCCGCGACCCCGATTGGATAGACTATCACTACAAGGATTCGAGTCTGTGCGAGCTATTTGATGTCAACGATTATCACGCCGACACCAATTACTCCCGGCAGTCTGCCCCAGCTATCGGCGGCTGACTTTCCCGACGAATCCAAACTCATCTCCGACGATGGCCAACCCGTGGACAGCATCTTCGCCGAAAAGCAGATGCGGCTGCTTACGGAGCCGCTCTATGCAAGTTGGAAAGGCCCTCAAGGCGATGGCCGATTTGTCGCCATGGCCAATGTCGGACTTTATTTCACGGGAGAAGATCCGCTTGTTCCCGACGCCCTGCTGAGCGTTGACGTCACCACGCCTCCCGGGGTTTACACGAAAGAAGTCCGTTCTTACCTTGTGTGGAGGTTTGGCAAGTCGCCCGATGTGGTCATCGAAATCGTCTCAGGCAAGGTCGGCGGTGAAGATACAGACAAGCTCGAGAAGTATTCACGCTGGGGCATCCCGTACTACGTCATCTTCGATCCCGAGCACTACTTGAGCGATGAGTCCTTGCGAATTTTTGCCATGATGAAGGGGCGCTACCGTAAAGTTGAGGAACCATACCTCGAAAATGTCGGTTTGAGCCTCACATTGTGGAAGGGACAATTCGAACACGTGGACCAGCTTTGGCTACGTTGGTGCGACCTTGAGGGCGATCCGATCCTAACGGGTGCGGAAAAAGCCGAATCCGAATATCAACGCGCCGAATCCGTGAATCAAAAGCTTCAAGCTGAGAAGCAAAAGCTTCGAGTCGAACAGAGAAAGGTTGAGGCTGAGGTGCAGAAGGTCGCCAAACTGGAGGCTCTACTGAAAGAACACGGCATCGATCCAGGGCAACTGTGATTCACAGCCTTGTCGCCCCCAATCCCAACCCATCCAGCAAGCCCGTCTCCATCGTTCCATTCGTGATGTTGAACATTCCCGGAAATCTTTCTGCCCACGGAGCATTCGCGGCCGGGCAGTACTGTCGTGCGTTCGACTCGATTGCCACGATTCCCGGAATGTGGGCAGCGAGGCCAGCCGACTGGATGAGCGACGCACCCGGGCACGTCAAATCTTGCACGCACAAGAACATGCCGAACTTCTTTGCGGCTGCCGCCATCAACAGCGATTGCGTCTGCCCCTTGCACGCCTTCAGGGCCGCACCCGTGTAACCCATTTCGCGAGCGGTGATTATGCTCTCCAGGTCGATGAGCGATTCGTCGATCACGACGGGCCGCAGCTTGGAGGCCTCGTGCATCACATTGGCCCGGTCGGCCTTCAAGTCGCGACGCGTTGGCTGTTCGATGTACTGGATTTTTTCAAATCCGCCTGGCGACCCCTCCTGCACGCGCTTCAAGAATTCGAGCAAATAAGACACATTGGCACAGCGTTCGTTAAAGTCGAGTGAGTAGTGCCAGGTGGTCACGCCACGCTTGGCCTGCTGCTCCTCGGCAACGCGATTGACGCCTAGCACTCGCTCGACGTCCCAGTTCAGGTCGTCGCCGTTCAGCTTGATCTTCAAGTGAGTTAGCCCATCGGCCGGGATCCACTCGGCGAGGGTTTCCGGCAACCCATCGCCCACGGCTTGTTTCACGTCTGCCGCCGTAAGGGGGTCGAGCGCACCGACTAAATGGTAAAGCGGCATGTGCGGCTTGGCCTTGGTCGAGACGAAATCGTGCAGCCGCAAACCTGCGAACTCGCTGCCGAGATAATGACCCAGATCGTTCGCCAAAAATTCCGGGCCGTAAGTCGAGTAACAATTCAAACCATGCACCTTCCCAAAGGCGTCGTGCAAGGCAGCATCGAATGGACTGGCACAGACGAGCGTGGCCAACACTGGAATCGGGTCGGCCACTTTCAGTTTCTGTCCCAGCTCATTCGCTTGCTGAATGTACTCGTGCTCGATCGCCCAGGTGATGTCGATTGGATGCCCGAATTCGCGATGGCCCCCGTAGACCGTGGCCACCTTCTCCGAAACCGCCCGCATAGTCGCGAGCGTTTCCGCTATCGACATGTTGCGCGACGGATAAGCCCAGACGTTGCCGAGCGGCATCGAGCCAAACCCGCTGGCTCTTTTTCCTCCGCGTGTTTCCACATCTACTTCGACATTCAGCATTGTGACCCGATCCACGGCCACGCCGCCGAACTTGATCGGTGTGCGATACTTGAAGTCCTCGAAGGAGAAGCGAACGTCGCGGAGTTGAATGTCGGTCTGCATGTGGTGGTCAGTGGTCAGTGGTCAGTGGTCAGAAAGAGTTTATCCTGATCGCTAACCACTAACCACTCTACACTGACCACTATGGTTCCCGATTGGCAGCTTCCTCCCGGCGTCGATCGCGGACTTTGGGACTATGTCTCGAGCGAACGGGTTGCCCGCGAGTACGATGCCGCACTTGCGGGCACTGCCCTTCTTGAGTTCGATGTTCGATTCGCAGAGCAGCACTTTCCCCTGCCGGGCCGATTGATCGATCTCGGTTGCGGAACGGGTCGGCTGATGATCCATTTCACTCGTCGTGGGTTTGAATGCTTTGGTGTCGATCTTTCGGAAACCATGCTCGAAGAAGCTCGACACAAAGCGGAAGCCGATTCGCTGCGGATCGAATTTCTCAATGCCAACCTCGTCGAACTGGATCCCGTTCCTGCGGCCAGCTTTGACTATGCCGCCTGTCTGTTCAGCACGCTCGGCATGATCCGCGGCTCGGCGAATCGATCGCGATTCCTCGATCACGTTCACCGAATCCTGAAGCCGGGCGGGGTATTCGTCCTGCACGCACACAATGCACGTTACAGATTCGGAACGGGACTTGGCAAGCCGGGAAGTGAGCCCGGCGATCGAGCCATGCCGCAGGCTCGCGGCGGGGCGAAACTGACCATCCATCACTTCACGAAGTCGGAGCTGATCGCGGACCTCAGGACTTCGGGTTTCCGCGTGCAATCCTGTCTACACGTGACGACCGAAGGACCATTGCAGTTTCCCTGGCTCCTTCCCGGTTTTCGCGCCTACGGATTTCTGGTGGCCGCCACGAAGTGAGTGCTTGCACCTGCGCGATCCTCGCTTAGAATGCGAAGCACTTCTCACTCTCTCGGGATGTTTCTCATGGTTCGTTATCTTTGCCTCGCTTGCGCCCTTCTCATCGGCCTCGGGGCTGCGATCGGCTTGCTCATGCCGGCGGAAGAAGTGCGTGCCAAGCCCGAATCGAAGCCGCGAAAGGATTTCGGCATCGACAAACGCGTTGCCTGGACCACCTCGAACGTTCAGGGTTCGCCGGAACCTCCCAGCCCGTATGTGCTCGAAAACGCTTTTCCCAAGATGAAATTCGATTCGCCACTCGAACTCGCTCCCATGCCAGGCACGAAACGCCTGGTCGTCGCTCAACAACACGGCAAGATCTTCACGTTCGAAAACAAGCGCGATGCGAGTGTAAAGCACCTGTTGCTCGACGTAAAGCAGAATGTGTACGGCATGGCCCTGCATCCCAAGTTCGCCGAGAACGGTTACCTGTATGTCGTCAGCATCCGCGAGAACGAGAAGCCGAACGGGACGGAACTGCTGCGATTCAAGCTGAAGCAAAAGGACCCGCCCGAAGCCGATCACAACACGAAGACCGTCATTCTGACTTGGCCATCCGGTGGCCATAACGGCGGCTGTATCCGCTTTGGGCCGGACGGCTATCTCTACATCGTGACCGGCGACGGCAGCGGTATCGCCGACCAACTCGAAACCGGCCAGAAGATCGACGATCTGCTGGGCTCGTTCCTGCGCATCGACGTGGACAAGACCGATGGCGAACGCAATTACTCGATCCCGAAAGACAACCCGTTCGTCGCGAGGAAGGACGCACGTCCTGAAATCTATGCTTATGGCCTGCGTCAGGCGTGGCGATTCAGCTTCGACAAAGCCACCGGCGACTTGTGGGCCGGCGAGGTTGGGCAGGATTTGTGGGAAATGGTCTACCGCATCGAAAAAGGGGGCAACTACGGCTGGAGCGTTCAGGAAGGCCTGCACCCGTTCCGCCCGCTACGCCCGAAAGGGCCGACGCCAATCTTGACGCCCGTGATCGAACACAAC
>Ga0335394_10003694_pt1 | contig 17392 bp, 12 predicted proteins | sample MAT03_FD_205741 | JGI IMG/M metagenome (GOLD analysis project Ga0335394, IMG submission 205741) | Freshwater microbial communities from Lake Fryxell liftoff mats and glacier meltwater in Antarctica - MAT-03 (spades assembly) (version 2) ... | reverse complement strand
CACCCATGACGTTACCGCCATCAGCGTACAACTCGAGGCCAAAGTGATTGGCTAAATCTTCTTTGTAGGACTCTTTCATTCCCAACTCCAATCCGGTTTATCCCGGCGCTTTCTGGTGTCCCCAAGTTGCCACCATACCTACGATCGCATCTTGTTGAGTCAGTTGCCATGACGAACCATCACCGTTCCTTCCTCCGACGTGAGTGATGCGTTCATGGGGATTCAACCGGTCGCTTTTTTTGATGCAGAGAATTTCGTATCGATTAGACATTGCAATGACTCCATGAGCGGCGAACAAAATTAGTTGCGTATCAAGGCGGAAAGCAAGAGTCGTGCCGAAGGCGATTTAAAGAACGAAATGCTCGGATGATACGCTTGAAATCTCAGGAAATTGCGTCCTGACCTTACAAGAAACTTCTCAAAAGCTTTTGCGGCGGTTGTTCCTAGGCGATTGCACGATACAATTCTTTTTGTAGCCAAACAAACAGGATGGTGTTTCAATGTCGTCTCGCAGGATATTGTTCTCGTGGATTGGGCACGCTGATTTGCGTGCGATGGCAGCTTCGTTGCCTGACGACGAACAAAAGGAAGTGCTTAAAGGAATCAATCCACCAACGCCGTTGCCAAACCAGTCAGGCCCTTTGAAGTGTTTGCTGGAAAACGAGCGGTTTGATGAGATTCATTTGCTCAGCGATCACAGCGCGTTCAAGAATCGTCACTATTCGAAGTGGATTGGTGACGATCCGGTTTTGCACCCTGTGAAGCTCAAGAATCCTACTGACTATCCAGAGGTTTTCAGAGTTGCTGATAGCGAACTTGCTTCGGTGGTTAGCGTTCCTCGTCCGCATCGACTGGAGCTATGCATTCACTTAAGTCCAGGCACACCGACTATGACCGCAATTTGGTTGTTACTTGGTAAGAGCAAATACAATCCAGCAATATTCTTCCAAACACATGAGGGTAAGGCTTGGGAAACAAATGTTCCGTTCGACCTCATGCTTGAGTTCGTTCCGCAAGTTTTGCGGGATGCGGATGCCAGACTACAACGATTGGCCAGCCAAAGCCCGCAAGACTTAGAAGGCTTTCAAGGCATCATTGGAGACAGTGAGAGCCTTCGCGTCGCTGTTGGACTTGCCAAGCGAGCAGCCCAACGGGATGTATCTGTGCTTCTATTGGGGGAAAGTGGTACGGGCAAAGAAAAGTTCGCTCGCGCCATTCACGATGCAAGTCCTCGTAAAGAACAAAAGTTCGTCTCAATCAATTGCGCAGCGATATCGCGGGAGCTAATCGAATCCGAGCTTTTTGGCCACAAGAAGGGTTCTTTTACGGGGGCATCCGCGGATCGCGTTGGCGCCTTTAAAGAAGCGGATAGCGGAACTCTATTCCTGGACGAAATAGGTGAGTGTGACCCAGCCATGCAGGCGAAGCTGTTACGAGTGCTGCAACCACCTGACCATGACCCGTGCCATCGAATCTTCCAGCGGGTTGGCGAATCCAAACCAATCACGAGCGACGTTCGAATCATCTCGGCGACCAATCGAGATTTAAATTTAGCTATCTCCAAAAATGAATTTCGCGATGACCTCTATTACCGAGTCGCAGCGATAACAATCAAATTGCCGCCACTTCGGAACCGCAGGGAAGACATTCCTCTGTTGGTTGAGCGTCTCTTGGGCCAAATCAACGCAAATTTCGAGAGAAAAGAGCCAGGCTTCAAGCACAAAAACATTTCTCCCAATGCCATGGCATTTGTAGGCAAACATCCCTGGCCGGGAAACGTGAGACAACTTTTTTCTACCCTGCAGCAAGCCGCAGTGATGACTGACGGTATCCTAATCGACCGCCAAGACGTAGCGGATGCAATTGCAGAAGTACCCGGAAAAGCGACCTTAGATCCGCTGGAGCAACCGATTGGAGAAGGCTTTGTTTTGACGGAATTCCTCGAAGAAATGCAGCGGCACTATTTGATTCGAGGAATGAAGGAATCGGGCGGCGTTAAAACGAAAGCCGCTGAATTGCTGGGATACAAAAACTATCAGACCCTGGCTGCCCAACTCGATCGATTGAAGATAGAAACTTCAGCGGAACACTAAGCCTGGCACGACAATTGCCATTGTGGGAAATAAACAAATGACGCTGAGTGGTTAACTGCTCAGCGTTTGGACCAATGAGTAACGAATGCAATCCAAAAACTTTGAATACCTACGATCTGCCTGGGAGGACCTTGCGACGCTCGGCGCATTCGCGGAGCAATACGCTGTGGTCGATCCACAAAGTGCTGTCTCGAAACTCCGAACATTTGCCGAGCAGATCGCCAACTTCATTTACCTCCATCACGGATTACCGAAGTCCTCACAACCAAATCTCAACGATTTGTTGACCTCAACCGCGTTCGCTCAGGCCGTTCCTCGCGTAGTAGTAACCAAACTGCATTCCCTTCGAATTCAGGGCAATCGAGGGGTTCATGGTGAATCTGTCCTGCCGCAGTCTGCCGTAATGCTATTGCAAGAAGCGCACGAATTGGGGCGATGGATGTACCTGACCTACTCGAATGGAAATCTACAAGACTGCCCTATATTCGTCGCTCCCCAAGTCGCCGCAGATTCCGCCGCTGAGACGAAACTAAAGCGTGAAAAGGTCCAGATACTTCAACGGCTTGTGGCTCAAGAAGCCGAGATGCAAAAATTGATTGTGGATTTAGAGGCCGCTCGATCGAAAGCCAGAGTTGCCGAAGAATCCGCCGCACAGCTTCAAAACGCCCAAGAACTTGGTCAACAAATGGCCAACGTTCTTTCTTTCGATGAAGCAACCACACGTCGTCACTTGATTGATAGCATGTTGGTTTCGGCTGGCTGGAGAGTTGGGGGCGATGGAAAGAGTACAGAAGAGGTTGGCCAGGAAATCCTAGTTCAATACCAACCGACGAACTCCAAGGAAGGTTTCGCGGACTACGTTCTTTATCGCAAGCAAGACGGCAAAGCACTGGGTGTGATCGAAGCTAAAAAAACTGCCATCGATCCAGAACGAGGTCGAGAGCAAGCACGACTCTACGCGGATGGAATTGCCAAAGAGCAAGGCGGACTGCGCCCCATCATATTCTGTACCAATGGCTATGAAACCACGATTTGGAATGACGCTCAAAACGAGCCACCAAGAAAGGTTTACGGTTTTTACTCCAAGGATAGTCTTGAGTATTTGCTGGTCCAGAACGAACAACGCAAGCCTGCAACTCAGATCACGGTCAATACGGAAATCACCAAGCGAATCTACCAGATAGAAGCGATCAAACGCGTTACCGAACGATTTGCGGCCGGTCATCGAAACGCACTGGTTGTTCAAGCGACCGGAACAGGCAAGACGCGAGTCGCGATCTTGTTGTGTGATGCATTGATCAGTGCGGGCTGGGCACGGCGAATCCTGTTCCTTTGCGATCGTCGAGAACTTCGTAAACAAGCCAAAGAGAATTTTCAACGCTATTTGAACGAACCGCTGGTCTACGTCACCGCAAACACCTACAAAGAGCGAGAGCACCGAATCTACCTCGCAACTTATCCAGCCATGATGAAGGTTTTCGAGTCGTTTGATGTTGGCTTCTTTGATCTTGTGATCTGCGATGAGTCCCACCGAAGTATCTACAATCGCTATCGCGACCTACTCCTTTATTTCGATGCTTACCAAGTTGGATTAACAGCAACTCCGGTAAAGTTCATATCCAGAAACACTTATTCGTTTTTCGGCTGCGAAGACAAGGACCCAACCTCACACTACAGCTATTCCGAGGCGTTGAGCGATTCCGCCGGGCCATTCTTAGTCCCTTTCAAAGTCAAAACGATCTCGACAGACTTCACCCGAAAAGGGATCAAATATTCCGAGCTATCTCCTGAACAGAAACAGCAAATTGAGGAGGACGAGGTCGACGCAAAGTCCATCGAATTTGAATCTCACGACCTCGACAAAAAAGTATTCAACCTGGATACGATTCGTATCGTTCTCGAGAACCTGATGCAAAACGGGATCCGCGAGGCTTCAAGCTCCCATGTAGGTAAATCAATCATCTTTGCCCGCAACCACGATCACGCGATCCTATTGCAAAAGCAGTTCTTTAAGCTTTACCCGCAATACGGTGGCAACTTTTGTAAGGTCATCGACAACTACGAACCGCGAGCTGAACAGCTCATTGAGGATTTCAAAAAGAAGGATTCAGAACCGGTCATCGCAATATCCGTCGACATGATGGATACCGGAATTGATGTTCCGGAGGTAGTCAACTTAGTTTTCGCAAAGCCTGTTTACTCGTATGTTAAATTCTGGCAGATGATCGGACGCGGTACTCGACTGTGCAAGAATCTATTCGGTCCAGGAAACGACAAAAAAGAGTTCCTGGTCTTTGACCATTGGGGCAATTTCGAGTACTTCGATGAACTCAAGGAAGAGGCGGAACCACCCACTAGCAAGCCGCTCCTACAACGCCTATTCGAAGCTCGTATTGAACTTGCAGATACGGCGATCAAAAAGCCAGAGCTGCCTACATTTGATGCGATCGCAGAACTGATCAGCCAAGATATTGCCGACCTGCCTGACGCAACGATCAGTGTCAAAGAGAAGTACAAAATCGTTCATACAGTTCGTGACCGCCAAGTCATTCACCAGTTCGCACCTGCGACGGTAGCGATGCTAAAGCAAGATATCGCGCCTCTCATGCAATGGCGAAGTGTAGCGTCCAACCATGACGCGTATGAATTCGACTTGTTAATTTGCGAGCTTGAGACGGAGTTATTAAGGGGAACGCCTCGCGTTCAAGACCTCAAAGGAACATTGCTCACTCAACTATCTCAGCTATCCATGCATCTTAACCAAGTTCGCGACAAGGCCGATACGATCGCCAAGTTAAAGGGAGCCGATTTCTGGGCCTCTGTCAATACAAAGGCTCTCGAACAAGTACGACTGGAACTTCGAGGGATAATGAAGTATCGAGATAAAACCGGTACGCCGATTCTGCCACCGCGAATGTTGGATGTTGCCGAAGTTCGCGAGAATGTTCAACGCTACGACTATAAGCCAAAATTGGACGGTCTCGAACTCGCTCAGTATCGCAATCGAGTCGAAAGTGTCTTGCGAAAACTATTCGACAAAAACGAAGTGCTTCAGCGCATCAAAACTGGCCGACCTGTTTCCGAGTCCGATCTGGCAGCGTTGGTCTCGTTGGTGCTTACCCAAGAACCCGACCTCGACCTTTCCGATCTCTTGGACTATTACCCTGAAACGGCAGGTCACCTTGATTTGGCTATTCGCAGCATTATCGGATTGGATCCGTCCGCAGTTCGCGATCACTTCAACGCATTCGTCCAAAAGCACACCATACTCAACTCGATGCAGCTTCGGTTTCTGCAAATGTTACAAAACCATATAGCCAAGTACGGCTCCATCGAAATCGAACGCCTTTACGAGGAACCGTTCACATCGCTTGCATCCAACAGTGTCGACGAGATCTTCGGCGATGATCAAATCGATGACCTCCTCGAGATTATTGGTGCATTTCGCCCACCGCCCATTTAGCGATTCACTTTGGAATGCGTCAATTAACTCTGCCGCTTACATTCGATCACGATTCGATCGACCCGATCGACATCGAATTCAATACACCACCGATTACGTTTGACTTAGGGAAGAGATCCATGATCACAGGGAGCCTGCGAGGCAAGATCGACCGACTATGGTTGGAATTCCACTCCGGCGGAATAACCAATCCGCTCACCGTCATCGAACAAATCACATTCCTCATGTTCATCCGATTGTTAGATATTGCGGAAATGCGGAATGAAAAACGAGCGGCCAGATCAAAGAAGCCGATTCAACGTGTCTTCGCAAACCCTGAAGCGGATGGAACCAGAGGGACAAGTCAACAACATCTTCGTTGGCACCGCTTACGCACCATGAAGTCAGAAGCCCTACTGGATCTCATGCGAGATTCCAAGAATGGAGTCTTCGCTCACTTAAAATCCGTAAGTGGTGAACAGTCGACGTTCGGTCGGTTCATGAACGACGCGCAGCTCATGATTGCGAAACCGCAATTGTTGGTAAAAGCGATGGAACTGATCGAGGAGCTCCCGCTCGAACGCGGTGATACGAAAGGCGACTTGTACGAATACTTGCTCGGTAAACTGACTACGGCTGGCATCAACGGTCAGTTTCGTACACCGCGACATATCATCAAAATGCTGGTTGAGATCGTCGAGCCGCAACCTGAATGGACGATCTCAGATCCCGCTTGTGGTACTGGCGGATTCCTGGTCTGCGTTATGGAGTACTTGCAAAAGAAATATACCTCGCCCGATGGAATCATCGACGAAGAGATCGTCGGTGATGATGGCTCAAAGCAAATCGAAAAGATCTACACCGGTGACTTGCTCGAGCAATATCGACGTCACATTCAGAACGACATGTTTTACGGCTATGACTTTGACGTGACTATGTTGCGCATCGCGGCGATGAACATGATGTTGCACGGAGTGGACAATCCGAACATCGAATACATGGACACACTTTCGAACCGATTTGTCGAGGACGAGCCGAAAGCGTCATCGAACTATTTCGATTTGATTCTCGCCAATCCGCCATTCAAAGGGAGTCTCGACGCAGAGCTTGTTCACAAGTCCCTCATCGGTGCGGTGCAAACCAAAAAGACCGAGTTGCTATTTCCGGTATTGATGTTGCGAATGCTCAAACCTGGCGGGCGCTGTGCCGTGATTGTTCCCGACGGTGTCTTGTTCGGCTCATCAACCGCCCATCAAAAACTCCGACAGACGATTGTCGATCAGCATCAGCTCGATGCCATTATAAAACTGCCATCGGGGGTTTTCAAACCCTATGCTGGAGTATCGACCGCCATCCTGATCTTTACTAAGGGTGGTGAGACCAAGGACGTATGGTTTTATGATGTCCAAGCTGACGGCTTTTCGTTGGACGACAAACGCGATCCGATTTTGGAAAACGATTTGCCCGATGTGGTAACCCGCTGGCGCAAACGCAATACCAAGAAACATACCGACCGAAAGGAGAAAGCCTTTTTTGTTTCGAAGGCTGACATTGTCGAACAAAAGTACGACCTGTCCCTAAGCCGGTACAAAGAAGTGGTTCACGAAGAGGTAAAGTACGATTCGCCCAAGACCATTCTCAAACGGCTCAAGAAACTCGAAGCCGAGATTGCCAAGGACCTTGAGGAATTGGAGGCGATGCTAGGATGACTGAGCCACATCAACCACTGAGTACAGCATTGCCTATTGCACAGTTTGACTTCGAATTCAATCGTTGCTGCAAAGAGTTAGTGCGGTCACCTTCCGCACTATCGAAGAATTGGCTTCTGGCCTTCGAAAGCTTTGGTTTCGCAAACGAACAGTGCCTTCCGTGCCCGAATTTTTTAAGATTTCGTCTGTTGCGACACAGATCTCGGATTCCGGCCACGGAAACAGTGGGCAATTTAATACCTACGTCAGTCGGTACGATTGCAATATTTGGAAATCGGGCGATGGCCGGGTTAAGGGATACTTCGACTGGAAAATTTGAGAGTTGGAGTACGCACATTGATGAATCATAGATTTATCGCAGAAATATGCTCGATCAATCCCCGCATGTCCGCTGCGCTGTCCGTGCAGAAAGACCGAATTGTCGATTTCGTTCCAATGGCGAGCGTTGGTGAAGATGGACGAATCACGGTCAGCGAAACTCGTTTACTGAACCAGGTGCAAAAGGGATATACTTATTTTGAAAACGGCGATGTCATTGTTGCAAAGATTACGCCATGCATGGAGAACGGAAAAGCTGCGCATGTGAACAATCTACCAAACGGAATCGCCCTTGGGTCAACTGAGTTTCACGTGCTACGACCGACAGAAGCAGTTGACGCACGTTATCTTTTCCACATGGTTTGGAGTCCCTCGTTTCGTCATGAAGCTGCTCGCAACATGACTGGAACTGCCGGGCAGCAAAGAGTTCCAACGAACTTTTTTCACCGATTCAAAATCCCCCTTCCCCCGCTTCCCGAGCAACGACGAATCGCGAACATTCTCGACAAGACAGTACAAATACTTCGGAAACGAGAAACCGCTATGGAATACGGCAATACAATCGCAACGAGTCTATTCGAGCACAAAATCGGTGACCCGATCAGCAATCGAAAAAATTGGGACGTCGTAGAGATGGGAACACTTTACGCAATTCCTCCTAATTATGGAACGATGACAGTTCCTAGTGAATCCCAAAAAGGCTGGCTTGACATTCGCGTAGCGAACATTCAAAACGGAGTTCTTGATCTTTCCGACAGAAAATATGTTGATCTTTCGCCAGAAACACTACTTCGCCATGAAGTCAAAAAAGGCGATCTTTTGCTTGCGAGGGCGATTGGCTCGATCGAGCATCTAGGCAAGTGTTTTGTCGCCGACCCCGGAGTTGAGCATTGGGCATTTGATTCACATCTAATGCGACTTCGCTTCAACTTGGAAAAGGTCGATCCCAGGTTTATTCATGCGTTTTTTTCAAGTCCAGGAGGTCGGCATGAGTTTCTGAAAAATTCGAGACGTTCTGCGGTTCAGTTCAATATCAATACCAAGGAAATGGCGAAAATACGCGTTCCCTTGCCGCCAATTGAGATTCAATTGCGATTCGTTCGAGAATTGATTGATTTGGCAGCGATCAGATTCAAACAACAAAAACATTGGAACGACGCAAGTGAGCTCTTTGATTCATTGGCTAGTACTCATTTAACTCGTCAGAATTGAAAGAGAAGATTGGAACTTGGACTATGACAGCCGAAGACTACAACGAACTGATTGAGTTGCTAGATGGCCGGATCGACGAGCTAACCAAGCCGATTCCGAGTGCACAAATACTTCGCTTCGCCGAAGCCCTTCGGTCAGCAGTGATTGGTGGCATGGATTCCGTCGGAACCTACGACCAAGAAGACTACAGTAACCTCCTCGAAGCTCAAAACGTCGTTAATGAAATGCTACCACCGATTTTGGAAAGCATTCGTGCAACTTCCATTGACTCCAATTCGGGTTGGCAATTCACTACCGTAGGTGCTGGCAATGGAGACTACGGACTATGCGCCGTTTGCGAAAAGCCGTACCAGCATTTCGGCCACACCGTTCAGGTTCACACTTTTGATGATCATCTCAACGCCTTCAGAGGAGTGTGCCGTGGATGCGTCCGCGAATATGGGCCAATCGCGTTTGTTGAAAGAAAGGAAGTCGACACGTGGCTTAAGCAAAACAAAAGAGTCTGCGCCGCCAAGGAGAAAGACCGTAAACGAGAAGGCCAGCGAATAGACCTAATCGACGCTATTCGCCAGCATGCTCATTCAACAAGATATTTCGGCGACGTTGTTCAGGCAGCCACAAAGTGGTCCGAGGGCGCGTTCTCAGAATGGCGATAGCAGGTCTCAATCTTTTTCGAAAATGTACGGCAAATAGTCAATCCCATTTCCTCCTTGACCAAACGTGTCAAGGGAAGAAGCAAAGATAGGTAAAGAAACAGGACTAACAATGAAGAACATTACGGAAGTCACAATCGAGAAGGCAATCGTTCATTTGGTCGACTCAAAAAAAAAGCTGATTACGTTGTCTAGCCGAGAGCTATCCATGAAAGGCAATTCCGAGATCGCATTTTATTTTTCCGAACACATTCGAAAGTCATTGAACGACCCTTCTGCTCGCACTGCAAAGTTCAAGGTATCCTCCAAGGTGAAACCGATGGCAACAAACGCCGTTAACAACCCAAAAGGATTTTTGAAAAATTCCCAAGACATTGCCCAGTATCTTTTTGATTCAAGCGATCGAAGAATTTCGACCGGAGCTGTGGCTATTTGCCTCTTCTGCTCATCCACCCATCAAAGTGAGCAAAAATATCTTTCGATTTTGAAACTCGATCCCGCAGACGGTTTTCATCCCGTCGAAAAAAAGGACAACGACGGAAGCATTTATGTGATCTTCGAAAAGGTCGAGAAAGTAGTACCCTCCACCGGAGAGAAGCTATTGAAATGCGCGTTTATCAGCCCAGGGGATGACGATGATGATTCCGAGTTTGATTTAGTCGTTTTGGATCGTCAAAAGTCCACGAGCATGGAACCGGCTCAATTTTTCATCGACACTTTTCTTGGTGCAGAGTTTGTCGGGTCGTCAGAAGACATGACGCGGAAATTCTACACAACCAGTATTCAAGCCATTGAAAAATTGCGACCTACGATCGGCCATGCCAAGGCCGACTCAGTAAGGAAGGCCGTGGATGCAGCAGTTTCGTCAAGCGTTGAAGTTGATGTAGTGCAATGGGTTGGAAACCTGACGTTGAATAACAAAGCGAAAGACCAGTTTCTAAAAGACCTGCAGAGTCAAATACCGGACAATTCCTTCCAGATCGATCAGATTGTCGCTGAGAAACTAACGAAAAAGAAGGTCTTCAAGGGCGCTTATGGTTTCAAGCTGTCTATCGACTCTGACCACCTGAGTAAAGTCGTGAAGAGCAGGACCTCGCATGTTGGTTACGAAGAAATCATACTGAACATTCCCGATTTCAAAGAGGTCGAAAAATGATGGCTGATCTATCACGCGTCTTGCAAGTCGTTTTAGAATTTGCCGCGACAGTCGGCATTGAGACTCAGCGGTTGCAGTCAGCAGAGTCTGCGGAATACCTTCGCATGACGATTCCGAGTCTGGACGCAACTGGAACTCGACGACTCGAAATTGCAAAGCTCGAAGTACTTATGGATGTTCTTGGAGATTCCGTCTCGGCGACGTGGAAAATTGGCGATCTTGAAATGCTTGAGTTGTCGGCATCAACTTCCTTGTTGTCGTCAAAACTGGATCAGTTTCGAAGTAGTTGCCCTGACCAATCATTAGTGGATTTTGAGTTTGAAATCGACAAAACAAAGTTGATTTCCCATCTGCAAATCCCTAGCGTTCCACGCCGAGTCGTTACCTTGTTTCTTTTTACTTCGGCTTTTGAAAGGTTGCTAACTGATGCCGTCACCGAACCAACGCAACTCGAGACTGCGTTGTGGCGAGGAAGAGACTCGGGACTTGGTGTTGTTTTAATTGCTGACCAGTCGATTCTAATAACCGGTCCGATGCTAAACGTCATAGGGTACAGTGAACTTGGAAGTTTGGAATTGATTGGAGGTGCAACGGAGAAAGCACTCAAACACGTCCAAAACGTGTTTGATTCATGCAGAGAAGCCATCCGCTGGGAAAAGCCTTGGCTGACCTTCATCACTCCCGAACATTTGAGGCTCAAAAGCGAGGCACATTCCAACAATCGAGTTGTCCAACTTCTTGCGGCCGTTGCCTTCAATGTATCGCTTCTGTATACGTCTGACCGAGTTCGGTGTTCTGATCAACTCATGATTGGATCGTACGCTGCCGAGAATTACCAGTGCGAAATTGCGGGACTCGTCGCTGAAAATATTGCGGGAGATTTTGAAAGTGAAAACGCGTTCTCGATTGCAAAGCTTGCCGACTGGGCCTACCAGGAGCGATGGCAATCGGATCGAATACGTCTTATACAAGTTATTTTCGCTCGAACGTTTACGCGAGGAACTCAGCCCCGAACCTCGAAAGATGTTTTGGAATCGTCTTCGCTTTTGGACTCCGAAATCCGTTGGCATTGGAAAGCATTTGTCTCTGATGCGGTAGGCCGTTACATCGAGGAGGAATCGGATCTTGAAAATGAAGTCGCGGAGACTATCGATAACTTTGAAAACCAGGTATCGGCCATGATTTCAAGCCTGTCTGGAACCATGCTTGCGGCAGTTGGCGTACTTATTGGCTCTTTCATCGCGGCAGCATTCAAGGATAAGTTCAATACGTCAGTGTTTGTAATTGGCGTTTCCGCTTACATGGTCTACCTCGGATTTTTTCCAGGTATCTACAACATGCTTCATCATCACATTCGTTTTCAATCAATGAAGCGGATCTTTGAGAAGCGGAAATCGAGATTTTCCAAGCTGTTAGGAACGGAAGCGACGGATCGAATCATCGACGGTCAAATTGAGGGAGCCGAGAAGCGATTCGGTCTTTGGTTCTGGTTTACCATTCTTGCCTTGGTTTTTGTGCTTGTCTTGGCAGGTCTTGCTATTTTCTTGGTGCCACAGGTATTCTCGTCGCCTATTGTTGCTCCGTAGTCGTCACGTTGCACAAAGGAGTCTTTCAAATTGGAATCAACTAGCTTACCCACTGACTCGCTCTACAAAATGCTGACCATCGGTGGCCTTGTTTTAGTGATCGGTGCATTTGCGATTGGATGGAAGGCTGCTGACGAAACCCAGTTAGTAATGATCTCTACAGCAGAAGCGGAGTCGGCGTTTGCAAACGCAAACACACCAGTTCATTTGCAATGCTGGAAGATCATCAACGAGTACCAGAAAATTGAAAGCCAAATGGTGAGAGCTATTAACCCGAACGGTGTCAATTGGGAGGCCCTAAAAGAATTCAAAGGTGGGCAGCCGAACGACTTTCCAAGTTTGGTCGATACCTTGCGATCACAGATTGTTGGAGGTGGTATCAATTTTGATGCGAAACCTTCGCCGATCATTCCAAAGAACACAGGCGTGGAGGAATGGCTACAAATCGTTTCCAAAATTCGCGAGCATCGCAAATCGGTTGAAAGCTTTCTGACAGCTCCCAACCTAACCGTCATAAGCAAAGAATTGCAAGGATCAGGTCTCAAGCAGGTCACAGAAATCGAAAAATTCGTTGATCAACTTGAACTCACTTCCTTGTCCGTCGCAGCTCCAGAACGGTCCTATGAGTCTGCCAAGAGACGAACTCAATGGGCAAACACTAAGCAAAAGGTAGCAATGTCCACCGCGATCGTGATTTTTCTGATCGGTATTTTCGTTTTCGCTCGCGCGTCCAAAAACTGGTATGAGCAAGCACAACGATACCACGATGCGATACTACAGGCCGAAGCGCATGGTAAAAAGATCGGAACGAGCATAATCCTATATCGCGAGGGATTGTGGGTTGTTTTACCCGCAACTATTGGTCTACTTCTCTACCTAATCGTGTGGTCGTTTGGTGGCTAGACTCACATGACCAAACGCAAAAACTTCGTAAGCTGTTGGACCTTCAATAGGAATCGTTTTCGTCCATGATAACCAAGATCACGATCGAAAACTTTAAAGGCATAAGCTTGCCAGTGGAAATCGAGCTAAAGCCTATCACGTTGCTGTTTGGCAGCAACAGCGCCGGAAAGAGTACTATCTTTCATGCGTTCCTCTACGCCTATGAGGTCTTTGTAAATCGCAACTTCAATCCTGATCGGACAACGCTCGGCGGGGATTCCGTCGATCTAGGCGGATTTGAGACTTTCGTTCACCAGCATGAATTGGATCGGTCGATTCGACTTGGGTTTGAACTTAATATGAGTTCGGCCCAACTGGATATCGAATGGCCGATCGCTGAGACGCTGATTTCAAGCGGAACCAGCAGCATTGATCTGTCCTCACTCGGATCCGATGTTTGGAAGTCAGAAATCGATGTTTGCATCGGATGGGACAAAGGGGCGAAGCGACCATTTGTGATGGCCTACAAAGTGAATCTTGACGGTGAGCAAATTATCGCCTTGGAGTGTGAGCATCCGCAAAAAGGCGTGTACGCCAAGATCAACTACAGGCACCATGTTTTTCTCTGGGCTGGTTCACTCGATTTGGAAATCGAAGAGTCAATCGGAGTCTTGGACTATTTATTTCCAATGATTCGAACCGTCAGCGACAAGAGGTTTTGGGAAGAGGGTATCGAAGTTGATATCGAGATCTTCGACACTACCCCTGAGCTAACGTTAGGGAACCCACCAACTGCAGATGCTCCAGACCTTGGCAGCTATCGAGTGTTCGAGGAATTGGAAGAAGGTTGGAAAGCCGTTTTCTTTTACCTACTCGACGAAGAAAAAAGCAAAGCGACTTTACAAGGTGTCTTCTTTTTTGGTACGAGCAAGTGGAATGAGTCGCAAGCTCGAGAGCGATGGGAATTATATCAAAACCTTGATGAATTGGACGATTCCTTCAGAATCAAGTTGAATGGTTTGAATGATGCATTGCCAATCCCAGGTCGGTCTCTGGAGATTCCTATCGGACCATCCGAATCCACTGAATACCGATTCGTCATCGACTTGCTATCGAGACTGTCGATTGCTCCACTTCAAGTTCTGATGCGAGAATTATCGGAGATGCGACACATCGGCCCGTTGCGCAAAATTCCTCAACGGAATTTTCGCCCGGCCATGTCTCCCGATCGTTCTAGATGGTCGAGCGGGCTAGCAGCTTGGGATTTCCTCGACAACGCAAATGAAAAATTTATTGACCGAATTAGTGATTGGCTTTCTGACAGTGACCGATTGGGTACAGGTTATGAAATTGTTCGCAAGCGCTTTCGCGAGCTCCCGTCCGATGACTACATCATGCGAATCTTGGAACAAGAGAACCCACTGGATGATTTGCAAATTGCGGTCGAGGGAATCAAGCAACTGCCTGAAAAGAAGCGAATCGTGCTTCGTGATATCAACACGCTTGTCGATGTTGAACCGCAGGACATCGCCGTCGGATTGACTCAATTGATTCCCGTTTTGGTCGCCGCTTTCGACTTCAAAGGTGGAATGGCACTAATTGAGCAGCCAGAAATTCATAATCATCCCTCTGTTGAGGTTGGACTCGGAGACGTCTTTATTGAGACCATTGACGAGATAATGAGTTGTCGTTTTATTTTGGAGACGCATGGCGAACACCTCATGCTGCGAATGCTGAGACGAATTCGGGAAACTCACGACAGGGAATTGCCAGAAGGCAAAAAGGCGTTGCTATCAAGCCAAATCGCAGTCTACTATGTTGAACGTACCCCAGATGGAGTTGTGGTTAAGCACCTTGCCATCGATTCGACGGGCGAGTTTATCGATCGTTGGCCCAACGGTTTCTTCCGCGAACGAGCCAAGGAGCTTTTTTAATGATCTACGAATTCGCCCTTGATCCCCAACTACTAAAGACCTGGAACGCCTGCCAATTTCTGCTCTCGCAATTTGGAAATTCGAAAGGTAGATGGATTTCTCGCTATCCAAAGAGTTGGAAGCAACTCGCGTTGGCTGCGGCTGAGAGCGCGAAGGAGAAAGAGTACTTGCAAATAGTTGAGGCTCTAAGTGAGATTGAACCGAACTTGTTACCGAGATTTCATGGGTTTGACAAGGGCATGGAGTGGCTGCCAAACGCAATTGACGAGAATCGCATTCGTCCATTTCGTGCTATTATCGCCAACGAGAATCCCGAACAATTGCAATTCATTTTGTGTCCAGACCAACTTAGCCCAATCGTATCGAAGCAGAAGGAGCCCTGGAGAGTACCCATTTCTATGGACGTTAGACGCACCGCATCTAAATTGGCAAATTGTGTCGCCCCACTTCTTAGGAATTGCAAAAGAGTACTTTTCGTCGATCCGTACTTTGGCAACGTAATGTCGAGACATTTAGTAGCACTGCAAGAATTCCTGAGATGCATCGCGAGTCGAGATACTCAAATGGCGATGCCCCAAACGATCGAGTACCACACCGGCGATTCCAACAAGGATACAAATGCATTTGCAAGGGAAATGGAAAAATCCATACGGCCGTATTTACCAGCCGCGACCACTTTGACAATCGTCCGATGGAGGGAGGAAGAGCTTCACAACAGGTATCTTCTGACAGATCGAGGTGGAGTAACGTTTGGAACCGGTTTGGACATCGACGAATCCGCCAATCCATCGGAAGATACCGTTACATTGCTCGATGAACAACATTGTTTGGATTTGCTGATTAAGTATTCTAGCGAGTCGAAGAGTCTTAAATGGCTCAATCAAATCTATCGATTGAAAGCGTAAAACGATTTTTGATTTCATATTCCGATACACGATTAAGATATTCGGACCGAACCTCTTACCGCATTTTGATCGCAGCGCCTTCAGTGCCTAGCAAACCGCCAAATGTTCACCGTTATCGATCACGATTTGGAAAACTTTCTTAGGAAAACTCCTCTTCGTCAGCGAGTGACTTCGGTCAAAGTTGCTTTGAATTGTTGCATCAAAAGTAAGCGCACACGACCACCAGAAGATTTGGCGGGCGTCGCCTAGGCGTGGGCGCTTACGCATTCCAGCAGTTTGCTCCCGATACCGACACCGGGATCGATTTGAGTAAGGAGTATCGAATTGCCATACACCTGGGATAGCGAGCTTTCTAAGCGAGCCGTGTTGATTATCGGTGCCGCGATTGATTTGGCTTGATCCGGGGGATGTAAAGGGGACGCAGCCAATAGTGTTCGGCACGCAAGTTGCGTTCCGATGGTTTCTTAGTTTTTAGAGCAGCGTCCATTGAAAAAAAACGGCTGACGTTTTCAGCATTGGCAGCCAACGAGCGGGTTGCGTCGATTCTGGCAGTTCTCGAGTCAGCGGTGGGCAGATCGCAAGCGAACTTTGCTGCGATAGACATTCAAGAGGATCGCTCGAAAGAGGGTTAGTCAGTGGACTACGTTCAAACCGCGCAGCGCTAAGCGGCTTGCAAGGCAAGTTAAGATTGCGATTGAGAGTACGAAATTATACTTTCTTTCCGACCGCCCCGTCGTGTTGCTTAAGTTTGTTGAGGGTGCGCAGTCAGCTCGGCTTCGCTCGCCATACCGCTGAGGTAAAAGCATATCATTTCAAAGGTCCGAAGCGTTGGCTTTCGTCCTGTCCAAAGACTAATCATCATGCATGCAATGATCGCACAGTACGTCTGAATCTCAATGCCCTTGGCGCTGTGGCTCAGTAGTTGTTGGCTGCAGAGCACGTGCTTGAAGAATCGAAAAAAGTTTTCAATAGCCCATCGTTCAGAGTAGATGAGCGAAATGATCTCAGCGGGTACGTCGAGCAGATTGGTCGCGATTCGCAGGATGCCATCGCTGTCAACTCCTGAGGATCCACCGCCGTACTTGCCGCGGGATGTGTTGTGAGCACTTGACACACACCAATCGAATCGGATGATCGGGGCGCGCACCAGGCTTGCCGTTGGAGAAGCGTACGATTTGGTCGCTAAGAACTCCCGCTTTGCGATCCGCCTCGCTGAGCGGTCGTTCTTCGATGACCTCATAAACGCTATTATCGCGTAGCCGACAAACGTAACTGCTCTTGGCAGCCACGATTTTGCTGAACAAAGTAAACTTGGCATAGCCTCTATCCATCACGTAAAGCCGATCGGACTCGATCGTTCGTTCCAGCACGGCCCGTTCATCAAGGTCGCCACCACCGTCGCGTGTAACGTCGTCCGCGAAGGTACATAGCGATCGACTTCGAAATGAGTATGCAGTCGCCACTTCACCATGCCACTGCCGGTTTGTGATTTAAGCACCGAA